>Ga0272443_10002484_pt1 | contig 23469 bp, 41 predicted proteins | sample SSMAcet12_FD_193581 | JGI IMG/M metagenome (GOLD analysis project Ga0272443, IMG submission 193581) | Marine sediment archaeal communities from Little Sippewissett salt marsh, Falmouth, MA, United States - SSM-Acet-12 | ecosystem: Environmental > Aquatic > Marine > Wetlands > Sediment ...
CCAACGTTTACGTTATCTCATAAAATTGTGAGTGTCGCTGCGGATGCTGCTGATTATTTCGACCAGGTTAACGCTACTTATACAAGTAACATGGCTTCTTCTGAGGATGATACATCTAGTCTAGCTACAACTGTTTTTGATCTGCTTCCAATAATTGCACTAGCCGTTGTGGCATCTATCATAATTGGTGTAATAATTGGTTTTGGTGGCAGTGGTAAAAAACTCTGAGGTGATATATTCATGGCGAGTCATATATGTAAGAACAAGACAACTGCTAAAGCCTATGCAAGTCGTATGAGGCGCAAGGGTTTTAACGCAACTATATTTAATAAAAAAGGAAAGGGCTACGGTGTTAGTGTAACACGTAAATAACCTTTCTAATATTTTTTTATAAAGGAGGATAAAAAAATGGTAAAACGAACAAAATATGTTATTGTTAATAGCAAAGGCAAGATTGTTAGTAGTGCAAAGACTAAAAGAACCGCAAGACTTACTCCGTTAGAACCAGGGGATAAAATGTATAGTCTTGTTAAATCTTACAAATCTACTAAAAGAAAAAAGTAATTATGTTTGGGATATGGATTTATCTGATTTTTAACCAAACACTCTTTTTTTTATACGTTTAAAATATATATAATAGTTTTAACAATATTTCTTTTTGTTATGGGAAATCTTGAAAAATTTACTTCCTGTCGTCTTATTAATGAAGAAATATCTTATATTGATGAGTGTTGGAATGGTAAATTTAGTGATTTTGTTCATTCTAAAATAAAAGAAGATTTAAACAATAACAACCAGAAGTCACAGCTTATGAAGGATATAAGCCTATATGTTGTTATTGGTGGCCTTGGTGTTGTTTTCTTTTTATTTGGGATGCGTAGCATTAATGTTTTTGAAATGCTTTTATCATATGGTTTAGGGTTTTTTATGCTTGTTTTTGGTATAGCAGGGGGTATTTTATTTGCGTTACAATCCACCAACAGAAAATGAAAATGTTGAAACTGAGGATCAAGAGGTATATTTTGAGGGTAGGCCACGTTACATTAGTGATCAAACTGCGTTTATGCGTTGGAGTACAGAACTGGAAAAAACAGATACAGTTATTGATAAAAAATTCATGGAGGATAACAAACACCGTATCATTGATGTAAATAAGATACTCCCGCTTAGTTTCATTGATAACCCTAAAAGCATTAAACTATTCCGTCTAAGGCGTATGAACATGAGCCTTGCATGTGATGCAGGGTTAATGGATTTAGCTGATGAAACTGTTATGGATAACCTCGCTGATTATCAGACTACTCGTGGTATACGTGGTAATTATCAAAATGCTCTCATTACACAACGTAGAGAATGGAAAGACCGTACTGACCCTGAGGCTAAAAAAGGATTACTGGGTAAAATGATTAAAGGCCGTAATGATGAGATCCGTCAGGCTAACATGGAGGAGATATACTAATGATGATTATTGTTATTCCCATAGTTTTTATGGTAATAGGTTTTGTATTTATGTACCTGGCACGTATAATGCCTATCCTAAATCAGATTTTATTCCCTGAGTTTGGTTTTATCTTTGCCTGTGCAGGAACTATTTTTTTATTCTACCGTCTTTATGTTAGCAACACGTTTAAACACGCTGATAAAAAACAAACAGGTAAACATCTTATTAATTATCTAAGACGTGATAACGAGGTTGTACCTGTTTATGGTACTCGTGCATACCCGGGTGAAAGCTTTATTGATGTAATGGGTCTTGGTCTAGTAGAGTTCCTAGGTAAGGATTGTTATTATAGCTGGGGTGATAAAAAAGTAATCTGGGGTTTGGAAAACATTAATTTTACTCCTGATCCTCGTTATTTCAACTTGACTCATCTACTCTGGGAACTTGGTTTTACAGATAGTGTAGATGTCTATAACGTGCTTAATGGCTTTGATCTTGAACTTATGGGTCGTGCATATCTCAAAATGAACGAATATGATAAAACTCATGGTGTCAACAGACTTGTCAGTGATTTAAAAAATTATACTAGTGAGACTATAGAGTTTAAACCAAAAACAGGTGTTAGAGATATTCATAACAAAGTTGATGAGGTTATTGGTAAAGCTAAAAGAGTTAAAGTTAAAACAAATAGGTGATTGTTTTATGGATATTTTATATAAAATCGTAGGTGTTAGAACCATAGGTGAACGTGTCTGTCTCACTTGTGAAATGGTTAAAGAAGGCGAGAAACTCAATACTACTAAGATCCTTGGTAACTTAAAGGGTTTTATGGATGATATGAAACTCGATGCTGTTAATAGTCGCAACCCTGATCAGATTAGTATTACAAAACAGGAATATGATAAAGGTTTTTACAGCCTTGGTGATATGATTAGTGTCACTATCAACGGGGGTTAAATAACTATGGTTGATATAGAAAGTATTGATGAAAAATCTAAAACCGTAAGATTTGATGATGGTTCTAGTATTGATTACAAGGGTTTTATTGATCGTTTCCGTGTTTTTATGAATGGTCGTATCGCAGGTGAGTCTTTATATCCTGCTGATATGGAACGTTTTATGAGACGTACCTCTGGGAAAAACCTGAGCCATCTTATGAAAGGTAAAAAGATGGAAGGCTACATGGAGGGCGTAAGTGATAAACTTTTGACTAAGGGTCAGAAGATAGCTATTGGCAGTCTGGCTGTTATAATTATGATAGCTTTAATTGCGTTTATTGTGTTGAGAAACCAAGGAGTGTTTTAAAAAATGAGCGATAAAAACATGGGAATGGATTACAGCGTGGGTCATGTCCGTATGAAATACCTTGACCTGGCTAATATTCATTTCACACAGGGTAATTTTCTAAGCTGTAGTCATGATATTGATAATTTCGTTGACACTGTTGATGCTGATAGTAAAAGTGGTAAAGACATCAAAAACGAGTTTGATAAGATATATACTAATAAACAAAAAATTATGGATATGATTGATAAACAGGTTGAACAGCTTGGTTACTTGGAACGTAAAGATTTTGAGGATAGTACAAAATCAGAGGTTGAGGTTAACACTATCCATGATCTTAAAGAAATCTGTTGGAGGATATGTTTAAGAGATGGTCTTTTCAACGAATGAGAGTAAAAGGATATATAGGCAGCCTCTTAACTATGAGAACGGTGTATTACTCCCTCTTATTCGTGATATAGCATACTGGCGTGTAACATCTCCTAAGGCTTTTCAGAATGGTATCCAAACATTATGTCTATTGTTACCTAAGGAACTACGTAAAGAGGCTTTAGGGTTCTGGGATCATGGCACTATACATGAGGATTTAACCGGGGATGGTAAAAAAGATTTTGATGATCTTATGGTATTTGTATTAGAACTATTGGAGGATAACAACATCTGTTTTCCTAGTATTAGTTTTGATGTTGGTCATGACTAGCTTTATATTTTTTTTTATTATGATTGTTGATGAGATGAATAATAATAAGTAAAAAACTGTGTATATATGAATGAATGGGATTTAAAACTCGGGAATTACATACTTTCTAAGAAAAAAAACAAGGGTTTCCTTAGTTGCATTACTAAAGCTGAACGTGGCTACGGTAAGAGTATGTATAATCTTAAAGTAATGGCCTATGTATTTAACCGTCTGGGCTATAGTATTGAGGAAAGTTGGGATAAAGCCCTTGATAGCATTATTTTTACTCCCTCTCAGTTTATGAACCATATTGATTATAACATTGAGAATGATATTATCAGCCCTATATGGTGTATTGATGATGCCACAGTACATTTCAGTAGTTATCTTTATTTCATTAATGTTTATCAGACTAGTCTACTTAATGCAGCGTTTGACACTATCCGTACTGTTGTAAGTGGTCTGCTTATTAATTGTCCTGATAAGAGTCGTTTGTTACCTGGCCTTCGTCATTATGATGATTTTGAGGTTACTATCTATATGGATCGTGGCTATGAACGTAAAGCTGTTGGTATTAAATGGTATAGTCTCCCTGATGGTAAAAGACGTTTCCGTAAAATGTTTGAGGATCATTTCAGTTGTTTTGTACCTGATGAATACTATAATCGTTACATGGATTTGCGTAAGAAATATTTGAAGGATATTAATGATAACCTTCGTGAACTACGTGATAAGCTTGAAAAAAAGAAAACATCTGAGTAGTTTCCAGGAACGTATTGTTTTTTTATCTATTGTTTGTCTTTGTATTGTTTTTTATTTTTTTTATAGTGGTCTGCTTTTAACTGTTTTAGATGGTCTCTGGTTGATTCTTGGTCTTTGTTGTATCGTTATTTGTTTTTTGTTTGTTAGTTTAGATTAATAGTTTAGCTAGGGTTATTTTGTCTTTTATTATGTTGTGATGGTGTTCTATATCTTGGTATATTTTTTGTCTTAGTTTTATCTTCTGCATATCGTTAAGTGTTTGGTATTTCATCTTATAACTTTTTAGTTCTTTTTCTGTCATAATAGTTTGTTTTGTATCTAGTAGTATTTAATGTTTTCTTGGAGTAATACCAAAATGTTAAAATAACCGTAAAGTTTATAAACCATATAAACAATACGGTGGTTGTATGAAAAGCATAGGACTAAGTGATGAGGTATACTTCAAACTCCTTGGAACAAAACATAAATATGAAAAAGAAAGGAGAGAAGTATTATCCTATGATAAAATCATACAAATACTAATAGGTGATAGAGATGAGAGAGAAGGAAAACAAAATAAGAGTAATAAGGCCAGGGATGATTAAAAAAACTACCAGAACAATGCCAAGTGGGAAGCAAGTGCTGGTGATGAGGAGAGATAGAACACTCACAGGTATATCCTGGAGGATTCCTGTATGTTAACAATTAAATACAATGATATAACCTTGCTTGATGCTGTTAGGCTTTGTGCTGATAACATGATCTGTAATGATTGTTATATGGATGGAGATTCTAAATGCCTAGTGATAAAAAACAAGAAATAATCATAGGTGGAATAATTAAACATACTAATGGTGTAGGTTTTAAAATAACATTCAAAGATCGTGATACTGCTAACAAATACAAAGATATGTTCCGTTGGATACCAATAAACGATCAACATCCACTTGTTTACAAACTAGGATATTATGATTATTATGAAGAAAACGGTATGGTGAAAACAAAATGAGATTCCTTACCTTATTAACATCCCGTCCACACGAAACACCTCTAACCAGGAAGTTTTTTGTAGGTAAGGAAAAAAACAAAAGTAGCAGGGGAAAACCTAGCTTTTTCGTTCTCTCCAAGTCTGAAAATTCTATCACCCCCCCTGCTACCTTATTCCCAAAAGGAGGAACAAAATATGAGTGAAGAAGAAATAAATAAATATGTAATAATAAGGCTAGTTCAACTAATATGCATAGGTGCATTTTTATTTGGTGCATTATGGGAAGGAACAATAAGATTCAACTTGACAACACCACAGTTCCTAATGGTATATGGTGGAACAGGTGCAGTTATAAGTGAAGTGATTGCAAGATTCTTTAAAAGATTTGAAAAAAAAAACCAAAACAAAAAGTAGGTAGTGGGATATGGATAACAATAAGTGTGGTACTAGCAATAACCCTGATGCTTATAGTAGGAATACTAGTAATGTACGAAACCAAAGCCTTCTGGGGATTAGAAAGCAACACCAATGCTTGTACCCTGAACACCACTATGAACACAGTATACTCAATAAATGGACTTATGAGTATCGTGATAGTGATTGTTGCAGTAGTAGCTATAGCACTTGTTATGAGTACAAGACGGGGGTTTGGATGAAATGAAATATGAAGATGAAGATATATTATTAGAAAGATGGCTTGAACAAGGTCGTGAAAAAAGAAACCTAGAATGGGAGAAGAAAAGATATGTTAGATGATGTAAAAAATGTTTATATAAAACAAGCAGAAGTAAAAGGAAGCTTTGACCAAAGTAAAACAACAGGGCTAGTATCATTAAAAGAACTAACAGTTAATAGTAGCCTAAAGAACTATCAGAAAGTATTGCATGAGGCTTTTGAAATAACCTTTAATGAATTAGACCACCGCAATAGTAGGTATGATAAAAAAGAAAAAGAAAAACCAAAAAAAGAGCCAAAGAAAAAACCAACAAAAAAACCTGTAAAAGGGCTTGATTAAGTATGATACAAGAAACAAGTTTAGAGGCATATAATGTTTTACAGCCCGAGCTTGGTAAAATACAAACTATGATTTATAACGTGTTAAAAGTATATCCCAATAGTAGTAACCATGAACTTAGTGAGATGTTGGATAAACCAATTAATAGTGTTACACCACGTGTCAAAGAGCTTCGTGATAAAGGGCTTGTGATATGTACAAGTCATAAAATTGATTCATCAACAAATAGGCGTGTGATGTGCTGGAGTGTGATATAAATATGGGTCGCATAGGCAATAAACAACACGAAAAAGTTTTAAGGGAAACTATAGAAAAATTAGAGAAAGATGGTTATCATGTAGTTAATCTAAAAGGTAAAAGCCCTGATGCAATAGCCACTAAAGATAATAAGTTAATTGCAGTTGAAGTTTTAGGAGAAACATATAGAAAAGGTAAATGGAAAAAAAGTTGGACATATACACAAAAAGAAGATGACTATTCTATGTTTGATGATATATTAATTAGAACATTTAAAAGAAATAAGCCCACGTATGAAAAGGGGGAGGGCATGATTTCCACTGGAACTCAAAACTATATACATAAGGTGAAAAATGATTGAAGAAATAATAGAAATTGCACCTGGAGAAAACAACATATACATAAAACCCTCAGATGAAGATGGTTTTAAGATATGTGAACAGGAGGGAAAAGGAGAAGTATATATCTATTATAGTGAGATTGAATTACTTGAACAGGCAATACGAAAAGTCAAATATGAACGAGATAATACTATAGGTATAGAGAAACATAGCCCAGGCTCACAAAAAAGTACGCCAGACTATGTAAAAAATATTTATAAAGGTTTCGGTGGCACTAAAGATTTTAAAGAATATAATAATTATATTAATAGTAATAGTTGGAAGGAAAAAAGGGATTTACGTGTTAAGCATGATGGTAAATGTAGAAACTGCGGAAGTAAGATAGGATTACAGGTTCATCATAAGCATTATAGTAGTTTAGGAAAAGAGGATGTTGAGTCTGATTTGGTTACTCTTTGTGATGAATGTCATGAGAAAGTTACAAAGTTAAATAGGAAAAAAAGGAGAGGTGTTGTAACTGATTTTAGTTAGGAGGAGAGATATTTGTGTTGGAGGAAACATATCATAACGTGGTGAGTTTTTATGAGAATTGGAACTGGAAGAAAGAGTGCTATATCTGTTTGTGTAGATATTGTGGTGATATTTTTATTACTAGTGATATTATACGGTGTCCTGTTTGCGAGTCTGGTAATATCTTGGTTGTTCCTTTCCGTGATCATCCTTTGTTTAGTAATAGGTGGTTATGTTGTCATGGGTTTAGTTATTTGGAGGAGAGAAAGCTATGAGTGAAAATGTTTTTTATCTTGGTGGTAAACCAGAACCGGTGCATAAGAAAGCTAAGTTTCATAGTATTGAGGCTTGTAATTTCTGGGTTAGGCGTAATGGTGTTTGTCCGTATTGTATGAGTGGTAGTAAGGCTGTTCATAAGAGTTTGATTGATAGTGATGGGAACTGGGTTGATTCTAGTATTAAGGAATTAAAAGAGGTAAGAAAATGATAAATATAAAAACCATAAGAGAGGCTTATAGGAATTGTTTTAGTTATTATACTATCCGTCATTTTAATTATGTTTTTAAGAAAGCTATTCTTGAAAGAGCTAAGGATAAAAAGTCTGTTGGTCTTTATCTTTCTGGTGGTAAGGATACAAGGAGTATTCTTTCTGTTCTTCTTGGTAATGATATTAAGGTATCTGGTGCTATTTGTATTGATTTTACTGATGAGGATATTCAAGATGCTATTTATAAATTTAATATGCCTGATTGGCGTATTGCAGGGTTTATTGAAAGATACCGTAAGGATTTTATGATTAGCAGTAAAATATGTAAAAGTTTTGATATACCTGTTATTAAGGTATCTGGTGTTATTGAACAGGATGAACTTATTAAAAAAGGTTGTTTTGGTATGGATATTGTTTTTTCTGGTTATCTCATGACTGAGATTCTTGATATTGGTACTTATCGTAAGCCTTTTAGTCGTGTTGTTCGTTTTGTTGATGAATCTATAGATATTACTAATCGGTTTCCTTCTGTTTGTATGCCTATGCTTGATAGAAGGGTTTTAACGGCATCTGGTTTTATTCCTTTTTATTTTAAGCGTAATGGTTTGATTGGTGTTAAGATGATTGAGTGGAATTTTCCTAGTTTGTTGGATTTTCCGTTGCATAAGCAGGAACGTATCACAAAAAGGAGTTGTAGTAAGATAGTTGTAGGTAGTTAATGGATAGAAGAACAAGAGATTTAATGTGTAGTCATAAGACAGATGATTGGTCTACTCCAAAAGATTTTTATAATAAGTTAAATAAAGAGTTTCATTTTGATTTTGATCCTTGTCCGTTAAGAAATAATACTTGTGATGCATTATTTAAAGATTGGAATGGAAATATATTTGTAAATCCACCTTATTCTAATATTAGTAATTTTCTTGAGAAAGGATTATTGGAGTTAAATAAAGGAAATGCTAGAGTTGTTGTGTTTCTTGTTCCTGCTAGAACCGATACAAAATGGTTTCATAAGTTTGTATTAAATAAAGCGGAAATACGTTTTGTTAAAGGTAGATTAAGATTTGGGAATAGTAACAACAATGCACCTTTTCCGAGTTTAGTTCTGGTGTATAGGAATAAGAAGTGATTAAATGATAAAAAAGTGTATTTGTGGATGGATGGCAGTCGGAGATATTCAAGATATTATTGAATGTCCGTTATGTAAACTTAAATTAAAAAGGTTAAAAAATGATTAGAAGTATATATATTGTATGAATTGAAAAGGAGGTGAAAAAAACTATGAGTAAAGCACAAGATGTAAAAAAATTTCCATATAAAGCAAAAAAAGATGAAAAATTAAAGACATGGAAATATTTCAGAAAACATTCATCTGCAAAGAGACATGCAGGAAAAAATGGTATTGTTAGATACAGAGGAAGATAAATTAAAAGGGTGATAAAATATTAGTAAATGATGTTGTATTAGGTGTTTTAATTGGATTTGCTATATTTGGGTTTGTTGAATTTGTTAAGCTCATTGTTAAATGGTTTTGGCCAGTATAAATTAAAAAGGATGATAAAATGAGTCATAGAATATCTTTAGAAAAAGCAAGAAAGATGCGAGAGAATGAGATTAAAAGTGATATAAAATGATAGAATTTATTAAAAAATATTGGTATGGTTTGTTTGCTTTTAGTATTGCAGTAGTGTATACCATTGGTAAAATTGTAGGTATAATACCTGCGAATCCATTATGGTAAACAGGGAAGGTGAACTATATTGGTAATAAGATATGAAGAAATTGAGGAAGATATGCAAGTGATTAAAGATACTTTAAATGAAATATCTGAAACGTTGTTAGAAATTAATTCTAAATTGAGAGGTGTATGAAATGAGTATAGACTGGAATATGTTTTGGTGTTTTTCTACTGGATTTATTTTAGGGAGTATATGGATGGGTTCTGCTCTTTATGTTGTTATTCGTTATATCTCTGAAAAAAAGAATAGATGGGAAGACATTAAGGAAATCCTAAATTAAAAAAACTTAGATAGTAATAACCAAAATACACGTAGTCATTTTGTGACAAAAAGGATAAGGAAAAAAATATGGCTTTAGATATAGCGTATTTTAAAACGTGTAGGAAACTATATAAAAAGTTACCATATTATAGTTTATGATACCATGCAAAACGTAGAAGATTTTAAAACACCTATACTAAAAGGCAAGTCAGATAAATATAGCACACGCATTTTTAGACCGTATGAAGTTGAAAGACTTTTAAAATACGGGATTATAAAACCACACCATAAAATAATGTTTAGAGCTTTATTGTATACAGGTATGCGTTATGTTGAAATGCAAAGGTTTCAAAAATATACAGGTTGGTTTGATGGAGATTTCATACATCTCCCTAATTTTCGTGCAAGTAGAAAAGAAAAACGTAAACAACCAGAACGATGGGTAAGATTAAACAACCAGGGCAAGATGGCAATAGAGTTGTTTTGTAATCTTGAACAGAAACTTCCAGGCTATAAAGGATGGAATAAGAATCTTACAACATGGTGTAAACGTGCAGAGCTTGATCCTGCTGGTGTTAGTGCTAAGACGACTCGTAAAACGTGGGAGAGTTGGCTTATGTTTAATTATCCAACACGTATAATGGATATTGTAGGATCACAAGGGCATACTCAGACTATTAGTATTCAGCATTATTGTAATATGCCTTTTACTGAACGTGATAAGGTTGAGATCCAAAAGTATGTAGAGGGATGGGTATAAAGATGATAGACAATACATTACCTGTGTTTATCAGTAAACATGATATTGATTTTATCCAGAAGGCTTTAGAGTATTATGGTATGGCTAAAAAAGATTATAATAAGAACGCTTGGCGTATTATAAAAAATTTGGATAATCAATGTGGTGGTAATTATCCAAAGAATTATACATGGTAAAAGGTGGGAGAAATGAAAGCATTGAATTTGTATGCAGGTATCGGTGGAAACCGTAAACTCTGGAAAGATGTAGAAGTTACTGCTGTTGAAATTAACGAAGATATTGCTTTAGTGTATAAAAAATTCTTTCCTGATGATAAAGTATTAGTTATGGATGCACATGATTATCTTTTAAAGCATTACAAAGATTTTGATTTCATTTGGAGTAGTCCACCATGTCAATCTCATTCTGTTACTAATCATTTTTCACATGGTCTTGGAGTAATTAGATACCCTGACATAAAACTCTATGAAGAAATAATATTTTTAAAACAATGGTGTAAAGCAAAATGGGTCGTTGAAAACGTTAAACCATATTATGAACCACTTATCGAACCATATAAATGTGGTCGTCATTATTTTTGGAGTAATTTTCCTATTTCTGATTTACCAGTAAAATACGATATTGGAACTCAAAATAGAAAAGCCAAACAAAGTACCATCAGAAAGGCCATTATCAGAGAAGCACAGATACCAGAATTAACTTGTTTACATGAATTGCAGGAAATGAAAGACATAAAACTAAAAAATAAAAGACAGGTTTTAAGAAATGCTGTGCTTCCAAAGGTTGGTTTGCATGTATTTAATTGTGCTTTTAAGTTAAAGCAGAAGGAGTTAATCTAAATTAAAAAAAGGGGTTGAAAATTTGACACTTAGAAAAAGCATTAAAAAACGTGAGAGAATAAACGACCGTTTATTTACCATAAAATATTATACTGTATAATTATTTATGGTAAATCCAAAATATATAAAAAGGTTTTTAACCTACTAAACATATTATGTAAATCCAGATGTATTTGTATAATATATATTCTGGGGTTTTTTAATATGAGTCCACAAACTAGAAGAAAAATTATTAAAAATATTGAGGCTAGGGTTTTACCATTTGCTGTCATTGGTTTATTGGTGTTATCAAGTTTAACAGCTATTCTTTTTTTAAATAATGGCAACATAGTACGTGCTACTTCTACATATGATTTCAACTATTATAAAACAATTACTTTTAATACTTCTCAGATACCTGATGATTTAACTAATTTCCCTGTTTTGCTGAATCTTTCTGGTGATAGTGATTTATATAATGATTTAACTAATACAACCAGTGCAGATGGTTGTGACTTAGCTTTTTTTGATGCTAGTAATAATCAACTTGCCCATGAGATTGAACATATTGAGAATATGGGCGGTGGCCAGCTTAATCTTTATGTATGGGTTAATGTCACCAGTCTTGATGGGCAGGATGCTACTTCTATAAAAATGTATTATGATGATGGTGTTGGTGGAACTGATTATCAGAATGTAGCTGGTACTTGGGATAGCAACTATGTGTTGGTTTATCATCTTTCAGAAACAGGTAATACTGTTTATGATAGTACAAGTAATGATAATGATGGTACTGCTGTCAATGGTGTTTCTATGGATGAAAACCTCCAGATTGATGGGGCTGTTGATTTTGATGGTTCTGATGACTATATAAATGTTAGTCATTCTAGTAGCATTGATTTTGATGAAGATGACACACTTACGATTAGTTTCTGGTGTACCAATGTTGACCTTAGTAGTGCATCTGATAATATGGCATGGTTTACTAAGAGAGGTGCTAATAGTGAGGGTTATAAGGTTAGATTTGGTAAAGGTGCATTGAATACTTTTGAACATCAATACACTGATACTGATGGAGATGCGAAAACTAGGACAACTGATGCTGATGCTGTTAGTGATAATACTCTTTATCATTGTGTCGCATCTTTTAATGGTAGTGCTGATGCTGGTAATATCAAACTTTATCTTAATGCTATTCAAGTTGATACAACCACAGAGAGTAATGATGCATTGGGTACTGTTAAGAATACTGGTAGTTTACAGATTGGTTCGAGAGTATCTGGTACTGATGACCAATGCGAGGGTTTACTTGATGAAGTTAGGATTTCTAATATACAGAGAAGTTATAACTGGATTTTAACAGAGTATAATAATCAGGTGAATAACACAGATGGTGGTTTTTATACTATTGGTAGTGAAGAAGAACAAATTAATTTAGAATATGAAATAAGCGGTCTTGATGTTAATACCCGTTTTCCTTTTAGCTTAGAGGCAGGAACATCTGAATGGTCAACTGGTAATTTAACATTACATATTTATACTAATCTTAGTGGTTCAGGTTATAGTTGTGATACTATCTGTTTGGACTTTGCAGATGTTGATGCTGATATAGTCCAAGAGAATTTCAGTATAGCTGTTAAAAATAGCACTGATGGAAGCTGGAGTGGTAATACTGTTCAGATACCATCTAGTGATGGTAATCTAACTATTAATAGTACACAATGGAGTAACAACTGGTGTGATGGTACAGACCCATTCCCTATTAATGATGAGAATGTTACCATACTTGTCCGTTGTAAAGTAGATGTACCATCTGGAAAATCTGCTGGTACTTATACAGCCGATACTTTCAAAGTCCGTTGGAAAATTGATACATCTTAACCTTTTTGGAGTTGGTTTTCTTTATGAGAAAAACTTGGGTTTTTTGTATCTTTACAATATTAATATTTTCATCTTTTATCGTTGTTTTTAACCCTGGTTTTAATGTATCTGCTGATGCCCCCTATGCTGACAATATGTGGTATTCTAGCAGTAAGGTGGTTGCTACTAAATCGGAGTGTGAAAGTCTCACAGGTGAGAGTTATAATAATATTCATGCCGAGTCTAGTTTGGGTGTGACAACTGATAATGGTACTATTTTTCTTAATTTTCTTGGTGGTGAATATGGTGATGGTGCGTGTAAACGTGTTTTTTTTGTGAGAAGTTTTGATAATGGTGCTACATGGACTGACCCTGAGATTTTTGTCATGGGTCATGCCACTCACCCTCTTTTGAGTTGGGCTGGTACAAGCACTAAATGTGTATATGCTGATAGTAGAATATATGCTTTTGTCATGTTCCCTGAGAGAAATCAACCTATTGAACAGTCTCATTGTTATCTTATTTATAGTGAGGATAATGGTGATAGCTGGGTTGGTTTAGATAGTAACCATTATGTTAATGATTCTGCTTTGAATCTTACTGGTTTTTTTGCTGAGTATATGACTGGTCAGTGGAATATCAACGGTGGTATTCAGATGCGTTCTGGTCGTGTTATTGTCAGTGGATTTGAATATGTAGGCAGTCCTCTTGATGATGTTTTTACTGCTTATACTGATGATATAAGTAATTTTAGTGATGATGACTGGGTGTTTACTGGTGTGATTCATGGTGATCAGTTATTCTCTGAAAATATAGTTGTCGAGTTGAATAATGGTTCTCTTTATAGAACTATTAGACCGCCTATCACTACGCATAGGCGTTATTATTCTTTCAGCTGGGATAGTGGTGATAACTGGATAATGGATGGTCAGCAGGGTGCTAATTATTTTCCTTATCATATAGATATAGTTGACCCTAAAAGCTGGGGTTCTGTTGTCCGCTGGACTTCTACTCTTGATGGTTATTCAAAAAACAGGATTTTGTTAAGTTGGAATAATGCTACTGGTTCTCGTACTGATTTATCAGTTGGTGTTAGTTATAATGAATGTGAACTTGATGGTTATAATAGTGGTTTTAATGTCACTAAAGAAGTTGAAAACCCTGCTGTTGAAGGGCATTATCCTTATCTAATGGTTGCCCCTAATAAAACAATTCTTTTTACTTATAGACCACAAGGGGGTTATAATGGTCAGACAGAGTTGCTTGTAGAACAGTTTAATGTTGAGTGGCTTACAGGTGGTGAAGATACTGTTTTGTCACCATCTACTCCTATTAGTGATGGTTTTAATAGTATCAATAATTTGGAGAACACTTCTGTTCTTTCTGGTTCTCCGTATCTTTTCAACTGGTCTAATCAAAGTATATCTGGGAGTGATTATTATCAACTTCAAATAGCTAACGATAGTGGTTTTTCTGATGTTTTTCTGGATTTGCAGGTTAATGAGTCTAATTATGGTGTGAACTATACTGAATATGGTGATTATATCGAGTTTACATTACCAGTTGTTAATCGTAAGAGTTGGTATGGTGCTTATTATTTCCGTGTTAGAAAAGTTAGTTGGTATGAGGGAGAATAAATAATAGAAGAAAGGTTAAAAATATGAAAAATAGAAGTATGCTATTAGGGCTTTCATTCTTTTTTGTTTTTATATTTTGCTTCAGCATAAATGTTGCTGCTTTTGAATGGCATGATTCCACCTTTGGTGCTAGTGTCACTGTTGAAGAACCTCCTTCTCCTAGTATTTTCGAATGGCATGATAGTAGTTTCGGGGTTTCTGTCACTGTTGAAGGGGGTTCTCCTTCTTCTGAGTATATATGGTTGGATGAGTCTTTTGGGGCATCTATTATAGTTGAAGGCTGGAGTTATGGCAACTGGTCTGATTGGTGGGTGTTATATAATTATAGCACACCTGTTATAAGCGGTGTGAATCCTAGTAATAACAGCATTGGTTCAGGTGTACCAACTACTGATTGGAATTGTACTATTGAAAACCCTGATGGATATGTTTTTGATTGGACTATTGAGGCAAGTAATGGTGATAGCAATTCTGGTAATGATGACACTAATGGTTCTAAAACTCTCAGCCTATCAAGTCTTTCATATGGTGAAACGATAACGGTTTGGGTTAATGTTTCTCATAATGAAACATCTGATAAAGACGTAAACGAAATATTTTATTTCACAACTACCACTGGTCTTGATATAACTAATCCAAATCCTGCTAATAATAGCAATAGTGTTTCTTATAACCAGGTAAACGTATCGGTATATATCAGCGACCCAGAAGGCGATACGTTTAATTGGAGTATAGAATCTTATCCTGATATTGGTAGTAACAGTAGTAATGGTGATAGTAATGGTACTAAACAAGCAATCATCAGTGGTAATTTATCATATCAAACTGTTTATACATGGTATGTCAATGCTACTGATGGTGATGTAACAGAGAATAAAACATATGTTTTTACTGTTGAGGATTTAAACACTATCTCTGGTCTTAGTATAGCTAACTGGAATAGTAGTGCTATTAATCTCTCTTGGAGTAAAAACAGTAATGTTACAACCACATATATCCGTTATAGTATAGCTGGTAATTCGCCATCTAGTATTATTAATGGTGTTTTTCTTGTAAATACATCTGATACATTTTATAATCATAGTGGGCTTAACTATGGTACTAAATACAGTTACTCTCTATGGAGTTATAACAGCAGTAGTAATGTGTTTAGTAACAGCAAAGCAACTGGTTTTAATTACACTAATCCAGGCAGTCCAAGTAGTTTGCAGGATACAGATAGTGGTATGAACAGTATCGAATTTCAATGGGATGTTGGTACTAATGCAACACGTTCAGTAGTATTCATTAATGCATCTGGTGAAACTGGTTTTCCTAATCGTAACAATGGAACAGAAGTAATAAATACAACTGGGAATAGTGGTACTGTATCTGGTCTTAGTGTTGATACTCTTTATTATTTCATGGTGATAAGTTATAACCCTGCATCTGGTCTTTGGAGTGAGGGTAACAGTACGGATAATGCTACTACTCTTGCATCTGCTGGTGCTATTAGTAATCTTAATGCTGCACGTTTTAATCATAACCAGCTTAATCTTTCATGGACTAAAGCCAATAGTGATGATGACACGGTTATACTTCGTAAAACAGGGAGTTATCCAACGGGGCAGACTGATGGAACAGTGGTATATAACGGTAGTCTTTTAACATATAAAGATACGGGTCTTACTCCTGCTACTAAATATTATTATCGTGCATGGGGTTGGAATGGCGAAAGCTTTAGCACTAGTAGTGATACCGATAGTGAGATTACACGACCTCAGCCACCTCAAAACTTTACAGGTGATATAGTAGGCTCTGACCTTGTTATGACATGGGATAAAGGCATTGGTGCAGCACGTACAGTTATTCGTAACAACACAGGGAGTTACCCAACTCTATCAACTGGTTATCTTCGTTATAACAACACAGGTACGACTAATACTTCTGCTGGTGTTGGTAGTATTGATTATTATCGTGGCTGGAGTTTTGTAGTTGTATCTGGTGAGGGTGTATTTAGTCTTGGTCAGGATCTTCTATGGGGTGGTATTGAAATTAATGTGTATACTGAGGATGACCCATCTGTTGAGATTGGTAACTATACGGTTTTTATTACTAATAATGATGCATCTGAAACTTATGAGAATACATCTCAGAGTAACCCGTTCCGTATTGATGTAAGTGATGTTCCCAATGGTGAAGATATAACTATTCAAATCCAGAAAGATGGTTATAAAACCCGTTCTCAAACTATAGATTTATTTGAAAATACTTACTATACTGTTGATTTTTATCTACCAGCTAGTAGTGAAGGCAGTCCATCTGATGAATCTGGTGAACCCTGGTATGTAAATGGTAGTGATCCTGATAATGAGACTTTGGCTTCTCATTATATTATAACGGTTGAGGATACATCTGATGAGCCTGTTGGTTCTGCTTATATAGTTATTGAGAAATATATCAATACATCTGATAGTTACGAGCCTGTTGTATCTGATTATAGTGATTCATCTGGCCAGGTTGAGGTTGATCTTATCCCTGATACTGTTTATTATGTTACTATTACAAAAGATAGCTATGAGACTATGACCGCTTACTGGACTCCTAGTGAAATCTCTTATGTAGAGGATGCATATAAAACATTTGTGTTGACTCCTGAGTCTGAGGATTACACTAATGAGACATCCTATAGTGACTGTATTGTTTTCACTGCTGAAAAGGGTGGAAGCACAGGTTATGTGAACCTTAGCAATAGTGGTACTAACTGTGGAACGTTATCTAATTTCAGTATTTGGGTTTATGAAATTAACCTTAGCACTAATGAAACAACTTTTTATACTTCTCATAATGAGACATCTGGTAATCAGAATTACAACATGGTTTTCACTATGAATATTTCTAATAACTACTGGGTACGAGTATTTTTAAACCATAGTGTTTTTGGTAATGTTTGGGATAGTAAGTTTATTATTAATTATGAAAGCCCTGGTGTTACTAGTGTTGATGAGTTTGAAAACTTTTTTGACACTATCTTTGGTGATAGTAGTATTGCTTGGAGTGGTTTATTTGGTTTGTTTGTACTCATGGCCTGTCTTTTTGCCTTTGGTCAACGTGCTGCTGGTCTTAGCCTTATTCTAACTGGTTTTGTAATGCTTGGTGTTGGTTATGGTTTGGGTCTTGTTTTGCTTGATGCTAGTATCTGTATCACTATCATTGTTTTTGGTATCCTTGCTCAATGGAAGATTGAGAGGAGTGTGAAAAGATGAAAAGCGTTACTGATATGTTGAGAGATGCTGGTAAGACTAAGGCTGCTGAATCTATTGAGAGTAAACAATCTGAACGTAAACCACCTAGTGTTTTTAGAAAACCTAATCCTGTTGCTCGTAAAATAGATAAAGGTAGATCTTCTCCTTCTGATCCTATTTCTAAAAGTATTGAAAGTAAACAACGTAGTGAGAAAGAGTCTTATTCAAAACAAGAGTTTATAGATAAAGTCAAGAAACAAGAAGATATTTCTCGTAGTGGTCTTGAATCACTTGATGCATTAAGGCAGCAACGTAAAGATCAGAGTTTGCCCGGTTCTGGTTTTTATACTTTTAATTTTGGTAAAAAAGAAATTAGTTTACCTTATCAGGCTGCTAGATATGTTTTTACAAAAGAGTCAGAACAGTTAGAAATCAGTAGACGTTCTGTTGAGGGTTTGCCTGATGGTAGTAGGATTGTTAGAAAAAATGATGGTTTTGAGGTTAGAGTTCCTGATTCAGCTCGTCTAAGTGGTACTACTAGTTTCTTGGAAAAAACAAAAAATCTTAACCCTATTTATTCTGGTATTATTCAGTTTAGTAGTGGTGTTCAAAGTAGTCTTGCTGCTATTGGTAAACCTGTTGCTAGTTTATTTGGGAAAGGTAAAGATTTTGATATGGCTATTTCTCTTAGTCGTAGTCGTGCTTTGAATCCTTTTAGCATTGAGGATACTACTGTTGATTTTGTCACAGGCATGAAAAACATTCAAATAGATCAGCATTACATTAGTCCATTTGATTTTGCTTTTGAACCTATAGGATGGAGTCCTAAGGGTAGCACTAAGGTTATGACTGATTATCCTGTGTTTACTGCTGGTGGTGTCGCTGGTGAAGTTGCTCAGAGTCTTGCTTTTACTGAGGCTTTTAAAGGTGTTGGTTTGGGTGTTAAGGGTGTTGCTAAACGTACACCCACAGTCTATTCTAAGCTGAGCCGAGAGTTCCCTCAGGTTTTTAGTACGTTTACTACTGAATCGGGTAAAACTGTTGGTAGTCGGACAGGAATTTTTATCAATAAAATTGGTCAGAAACCTATTGCTAGTAATTTTATGAAATGGGCTACTAAGGGTTATAAGCCTGGTAAAACCTTGGTTTGGCGTAGTCTTGGCAGAAACACAGATGATATAGTTGGTACACGTTTTACTAAAGGAGTTTACAAGCCTGTTAAAGGGTCTAGGCAGTTTATGAGTCCTGTTGATTTTGCTAAGTATGAATCTAAACTTGCAGCTAGTGGAAAGATAAAGATTGGTTTTCCCAGACGTGTAGGTGATGATATACTTTTTGCAGGTGAAGGTGAAAAGATTTCTAAAAGCATTTTTGGTAATAGAATTAAAAATAAACTTGTTAGTGTTACCAAGTCTAAATATGTTGGTTATGATGTTCCTCTTACTGGTAAAACATATACACGCCCTGGTCTTGGTAGTTTTAAACGTTCTGATGTTAAAAGCTGGATTATGAGACCTGTTACTGATGATTCATTTGAGAAATCCAGTAAAGCAATATATGGTAAAAGTGTTAGAGAGATGTGGAAAGAGGGTTATCCATATAAGTTTACTAATCTTGAAAGTGGTAAACAAATAGTTGATTTCACCTCTGGTTTTGGTAAAAGTAGTTTTTTACCTGAGCCTAAAAGCTGGATTAATAAAACTAAAACTGGTCTTTTAAAAAGTAAAGAGGCATCTGTTCGTCTTGTTGGTCGTACTCGTCAGGTATTTAAAACTCCTAGTTGGAGTGTTAAATCCAAGAATGTACTTGGTACTACTATGAAAGTTCCTAGTCGTTCAGGTTTTGGTATTGTTAGTTCTGTATTGTTTTCTGGTTTCCGTGTTGGTAGTGGTATTGGTTCTATGAGTGCTTTGAAACCTGTTACTATGAATGTTTTTGATTATCGTAGTGGTTTTGATACCGTTAGTGTTCCTAGGAGTGTACAGGTTAGAAAACCTGTTTCAAGTATGGATAGTATGAATATTTCTGCTGTTAGGCTTGATGTTGGTACTAGACAATCTCAGTATAGTAGTCTAAAACTAGATACAGCTCTTTCTACAAAAAAAGTTACTGTAAAATCACCTATGCCCTCATCATATAATTATGGTTCTTCTGGTATGGGTGTTGGTGTTCCGTTTTTATATCCTGCTCGTGGTATGTCTGCTCGTGGTACATCTGGTTATGCTGAGAGATTGCTTGGTACTCGTTATCGTTATCGTGAGTTTAAAGTTCCTAGTCTTAAAAAACTATTTGGAGGTATGAAACTTTGAGTTTTATTCCTGCTCTTAGTTATTTTGCTGGTATGGGTGTCCTTGGTTTTGTAGGATGGCTGCTTGATGGTATCCTCCAGGATTTTGTTGATGTTGGTATTCATGAGAGTGGCACTGTTTTTAGTTTCTTTATGTATATTTGGAGTGCTGTGTTCATTGTGTATCTGGTCTTTGGTGGTTATTATGTTATCCGTTTGTATAATGAGGATCAATATCGTGGAGGTATGTATTAATGAATCTTGCTTTTAAAGGCGTTATTATGGCCGTATACCTATTTGTTTTAATTGTTGCATATATTGTGCTTAGTAGCCCATTTGCGAGTATTATGGCTGATTTCAATAACCTTAACCTTACTAATAGTGATACTGAGGTTGAAAGTGGTACTACTGCTGGGCAACTAGTTTTTGATATGGTTTTTGCTGCTTTGGGTCTTGTTCCGTTGCTTTGGTTTATTGTTTCTTGTTTTTACCGTGAGCCTGATTGGAGGTATCGTCAGTGAATAGTTTTTTCCGTATCTGTGTACTTATCACTCTTATCCTTATGGTTTTTAGCCTTGTAGCTAATTTTGTGGTAGGCCTTGGTGCGTTTCCTGGTGTTACTGATATTGGTAGTAGCCCTGATACTGATAGTGCCTTAGGTGATCTTACTACTCTTGATAGTGATGATACGGATATGTGGAGTATTTTTACTATGGTAACTGTTGGTACTGGTCTTGGTGCGATTGCTCTTGCATGGGCTACTCATAGTATGACTCCTATTGGGGTTCATTTATTTGGTACGGTTTTCTGGGCATCTTGGCTTAATATGAGCAGTATTCTTTCTTATGGTAGTTATGTACCTGCTGATCTTATCACTGTGGGTACTGTGGGTGTATTGTTTATTTTTATAGCTGCTGTTATCGGTATGCTTACAGGGAGTGGATAAAACTATGAGTAATGTTAATGGGTCTGAGTTGATTAATAACCCTCTTGATACGGTTATGAGTCCTTTTACTGATTTGTTAGGATCTGGTTTCTGGCTTGTTCCTATTGGTGTTATCGCTGTTGCCTTGTTTATTAAAACTCGTAACGTAGCTGTTACTAGTGTCTGGCTTATGGGTTCTAGTCTTTTAATTGGTAGTAGTATTTTCAGTAGTTATCCTGCTATGGGTTTTGTCTATTATCTGTTCACAATAATTGGTTTTGTAGGAGTGATTATTAGTATTTTCTTTATGAAGGAGTGAAATGTTGTGTATGAAAAAACATCAGGGGTTGATAATTATTCTAGGTTTTGTTTTATTTTCTAGTTTCGCTATAGGTACAGATTTTAAAACAGAGTCTTTCGGATCTAGTATTGATATACCTAACATCCGTTGGCATTCATCAGAGTTTGGTTCTAGTATAAATGTTACTGTGTCTACTCCTGAGGAGGATAGCGATATAAGGTGGAATTATTCCAGTTTTGGCACATCAATAGTAGTTGGTGAATCATCTAATACAGGTAAGGTTAGCGATATAAGGTGGAATTATTCCAGTTTTGGCACATCAATAGTAGTTGGTGAATCATCTAATACAGGTAAGGTTCTAGATGGATATAACGTGTATCCTTTGATGATTTTAGTAATTGTTTCATTATTTGGTTTTTTAGCTGTGTTATTTAGTAAAGGAGGTAATTAAAGAATATGTTGGAAAGTATCGTTATTTTGCTGGTATGCGTAGGTGTTGTACTCATGATTCTTAGTTTCAAATGGGAAAGCCTTATGCTTAGTAGTGTTACTTTTGTAATCTGGATGGGTCTCAGCATTGGTGTTCATCAGATTGAAATCCCATATCAGGCCATTACTAGTAGTGATACCATTGTTACAGGTACTCAGGCTGTTGAAAACCTGTATATGTATGGTTGGTTGTTCATGGGTCTTGCTATTATCATGTTTCTACATATTATTGTATTGAGTTTCCAGATGTATAAGGAACGTAAAAAAAGAATAATGTAAAAAGGTGGTATCTTTTGGATAAGGAACTATATAACCTCAAAAAAAGGGTTGATACGTTTGGTATTGCTTATGCAACTCCTAGTGATAAAACTAGGGCTTTGTCAAAAAAAAGTAGTAATATAGTTGTTTTTAAAAACAGACGTTTGGGTAAATCTGTTGTGATTAATGACAAAAAACTTAAAGAACTCCTAGGGAACGGGTTTATTTAATATATTTTAGTATATAGTTTATTAAATTTTTTTATCGTTTAAAATATATATTGTTGTTTTTACAGTATCTCTTTTTAGAATTGAATAGGAGGTAAACCATAAGATGAAAGCAAACAGATTAGTCAAAAACCTCAAAAACGATCAAAAAGGATATGTAAAAGTCGTAGGTGGACTCGTTGCACTATTGCTTATGATTATCGTAGGTATCATGGTGTATTGGGAGACATCTGACAGCATAGACCTTAGCAGTGCTACTGCGAACACAAGTCGTGATGGGGTTAATGATATGGCTACAACTGTTTTTGATCTGCTTCCAATAATTGCACTAGCCGTTGTGGCATCTATCATAATTGGTGTAATAATTGGTTTTGGTGGCGGTAAAGGCGGTATGTAACCTTTGAAGCAAGTGAAACTAAAACATTTTATGGTAGGGTCTCCAAAAAACCCTATCATAAAAAACCCAAAAATATTTTTTTGAGGAGGAAAAAAAACATATTATGAAAGCGAATAAAAAAACCAAACTATATTATGACAACCATGGTTATACTAAAATCGTAGGTGGCCTTGTTGCTCTTATGCTTATGATTATTGTAGGTATAATGGTTTTCTGGGAGACCCGTGACAGTATTGATGGTTTTGATGAAGTAACTGAGATCATTACCTCTGAGGGTGATGGTACTGCGTTCTCTGCTCTTGTTACTAATGGTACTGCTTGGACTGTTGAACTTGGTAACAGTCCTTTGAACACTGGTAACACAAACATTACTTGTTATAATAGTACAAGTGGTGATGAGAGTTTTCCAACGTTTACGTTATCTCATAAAATTGTGAGTGTCGCTGCGGATGCTGCTGATTATTTCGACCAGGTTAACGCTACTTATACAAGTAACATGGCTTCTTCTGAGGATGATACATCTAGTCTAGCTGCAACTGTTTTTGATCTGCTTCCAATAATTG
>Ga0272443_10002485_pt1 | contig 23463 bp, 20 predicted proteins | sample SSMAcet12_FD_193581 | JGI IMG/M metagenome (GOLD analysis project Ga0272443, IMG submission 193581) | Marine sediment archaeal communities from Little Sippewissett salt marsh, Falmouth, MA, United States - SSM-Acet-12 | ecosystem: Environmental > Aquatic > Marine > Wetlands > Sediment ...
TTCGAATCCTGTTCCTCGCATAAGCACCTGTAGCTCAGTCTGGATTAGAGCGCGTCCCTCCTAAGGACGAAGTCGAAGGTTCAAATCCTTCCAGGTGCGTTTCATAAACTTTATTAATGCATATTCCACTAAATATTATATGCGCTGGTAGTTCAGTGGCAGAATAACTGGCTTCCAAGAACTTTATTACGAAGAAACCAGTTGACTCGGGTTCGAATCCCGACCGGCGCATAAAGATTCGAACAGCCGGGTTCGAATCACTTCAAAATATACTTGTTTTGAAGTCCCAGAAACCTTTGGTTTCTGAGCCGACCGGCGCATAAATATTCAAATAAAATGAAAGAAAAAATTGAAAAATTCCATGATAAGCACTATAAGCTTTTGCTTTTAATTCCTTTAATTTTATTAATTCTTTCAATAGGATATTTGGGATTTTTTTACAAGCAAACAGGAGATTTTATTAATAAGGATATTTCTTTGACAGGAGGAACAACAATAACTATCTATGATGAGATTACTTCAGAAGAAATAACTAATGCTCTTTCAGACAAATTAGAAGATTTAAACATAAAAGTAATTTCTGATTTAATATCCAATAAACAAAAAGCACTAATCATTGAAACAAAAACAGAAGTAGAACAAACAACAACAATTTTAGAGGATTTTTTAGGACATAAATTAACTCCTGAAAATAGTAGCATTGAATTTACTGGAAGCACATTAAGTGAAAATTTTTATAAACAACTTTTAATTGCATTATTAATTGCATTTGTTTTTATGGGAATTGTTGTTTTTATTATTTTTAGAACTCTGGTTCCTTCAAGCGCAGTAATTTTATCTGCATTTGCAGACATTATTATGGCTTTGGCTTTGTTTAATTTATTAGGATTAAAAATGTCTACTGCAGGAATTGTTGCCTTTCTAATGTTAATTGGTTACTCAGTAGATACAGATATCTTGTTAACAACTCGAATGTTAAAAAGAAGCGAAGGAAGCCTAAATCAAAGAATTTTTGGAGCATTTAAAACAGGAATCACAATGACTTTAACCTCTTTATTTGCAGTTGTTTTTGCATTATTTGTTGTAAAATCTTTTTCTGCAATTTTAACTCAGATATTTCTTATTCTAGCAATAGGATTAATGTTTGATATACTCAATACTTGGATAACTAATGTATCAATACTTAAATGGTATATGAAAAACAAGGAGAAGAAAAATGAAATTTAAATTTACTTGGAGAATCTGGCTTTTAATTTTTATTTTAATTATCTCTTTAATTTCTATTTTTGGAGCATATCCTCCAAAATTTTTACAAAAAGGAGTTTTAATAACTAGTGTAGAATCAAATTCTAGTGCTTATGACGTAGGCTTAAAAAAAGGAGAAATAATAACAAAGATAAATAATGTTAAAATAAATGATTTAGAGGATTTTACAAAAACTATTTCAGAAATATTTCCTTCTGAAGAAAAAATAAAAACAACAATTTATGCAAACAATAATGAGTTTATTTTTTATTCTAATCAAGCTCCAAAAATAACTGTTGAAAATATTCCTAATACAAATATTAAAACTGGATTAGATTTATCTGGAGGAGCAAGAGCACTAGTTCAAGCAAAAGATGAAAAACTTTCTTCAAGTGAGATAAATGACTTAATCAATGTATTAAGCAATAGATTAAATGTTCATGGAATCTCAGACATGAATATTTTGCCTGTTTCAGATTTAACTGGAAATAATTATATATTAATTGAAATTGCAGGAACAACTCCAGAAGATTTAAAATCCTTAATATCTCAACAAGGAAAATTTGAAGCAAAAATAAAAGAAGACATAGTTTTTATTGGAGGAGAAAAAGATATAACTTCTGTATGTAGAAATGATGCAACTTGTGCAAGAGTAGAAACCTGTCAACAATCTCAAGAAGGAGGATATTATTGTAATTTTAGATTTAGTGTTTATCTAAGCCAAAAAGCTGCAGAAAGACACGCAGAACTAACTTCTCAATTAGATGTAAATACTTCTTCTCAAGGAAATTATTTATCTGAAAAATTAGATTTATACCTAGATGATGTTCTTAAAAGTAGCCTTTTAATTAGTGAAGGTCTTAAAGGTTCAAAAACAACTCAAATTTCAATATCTGGAAGTGGTTCAGGAAAAACAAATGAAGAAGCAATAACAGAAACTCAAAAAGAAATGAGAGAACTTCAAACAATCCTTATTACTGGTAGTTTGCCTTATCAATTGGAAATAGTTAAACTAGATACAATATCTCCTACTCTTGGAAAGGAATTTATTAATTCAATTTTGTTAGCAGGATTAGCTGCAATTTTAGCTATCTCTCTTGTGGTTTTTTTAAGATATAGAAAAATTAAATTTACTTTATCTCTTTTAATCACAAGTATTTCAGAAATTATAATTATTTTAGGAATAGCATCTGCAATTAAGTGGAATTTAGACTTGCCAAGCATAGCAGGAATCTTAGCAACAATTGGAACTGGAATAGACAGTCAATTAATTATTTTAGATGAATCAAAACAACAAACATCCTTAAGTATAAAACAAAAACTCAAAAGAGCCTTTGCAATTATTTTAGGAGCTTATTTTACTGCCTTAGTTGCTCTTTTACCTTTATTATGGGCAGGAGCAGGTTTATTAAAAGGATTTGCAGTAACAACAATCATTGGAATAAGTATAGGAGTTCTAATAACTCGTCCTGCATTTACAGATATAATAAAAAATCTTGAAGATTAATTTGCATAAAATAACCTAAATCTTTTTAAAATTATTATTTCCTAAAAAACTATGTTTCCTCATAAACATTTTGTATATGGAACAATTTTTGCATTAATCTTAATTTTAATTGTGCCTGAAATAGGTTTTGTTGGATTTAGCTTAATTTTATTATCAACAGTATTAATTGATGTAGATCATTATATTTATTATGTTGTAAGAAAAAAAGATTTATCTTTAATTAATGCATATAAATGGTTTTTAAAAAATAGGGAAAAGTTTTTCAGACTTTCTTGCAAAGAAAAACTTAATCTTTATAGTGCTTGGTGTTTTTTTCACGGAATAGAAATCTTAATCATTCTATTTATTTTAACTTTCTGCATTTCAGAATACTTTTCTTTTGTTTTTATGGGATTTGCATTTCACTTAATTCTAGATTATATTGAACAATGGAATTATTGCCAGGAGAAGCATAAAATTTTCATAATATATGATTTTATAAAATTAAGAAAACTAAAACATATTGAAAAAATTTAATAGATATTTTCTAAATACTCATTAATAGTTTTTCTTAGCCCATTTTCAAAATCAGTTTTTGATTTAAATCCAAATTCTTTTTCAGCTTTTGATGTATCTAAACATCTCCTTGGTTGTCCATCTGGTTTTTGAGTATTCCATATAAATTCTCCAGAATATCCAACAAAATTCTTAATTTTTAATGCAAGTTCTTTAATTGAAATTTCAAATCCTGCCCCTAAATTTATTGGTTCTGATTTATTGTATTTCTCTGTAGCTAATAAGATGCCCTCTGCACAATCTTCTACATAAAGAAATTCTCTTGAAACATTGCCAGTTCCCCATATTTCAACCTCTTTTAAATTTTTTTCTTTTGCTTCAATAATTTTTTTAATTAATGCAGGAATAACATGACTAGATTCAGGATTAAAATTATCTCCTGGACCATATAGATTTACAGGCAACAAGAAGATTGAATTAAATCCATATTGTTTTCTATATGCTAAACTTTGGACCAACATCATTTTTTTAGCCAATCCATATGGAGCATTTGTTTCTTCAGGATATCCTTTCCATAAATCTTCTTCTTTAAATGGAACAGGAGTAAATTTGGGATAAGCACAAATTGTTCCAATTGCGACAAATTTTAAAACATTATTTTTTCTAGCACACTCCATTAATTGAGCTCCCATAATAAGATTGTCATAAAATAATTCTCCTGGTTTTTCCTGATTATATCCTATTCCTCCTACTTTTGCAGCTAAATGAATAACTATATCAACATTTTTAGTAATTTTATCACAGTCTTCAAGTTTAGTTAAATCATAATCCGCGTGTTTTGGGACTAATATTTCTTTTGGATTTTTCTTTTTTAATAATTTAATTAAGTGTTTTCCTAAAAAACCTCCTCCTCCAGTAATTACAACTTTTTTATCTTCCCAAAAATTAGCTGTTTCTTGTTTCATATAATTCCTTTTTTACCTCTCTTATATCTTCCTCAACCATTTCTTTAATAAGCTCATTAAAAGAGCTTTCTGGTTCCCAATTTAATTTTTCTTTTGCTTTAGAATAATCTCCTTGAAGCAAATCTACTTCTGCTGGACGATAATATCTTGGATCGATTTTTACTACACCTTTTCCATTATCTTTTCTTATGTATTCTTCTTCAATACCTTTTTTCCCATTACTATATATTTCAATTCCTGCTTCTTTAAAGGCTTTTTCAAGAAATTCTCTTACTGAATGACTTTCACCAGTAGCAATAACATAATCCTCTGGTTCTTCTTTTTGCATCATCAACCACATGGCTTTTACATAATCTCTAGCATGCCCCCAATCTCTCTTTGCATCTAAATTTCCTAAATATAAATATTCTTGAGCTCCTAATTTAATTTTTGCAACAGCCCGAGTAATTTTTTTTGTAACAAAGGTTTCTCCTCTTCTTGGAGATTCATGGTTAAATAAAATTCCATTGCAGGCAAACATATTGTAGCTTTCTCTATAATTCTTAGTAATCCAAAAAGAATATAGTTTTGCACAACCATAAGGGCTTCTTGGATAAAAAGGAGTTTTTTCTGATTGAGGGATCTCTTGCACCTTTCCAAATAATTCTGAACTAGATGCTTGATAGAATTTTACTTTATTAGTCATTCCTTCTTGCCTTATTGCTTCTAGAATTCTAAGCGTTCCTAAGGCATCAATATCAGAAGTATACTCTGGAATATCAAAGCTAACTCTTACATGACTTTGAGCACCAAGATTATATATCTCATCAGGTTTAATCTCTCTTATTATTTTATTAATAGAGCTTGTATCAGATAAATCTCCATAAATTAAATGCAACTTATTCCCTAAAACATGAGGATCGTTATAAATATGTTCAATTCTTTGAGTATTAAAGTTTGAAGTTCTTCTTATTATGCCATAAACTTCATAACCTTTTTCTAATAAAAGCTCTGCCAAGTAACTTCCATCCTGCCCTGTAATGCCGGTTATTAATGCTTTTTTTGTCATTTTTTAAATTATTCAACTTAACAAATCTATTCCTGAAACATATTTTGAATTTGCAGATAATCTAAAAGGAAAATGCTGAGTTATTTCTCTGGCTTTTTCAAATTTTTCATAAGGAACTTTTAATTCTAGAATTATTTTATTATTTTTTGTTTTATTCACAAAAAGATTAACTCTTTTATTTATCTTGAAAAACTCCATATGATAGTCTAGAGTAATTCTAGAACTTTTGTCCGAAGAGATAAAATATCTTCTTTTATATGAACTAAGAAGACTGGGAAAAACTCTTTTTAATGTTTCAACAACTTCTGAGGGAAGAGAAGACTCTGCGAAAACTTTTTTTAAAGCAGGATAATCAAATTTTTCATCTAAAATGAAATTTTTTAATTTAAATGATTTTTTTTCACCAAGCTTATTTTTCTTTATTTTAAATTCTAAAACAGGGTTTTTTACCAACCCAAACATTTTTCCATACCACCTTATTCTTATCTTAATTCTCTCTGAATGTCCAAAAACATTTTCATAATAATTTCTTAAATCAAGAGTATCAAGGTAAATATTATTTATTTGCCTTTCATAATAAATTTCTTTAAACATAGAGGGATTATTTTTTATTATTTCTTCTATTTTTTTGAGTTCTATCCCTTGGAGAACAAATTTTTTTTCATATCTATAATCTTTTTGAAGATTTTTATTAGATTTCATAGATTTTTTTATAAATATTTTTTTCATTTGCTAAAATAATTGTTCCATCACTCTTTAATGTTGATTCTTTTTCAACAAGGTATTTATCTAAATAATTCTCTACGCTTGTGTTTTTAATTTCTAAAAAAGAAGGCCCAAATTCTTCTTTTTTTTGATAAACACATAACCCGTATGTAACATTTGAAATTATTGAATCTTGAACCCTCAAATTTGATTTGTCTTTAGAAGCAATTCCAATAAAAGAATTTTCTATTTTCACATTTTCTATGTCAAGAAAACAATTTTCTCCTCCACTTATTCCTTTATCCCCCGAATTATTAATTGTAACGTCGGAGATATTTGTTTTTGTTCCTGAGATATCTATACAATCATTTCCACAATCAATAAAAAAAGATTTTTTAATAATCCCTTCACTAAAGTCATTGTCTAAACAATCAGAAGCACAATTTTTTATCTGAGATTCTTCAAAAATAAAAAGAGAATTTATTAAATTTAAACTATCTTCTGAATTCATTCCTTGAATTATTACATTTTTAAAGTTTACTGGAGAATTATAAAAAGTTATTGCTCCAGTAATTAAACTTCCTTGTTTTTTAATATTAGAAAGATCTTGGAAATTAACATATTTAACATTAGAGGTTTTATTTGCATTTATAACAAGCAATCCTTCTCCAGTTTTATCTGAAGAAAATATTCTAATTGAATTTTCTGGACTTCCTCTAAATTGGATATTTGAATATGAGATAATGCTGGAATTTTTTTTAAGATTTAGAAGAGTTCCTCCTTCGCACAAAACTTCAAATCCAGGAGGGATTATTAAATCATTTTCTATATCCCAGTTTCCTTTTTTTATTTTTATTCTTGAATTTTCATAATCAACATCTAAATATTCTGGAGTCTGATTATTTTGTTCACTCACATTTTCCTCAATATAATATTTCCAAGGAAGTATTTTTTCTTCATGAATCTTTTCTAATCCAAGAATTTTATAATTTACTTTTAGTTCTTCTAGATTAATTTGATTTAAATTTAAATTAAAAGGAGCTTTAAATAAAAATTCGCTACTATTTTGGAGAGTTTCCCGATTGTAAAGATTATTTTTCATTCCAATTATTGGAATTTTTATTCCTTCATATTCGCATTCTAGTATTTGTAGTGGAAAAAGTCCAAGATTTTTAATAAAAAACATTATTTCCTTTTTTTCATTATCTATTTTTTGTAGATAAATACTTAATTCTTTCACAGGAGTTAGACTTTCTTTTATTTTGTTTTGATTTTCATAAAAAGTTTCTTCTGGAAAATGATAAGTTGGAGTATCTTTATGGAGGATATTTATTTTTTCTTTTAATTCTTCTTTTAATTCATTAAAAATTCCATCTAAGTATTGTTTTTTTGAAAATTTTTCAAGATAAAGCATGTATTCCTCTAAGAAGATTTCGTCATTAAAGATTAAATCATCTAGATAGGGGTTTTCTTGGTTATAGTTTAAGTATCCTTTTAGAGTATTTTGGACATCTTCCCTTCCACAACTTCCATCAAATCCAATTGGTTCCAGTTTTAATGTAATGGGATTATAATAAAAACGAATGTTTTCAAAATCTCCTGCATGACTGCATCCTAAAAGAGTGTTTATTGCAAAATATTTTGCTGTTTTCTCAACATCAAAAACTTCACTTGTCTTTAATTTACCCTCTCTGAATAATCCAAGTAAATTTTTAGCCTTATCAAATTGCAATAATAGTTCTGGATTTTCCAGCAATTTATCATTATCAAAGGTTATAATCTCACTTTTTTTAAACCAAAACAATGAATCAGAACTTAAATATTGCATCCATTCTTCATATGTTAGATTATTGATTCTTTTTGCTCTATTCTCCCATAAAGGATCTTCATCAAATTTTAAAATAACTCCTTCTCGTCTTTGATTATTTTCTATAAGCTCTTTTTCAAAATGTTCTTCTAAGGCATATATTCCCTTATTTTCTCCATTAATATAAATCTCAATAAAATCATATCTTGGAGCAATTATTCCCTCTCGTTTTAATATAGATAAATATAGCCATTCATTTAAATTATTTCTTGTTCTAGGGTCTTGGATAGAAAAAGTTTTCATTCCAAAAAGAGCTCCTCCTTTTGTGATTTTTATTCTAAAGGACCATTTATTTCCCCTTAAATGATCAACCCAATCTCCTTTTAATCTCATTTTAGCATCAAATTCTTCACTATTTGAATTTATTTTAACAGGAACATAATCTTCAGAAGAGGCGAGCAATACTTGATTATTTAGAGCCAATTCCCTTTTGTATTCTATTTTTTGCAAATCTTCAAATGCAATATCAATAAATACTTTTTTAGGTTTTGATAATTTTCCATATAAATAATTTAAAGGAATTTTTAGGTTTTCTTCTCTTAATCCCTGGATTACCATCCAGGTTTCTTTTAGTCCAATTACTTCTTTAGAATGTAAGATATCTATTGCTTTTTGAGAAGGATTATCTAAAGTTCCAAAAAATCCAGAAAAAAACAATCCAAGAATAATCCCTCCAAAAAGTATTATAAAAAAAATAATACTACAATAAAAAATTTTTATCTTTTTGGAAAAAAGTTTATTTCTTAAAATTTTTAAATAATCAGTTATGCCTTTAGAATTCTCTTTTATTTTTTTAATATCCATTTTTAAATTAAACTTTTTTCAAGATATGTTATATTAATCTTTTTTGAAAGCTTTTTTAATGCTTCTTTAATTTCTTCTAATTTCTTAAAATTTTTAATATCAACTAAGAAGCAAGCCTCTAAAAAATCCTCTTCTGTTTGATCAAATCTTTTTATATAAACATTTGAGCAATTTTTTTTCAAAATTTCAACAACTTTTTCCAATTTAATCCCTTTACCAGAGATTATTAGAGATAGATCTCTATTTTCTTTTTTCTTAAGAATAATTCCTCTTAAGCAAATCAAAGAAACAATTATTGCAAATGAAATTAATGTAACCATTAGTTGTCCTGCTCCTAATCCAAGTCCGATAGAAATGGTTAAAAATAAATATGCTAGTTCTTCTGGTTCTTTAATCGCTGCTCTAAATCTAATTATTGATAATGCTCCCACTAGTCCTAAAGAAAGAGCTAGAGAAGATTTAATCACCATAATTATTAACGTTGTAGTTATTGTTAAAAGCATAAAATTATTTGAAAAAAGCTTTCTGTTTGATAAAGAAGTTCCATATTTAATATAGACTTTTTTTAAGATATATGTTAAAATTGCTGAAATAACTAAAGCTAGAACTAAATAAGAATAATCTATTTGAGGGCTTTGGCCTACTAAAAAAGCTTCAAAGGTTTCTAATTTACCCATATACATTATGTATAAATATCATTTATAAGATTATAGGTTTTAAAATAGAAATATTTGAAATATTAGAACTATATTTAAAAAACAATTAATCTTATAAAGAAAAATTTTCACTTTTTTATATGTCAAGAATATTAGCAACATCTTATCATCCTGGAGGAATTTTGGCCATTAAACCAGTTATAAAAAGATTAAAAGAAAAAGGAGAAGAAGTATTTGTTGTTGCATATAAAAATCAAGATTTTTTTAAAAAACAAGGAATAGAATATTTTCCTCTTAGAGATGATTCTGTATCTTCTCTCCAAGAAGTAAATCAAGGAGCACAATTAGTCTTAACTGGACAAAGTACTCCTCTTGAAGGAGATTCAACAGTAATCGAACATTCTGCTCTTAGAGTTGGCAGACAAAATGGAATCCCAGTAATTTCTGTAAGTGATTTTTGGACAAATAGAAGAAATTTTTTTAGAGATTCAAACTCTTCTGAAGATTTGCTTCTTCCAGATAAAATAACAGTTATTGACCCTTGGCAAAAACAAAGGATGATTAGAGAAGGATTTCCTTCTGAAAAACTTTTTATAACAGGAAATCCGCATTTTGATTCTTTGAAAAAAAGGCATGACCCAAAAAAAATTAAAAGAAGACTTGGATTAGATTGGCCTTTTTTAGTTCTATATGTTACCAATACTGGATTAGAGGAAAAAGACATTTTTGGGGATGATCTTAAAAATCTAGAAATTATTTATAATACTTTTTGTTCTTTAGATAAAAAAGAAAAAATAGGATTGCTTATAAAACTACATCCTCTTTCTTCTCCAGAACATTCAAGGCAAATCCGCAAGTATTTATCTGAATCTTTACCTTAGAACTCCAGAGTAGATTTTGATATTTCTCCATTAGAAGCAATTTCTTTATCTGATTTAGTATTAACTTCTTTTTCTACCATAGGAATTGAAGCATTATTTTTAGAGAAACCTGTTATTAGTTTACAGCCAGATTTAAAAGGAGAAGATTTTTATGCTTTTGTTACTGCTCCTTATTTTGTTCCTGTTGGAAGAGATCCATCTTCCTGCCAAAGACTTATTCATAATGCAGTTTCTTCTGAAGCTAATAGAAAAAACATGCTTAGAAAAACAAGAGAATTTAGATGGACTAATAATGCAACAGGAAATGTATGTGATTTAATTTATAAAACTTTAGATTCTTCTACGTCCTCTTTGGTTTAAAGCATTGTGCCTAAAGGGAATATAGTTCTATAAAGCAAAAAAATTTATAAAGAACTCTTTTCAATTATTGATTAAGAGAATAGGATTTATTTCCAAAAAATTGAGATGGCTACCCCAAAAGAAATAAAAGAATATTGGAATGAAGATTATTATAAATATTGGCAAGAAGTAACAAAGGAAAATTGTGGGTCAGATGTTCCAAAAAAAGATGCATGTTTTACTTTTTTTAAGGAAATGGGTTTATCTAAAAAAGACAAAATTTTAGAAGTTGGATGTGGTTTTGGAAGGCTTTTCCCTTATTTTTTATCGAATCAAGCAGAATTTTATGGTATTGATGTTTCTCCCCAGATGATTTTAAGAGCAAAAAAAGATTTTCCTGAATTTGAAAGCAAAATCTCTGTAGGAGATGCAGAAGAATTAAACTTTCCAAATGCTTTTTTTAGCAAGATCTTCTGTTGGGGGGTATTTGATTCTTTAGTAAATCAAGAAACTGCTCTTAAAGAATTTGCAAGAGTTCTTTCTCCAGGAGGTTTGATGATTATTTCTGCTAAACACAAGCCTTATTTAGAAGAAGATAAAGAAGCAAAAATTGCAGAAATCAATGCCGCAAAAAAAAATCATCCAAACACTTTCATAAATTTACCGGTTTTTAAAGAGTGGTTATTAAAAAATAACCTTCATATTCAAAAACAATTTTTCTTTTTAAAAAGAGGGGATTTATCAAAAAGAAAAATTGAATTTTTAGAACCTGAAAAATTTTATGAGTTTGTTTTTATTTTAAAAAAAAATGAATAAAGAAATATTAGTAATAATCCCTGCAAGAGGAGGATCTAAAGGACTTCCTCATAAAAATATTCTTTTCTTAGAGGGAAAACCTTTAATTGGGCGAACTATCGAAAAAGCTTTGTCTCTAGCCAAACTGTCTAGGGTAATTGTGTCTACCGAAGATAAACAAATAGCTGAAATTTCTAAAAAATTTGGAGCAGAGGTTCCTTTTATGAGGCCCCAAGAATTAGCAAAAGACAGTTCTTTAATCTATGATGTTGTTTTAGATTTGTTAAGAACATTAAAAAAAACAGAAAATTACTATCCCGATATTGTAGTTTTATTGCAAGCAGTTTCCCCTTTTGTCAAGACTGAGCAAATAAATTCTGCCATTAATAAATTAATTAAAGAAGAAGTAGACGTTGTTTATTCTGTTTGCGAGTCAGATTACCCTCCTTTTTGGATTCAAACTTTAGAAAATGAAAAACCTGGAATGTTATTTAAAAATGTAAATATTAAGAAAAGACAAGATGCACAAAAAACTTACCGTCCCACTGGGGCTTTTTATGTAGTAAAAACAAAAACTTTATTAGACAGAAAAGATAATCTTCCTATGTTTGTCCCTAAAAAAGATGAAGAAACAAGGGTAATTATAACTGATGAATTAACTGCCACAGATATTGATACAGAATTAGACTTTTTATGGGCAAAATTTTTATCACAAAATTTAATAAAATGGCAAAAGTATACTTAGTTAATCCAAGCATTAGGCCAGAGGATTTACTTGGCCCAGATTCAAAAACAGATCCTCCTCCTCACGTTTTGCCTCCCTTGGGTCTTCTTTCGTTAGCAGGAAATTTAAGAAACAAAGGTCATGAAGTAACCATAATTGATGCTGCCGCTGAAAAAGATGCCCAAGGAAGATTAATGTCTAATGAAGATATTGTAAAAAGAGTTCAACAGGGTTCGCTAGACTATATAGGTATAACTTCTACTCTTGTTTCAATTAGTTCTGCAAATAATCTTGCTCAAAAATTGAGGTCTGCCCAAGGGATTTCTAGCAATATTCCAATAATATTCGGAGGACATCAAATTTCCGCAATTTTTACTCCTCGTGGTTTTTTTTCTGAAACCCTGAAGTCTATGCCAAGCGATAAGAGAAGAGAGATTCTTGGGAGATTTTCTGGAATGAGTTTTGGAATTATTGGAGAAGGAGAAAGAGTTTTAGCAAGAGCAATCTCTTCAATGGAAAAGGGAGAAGATTTAAAGAATCTTCCAGGAACAGTTTTTTTGGAGGATGGGGATTTTAAAGCAAATCCCCCAAATTTTTTAAAAGATTTAGATTCCTTGGGAGAAGAATCTGGAAAAGAGACCTTTCCTGCCTATGACTTGCTAAGAGATCCCGTAAATGATTATTCTGCTTCTCCAATGACCTGCGATTCTGCAAGGCCCTCAATTTCTGTAATTTTTTCAAGGGGTTGTCCTGGAAGATGCACCTTTTGCGATTCTTCTGTCCACGGAAAATCTCTTAGAACCCATTCTCCGGAATGGGCATTTAAATTATTAAAAAGTCTAGAAGAAAATTTTGGATACAGAGATTTTTATGTTACTGATGACCAAGGAACTGGAAACAGGGATTTTATGGAAGGATTTTGTAGGTTTATGGAAAAAGAGGGGAAAAACTATAGTTTAGCTCTTGTTGGAAGAGCAAAACCTTTTTGGAAAGAAGCTCTTCAACGAATGAAACAAAATGGAGCACACCAAATTGCTTTTGGATGTGAATCTGCAAATGATCAAATCTTAAGAGCCTATAAAAAAGGGATAAAATTAGATGATTTAGTTGATTCAATTAAACAATCACAAGAGATAGGATTAGATGTTAAGGGGCTTTTTATGGTGGGGAATCCTTTTGAAACAACAGAAACATTAGAAAGAACAGAAAAATTTAAGGAAGAACAAGGATTTAAATATACTTCAACTTCTGTGCTAACTCCAATCCCTGGTTCAGAATTATATGCTTCTTCTGTTGAGGATCTTTCTGGGGAATATTTTGATGGTAAGTTTTATATGGGGAATCGGTTGGGAGTTTGGTTAGAAGATCCAAATAATTGGGAGGAAATGACTTTATGGAAACCAGTTTGGATACCAAGAACCTTGGTAAGGGAAAGAGGTTCTCCAGAAAAAGCAAGGAGAAAATTAAATGATTTCATTGGCAGAAGAAACTCTAAGCAATCCTTCTAAATGTTTTATAATTGCAGAAGCAGGAGTAAATCACAACGGGAACATTGAGTTAGCAAAAAAACTTATAGATGTGGCTGTAGAAGCAAAAGCAGATGCAATAAAGTTTCAAACATTTAAATCAGAAAATTTAGTAACCCCCAACACATCTCTTGCAGAATATCAAAAAGAAAATCTTGGTTCTGAGCAAAATCAATTGAGCATGTTAAAAAAGTTAGAATTAAATCACAAAGATTTTAAGGAACTTAAAGAATATTGTGATAAAAAAGGAATAATGTTTCTTTCAACTCCCCATACAGAGGATGCAATAGATTTTTTAGACAAATTAGTTCCAATATTTAAATTAGGTTCAGGAGATTTGAATAATTTACCTTTTTTAGAAAAAATAGCTAAAAAAGGAAAACCAATTATCCTTGGAACTGGCATGGGGACGTTAGAAGAAGTAAAAGAAGCAAGAGATACAATAAAAAAATATAACAAAGAATTAATTCTTTTACATTGCACTACTAATTATCCTTGCCCAAAAGAAGATGTTAATTTAAAAGCAATGTTAACTCTAAAAAAGGAGTTAGGGGAAATAGTGGGGTATTCTGACCATACCTCAGGGAATGAAGTAGCAATAATTGCTGCATCTTTGGGCGCATCAGTAATTGAAAAACATTTTACTTTAGATAAAAATATGCCTGGTCCAGACCATAAATCTTCTTTAAATCCTTTGGAACTTAAAGAAATGATAAGAGCAATAAGAAATAAAACAAAGATTAAAATCCCTGAGAGCATTTTAGGAAGCGGAATAAAAAAACCTACTAGCGAAGAATTAGAAATTGTAAACCTTGTTAGAAAAAGCATAGTTACTAACAGAGACATTTTTAAAAATGAAAAAATAAAAAAAGAGGATTTAGAAATAAAAAGGCCTGGAAATGGAATTGCTCCAAAATATTTGGATAAAGTTGTTGGAAGAATCGTAAAAAGAGACCTAAAAAAAGGAGAATTAATCAACTTAGATGATTTAAAACCAAAAAAAGTTTGTATAATAACTGGAACACGAGCAGATTATGGATATTTAAGACCTGTAATGCAAAAAATAAAACAAGATAAGGATTTTGAATTAATTGTTATTGCCACAGGAATGCATTTTTTTGAAAAGTTTGGCTATACATTTGAACAAGTAAAAAAAGATTTCCCTGAAGTTATCAAAGCCCCTTTAAACTTGCATTCGGATGATGGGCTAGGAATTGCACAATCTGTCTCTGAAGGAATATCTGTCTTTTCAAAATTATTTACAGAAATAAATCCTGATTTTTGTCTTTTTTTAGGAGATAGAACAGAAATATTTGCAGCTGTTCAAGCAGCAGCATATCAGAATATTCCAATTATCCATATGCATGGAGGAGATGTTTCTTCTGGAATGGATGAGCCCATTAGGCATGCAATAACAAAATTTGCACACATTCATTTTCCTGCTACTCCAAAAAGTGGAGAAAGATTATTAAAAATGGGCGAGAATCCTAATCACATATATGTTGTAGGATCTTCTACATTGGATGAATTAAAATCTCTCCATCTTCCAACAAAAGAAGAATTATTTGCAAAATATGCTTTAGATAAAAACAAACCTCTTTTATTGGTTGTCCAACATCCTCTTAGTACTCAATCTGCAGATGAGTCAGCAGAGCAAATGAAAATAACTTTAAATTCTGTTTTAAAAACCAATCATCCTTCGATGATTATCTATCCAAATTCAGATGTTGGAGGACAAAGGATGGTAAATGTAATAAAAGAATATGAAAAAAAAGGTATGAAAGCAAGGGCAAATTTATCAAGAGAAGATTATCTTGGTTTTTTAAAACATGCTTCAATATTGATAGGTAATTCAAGTTCAGGGATAGTTGAGTCAGCCTTTTTTAAATTACCTGTGATTAATGTTGGAATAAGGCAAAAAGGAAGAGAAAGAGATATTAATGTTATAGATGTGGAGCATAATCCAGAGGATATTTATAATTCCATCATCCATGCTTTAACACCAGAGTTTAAAAAACAATTAATAAATTGTAAAAATATTTATGGAGAGGGAAATACTTCAGAAAAAATATGCAAGATAATTAAAAATATAAAAGTAGATTTTAATTTACTACAAAAAAGAATAACATACTAAGATGGAAGATAGATTTAAAGAATGGGAAACTCCAGAAATAATTGAAGGAGAATTAACTAAATGGAATTGGATGGTCCAGGGAAAAAAAGGATTAAAACTAGGCAAAAAGACAGATATTGGAGCTTTTACATATATAAATGCTAGAAATGGAGTTGAAGTAGGAGATAATGTTGAAATTGGAAGTCACTGTTCTATTTATTCCATTTCAACTATTGATAATAAACAAGGAGAAGTGACTCTCAATAAAAATTGTAAAATTGGCTCACATAGTATTGTAATGCCAGGAGTTACAATCGGAGAAAATTCTATTGTTGGAGCATGTAGTTTTGTAAATAGTGATATTCCTCCGAATGTTCTTGCTTACGGAGTTCCAGCAAAAATAATAAAACCAATAAATAAAAAAGAAAAAAAACTCTGCATTGTACACTGTATTGATACTGAAGGACCATTATATGAATCTTTAGAAGCAACTTTTCAAAGAATAAAAAGCATTTTCTCAATAAATCTTTTTCCTAATTTAGAAAATTTAGAAAAACTAAGGGAAAAGAAGATTCCTTTGGAAGGTCAAGAAGAGGAAATTGCGAGATTTTTAAAAAAAGATTTATTTAATTATTGTTCCAATTGGGAACAAATAAAATTAATGCTAGACACAATAACTTCCAATCCTTTTAGAAATAAATTAAAAGATTCTTTTGGAAATTCATGGATTTATAATTGGTTTTGTTTAGACCATGCCGGATTTACTGGCGAAAATCCAAGGAAAAGAGATTTAGGTTTTCATAAGGTTTTTGATTTTTATAAAAATTATCTGGAAAAGAATACTGAAAAAGACATTATCCAATGGCATTTCCATCCATTATCAATTAAAAAAGATGCACATCGTTGCGGAGTAAATTATTTTAATGCTCCTATTTTAACTGAAATTCTTGCAAGAAAAATCATTGATAGGAAATGGTTTCCTTCTGCATTTAGGCCAGGATTTCATACTGAACGTCCTGACTCTAATTGGTTTTTAGAGCAATGGATTCCCTTTGATTATGCTAACCAATCAACCTCTCAAAAATTAGAACAACCAGATTTATCTAATGGAAAATTTGGAGACTGGAGAAAAGCTCCAAAAGAATGGAAAGTTTATCATCCTTCTATTGAGGATTATCAAAAAGAAGGTTTTTGCAAAAGATGGATAGCAAGATGCTTGAATATTAATTCCAGATTAAGACAAATTAGTCAGGAGGATGTTATTGAGGCATTTGAAAGGGCAAATTCTGGCATTCCCACTCTTTTATCATTTACAAATCATGATTTTAGAAATATGGAAAAAGATACAGAGATTATAATGAATTTGATTAAAGAAGTTTCTGAAAAATTTCCTGAAGTTAAATTTGAATTTTGTAATGCTGTAGATGCTTTTAGAAAAACAATTGGAATTAAAGAATTTAAAAACCCCGGATTCCAGGCAAAATTTATTAAAAAAGAAGAAAATTTTCAAGAAATAGAAATTACCTGTCAAAATGAAATTTTTGGAGTTCAACCTTTTTTTGCAATAAAGACAAATAAAGGAGAATACCTTTGGCAAAACTTAGATTTCATTGATAAAAATAAATGGGGATTTACTTTTAATTTTGATACAATTTTTCTTGAAGAGTGTGAAAAAATAGGAATAGCAGCTAATTCTCCTGATGGAACAACAGAGGTATTAAATATAGACCTTGGAAATTTTCAAGAAGATAGAAAAATTTATAATTTATCTTAATTTTTTTAACTTAATAATCTTTAAAAAGACACTGGTTTTTCTCATATTAAGATGAAAATACCTTTATTTAAGATTTATTCAGATAACGAAGACATAGATGCAGTAAAAAAAGTAATAGAAAAAGGGAGCTTTTGGGCGATTGGAACCGAAATAGAAGAATTTGAGAAAAAGATAGCAGATTATATTGGAACCAAATATGCTGTAGCTTTTAATTCAGGAACTTCTGCATTACATGTTCTCTTGTTGTCTTATTCATTAAAAGGATCTGAAATAATAGTTCCTTCTTTCACATTTATCTCTACTGTAAACTCTGTTTTACTTGCTGGAGCAACTCCTATTTTTGCAGAAACAGAATCTGAAACAGGGGGATTAGATATTGAGGATGTAAAGCAAAAAATAACTCCCAAAACAAAAGCAATAATTGCTCTACATTATGCTGGATTTCCTTCTAGGGATATAGAAAAATTAAGAACACTATGTGATCAGCAAAATTTATTGCTGATAGAGGATGCAGCAGAATCAATTGGAGCAAGTATCAATGAAAAAAAGATTGGAAGTTTCGGAGATTCTTCTATTCTTAGTTTCTGCCAAAATAAGGTTTTGCCAATTGGTGAGGGAGGAATGATACTAACAAATTCAAGGGAAATTTATGAAAGATCTAAATTATTTCGCTCTCATGGAAGGGTTGAAAACGACTATTTTTCTGGAGACTCAAAAAATGAATATATCCAATTAGGATATAATTTTAGATTGCCCACCATTTTAGCATCTTTGGGCATATCTCAATTTAAAAAACTAAACAACCTAATCTCAATTAGGAGAAATATAGCTAAATATTTTGATAAAAATTTGTCAGATATACAAGAAATAAAGTTTCTCAAAAAAATAGAAAATCATTTTCAAGTTTATCAAATGTATAGTATTTTGCTCCCAAGCAAAAAGATAAGGGATGATTTACAAAATTTTCTAAAATCAAAATCCATTGCCTCCAAAATTTATTTTTTCCCAGTTCATCTTGAAAATTTTTATAGAAAAAAGTTTTTTTGTTCAGAGGGAGATTTACCTAAAACAGAAAAAATTTCAAGCAGGATTTTAAGTTTACCCTTTTTTCCTCAATTAACAATACAAGAAGCGGATTATATCATTGATTCAATAAAGGAATTTTTTAAAAAAGAAAATGAAAAATATATTTAAAAAAAAGGTAATTTTAGTAACCGGAGGGTGTGGTTCAATTGGTTCTGAAATAGTTAGACAACTCTTAAAATATTCTCCAAAACAAATAAGGGTTTTTGACAATAAAGAAACAGAACAGTTTTATTTACAGAGGGATTTAAAACAGCATTCTGATATTTTAACCTTTCTTTTAGGAGATGTAAGAGATAAAGAAAGGTTAATTATGGCCATGGAGGGAGTAGATATTGTTTTTCATGCAGCCGCATTAAAGCATGTCCCATTATGTGAATATAATCCTTTTGAAGCAGTCAAAACTAATGTATTTGGAACACAAAATGTAATCGAAGCCTCTTTAATGCAATGCGTTGAAAAAGTAATTAACATAAGCACAGATAAAGTTACACACACAATTAATACTATGGGAGCCACTAAACTTTTATCAGAAAGATTAATTACTTCTGCACAGTATTATAAGGGAAAAAAGAAAACTTTATTTTCTTCAGTTAGATTTGGGAATGTTTTTGGGAGTAATGGATCTATAGTTAAATTATTTGAAAGACAAATCTTGGCTGGGCAAGATCTAACAATAACCCATCCAGAAATGACAAGGTTTGTCATGTCAATTCCTCAGGCAGTAAGTTTAGTTTTAAAAGCAGCTATTGATATGGTAGGAGGAGAAATTTTTATTTTAAAAATGCCCGTGTTTAAATTAAAAGATTTTGTAGAGGTAGTAGTAGAAGAGCTTTCTTTTAAACATGGAGTTCCGCCAGATAAAATAAAAGCAAAAAAAATTGGGTTAAGAAGAGGAGAAAGAATGTACGAATATTTAATGACTGAAGAAGAGTCTGCCAATGCAGTAGAAGATGACCTTTGTTTGATTGTTTTGCCAGCAAAAACCTCTTCTTGGTTTGGGATAAAAGATTTTAAAAAATACAAAAAAATGAAGAAAACATTAAAAAAAAGATATTGTTCAGACGATTTAACTCCTCTCACAAAAGAAAGTTTGAGAAAATTAATTTTAAAAGAAAAACTTCTATAAAAAATGAATAATAAAAGAATTGCAATTGTTTGTGCAAATAAATTAAGGGATTTGGATGGATTAGTTTACCTTAAAATTTTATTAGAGAACAAGGGCCATACAGTAAAAATATTTAATTTTGGAGGGCATACAAATTTTAATGATATGGCTAATTTCAAACCCCATGTTTTTATTTTTTCAACTGTGTTAGAGAAAAATATGACTAAATTTTCTAGAGCATTAAAAAAGGCAGGGACAAAAATAATTGAATTAAGAACTGAGGGAATAACCTCTAAATTTTTAGAAGATTTAGGAACAAGCAAATATATAGATATAAGTTACTTAGATGCACAAATAGTTTGGGGAGAAAAATTAAAAAGATTATTATTAAAAAATTCAAATGTCCCTAAAGAGAAGGTCTTTGTTTGTGGGTGTATAAGGATGGATTTTTATAAATTTAATGGAAGGTTTTTGAAAAAAAAGGAATTTCAAGAAAAACATCACCTCAATTCAAATAAGATTATTTCTTATGCCACTGGTTTCAGTTTAGCGGATTGTTCTAATGAAGAGATAAATAAAATTTCAAATAAAAGAGATGTTGATTTTTTTAGATACGCAAATCTAATGAAAACTTTTAGAAAAAAAGCTTATAAATTTATTATTCAGTTATCCAAGGATTTCCCAGAGGTAAATTTTATAATCAAGGTTCATCCTTATGAAAAAAAAGAATATTATATTCAAAACAAACCTGAAAATTTGTCAAATCTTTTAATACTTCAAGAAGAAAAAATAAATAATGTGATAAATGTTTCAGAGGTTTATATTCATTCAAATTCGGTTTCTTCATTAGAGGCTTGGTTTAAGAAGATACCAACTATCTGTTTATATCCAAAAAAAGATTTTGGGACATTAATTGACGCTATTGCAGGAGGAGACCATATAGAGGATTATGGAAAATTAAAACAAAAAATTAGCAAATATTTGTCTGGAGAACCAATATCAAAAAAAATCCTTAATTTAAGAAATAAATTTATCCAAGATCATTTGTATAAAATTGATGGAAAGTCTACTGAAAGAACAGTAGAAGTTGTTGATAGAATAGCCAAAAAAGCAGGAAAAGTAAAAAAACCAAATATGCCTATTTTTTTGAATCTACAAAAAATTAAATTATTAATCAGAAAAATATTGGATGTTCCAGACAACCGGTCTCTTTTTTTCTTCAAAAAACATAATAAATATTATAATTTAATTGCAAATTCAAAAGAGATTCAAGATACTGAAAAAAATATAAAAAGTTTAATAACTTCTAAAGTCTAAGGCAAATAAATAAAAACCTCTTCTTCTTCTTTTAATAATGATGAAAAACAAATATATTGATTTTCCAACAAAGGTATTTAGAATTATTCTTAAAAGGGATTTTAAAAGCTATACTGGCATGGCAATTAAGAATAGCACTTATACTTTTTTAACAACATTTATTTCTAAGGCAGGGTCTTTATTATTTACAATTATCCTAGCAAGACTATTAATGCCCGAATTATTTGGTTTGTATAGTTTAGCTTTATCAACAATTTTATTATTCGTAGGTTTTTCAGATTTGGGAATTCAACCAGCATTAATCCGTTTTATCTCAAACTTTTTAGGGAAGAATAAACAAGAAAAAGCAAAAACATACTTTTTGTATTTAGTTAAGCTAAAAATTTGTTTAATTTTTGTTGTTTCAGTGGTTCTTTTATTATCTTCGAAATTTATTGCACAAAATTACTATCATAAACCCCTTTTTTTAGCTTTAGTTGCAGGATCCTTATACATAATTCTAATTAGTCTTGTAAGTTTTATAGAAACAGTATTTCAAGCTTCAAATAAATTTAAATATCCTTTTTTTAAAGAATTATTTTTTCAGCTTACTCGTCTTATTTTTGTGCCTATTGCAATAATAATCTCATTAATTTATTCTCTTTCACAAGAAAAAAGTTTATTCTTAATAATTTTTGCTCTTGTTCTTGCTTATTTTCTAACTTTAATTTTCTTCTTTTTTCTAGCAAAAAGAAAAATATCTTTTTTCAAAAGTAAGGGAAAGAGAATAACTAGTCAAGAAAAGAAAAGCATAAATTGGTTTATCTTGCCTCTTTGTGCAACAACCTTATCTGGAGTTTTTTTTGGATATATTGATATGGTTATGCTTGGAAGATTTGTTTTATCTGAATTTATTGGCCACTATAGAATTGCATTTAGTTTAATTGGATCCGCAGTTCCCTTGATATCTTTTTCAGTTGTTTTATTTCCTATTTTTAGCAGAATTAAGGGAAAAAGATTAAAAAGAGCCTTAAAAAAATCAATAAAAGTAACTCTCTTTTTATCATTACTTTCAATAGTTGCAACACTTTTATTGGCTCCTTTAGCAGTTAAACTAGTTTTTGGACAAGAATATGCTCCAGCAATACCCTTATTGAGACTTTTATCCCTTCTTTTGATATGCTTACCCTTATCTGCAATTTATTGGTCATATCTTGTTTCAAAAGGGAAAACAAAAACAGCATCATGGTTACTTATATCCTCCACTATAATTAATATAGTTCTTAATTATCTGATGATAACTTGGTTAATTACTTATAGTCAATTTATGGCAGTTATCGGTGCTGCAATTGCAACAGTAGTTAGCAGGTATTTTTACCTATTTGGTTTAATGTTTTTTTCTAGGAAATAATAAATAGTGAATATGAAAACATTTATATTCTTTAGTTTTTAATGCAAATTATGGGCAAGAAATTACTTTATCTAACCTTTGATTGTGAAGTATATAGCAAAAATAAAGAATTATACAAAGATTTTTATCATCCTACCTTGGCAATTGCTGAATTTTTTAAAAAAGAAAAAATTCCAATTACCTTATTTGTTTCTCTTTCTAAGAAATTTCCTTCTATAAAAGATTATTATATTGTTTTGGATTCATTGTTGAAAAAACTTAGAAAAAATAAATATGTGTCTGTTCAGCTCCATTTACATTTTTATGATTTGCCTGTAAACAGAATAAGAAGTAAAAGCGATATTATGAAAGATTATTCTATGAATGAGCTAAAAAAAATTTTTAAATGGGCGTGCGCCTTTTTAAAAAAATATGGATTTAATCCAGTAATCTTTCGCCCAGCAGGGTATATAACTGGAAAGTCAGAAGAATATTATAACTTATTAAAGGAATTTAATTTAATGAGTTCAAATTTAAAAGAATATCCAACAGAAAAAATAAAAACTTTCCCAATTTCAACTTTTAAATCTCACAACAGATATCTTAAATCTAATAAAAGCATAATCACTCCAGAGATAATTCCTGCTAAAAAAGTTCATAAAGAATTCCAAAAAAATCCAGATAATCTGCTTGTTTCTAATTTCCATAGTTTTTCTGTATATTCTTCATCAGTTCTTTCTTGGCATCCTTGTTCAATAATAAAAGTACTGAGAAAGATAAAAGATAAATTTTTAGGATTATTCAATGTAAAAAATTATAATGAATCCTATGAATGGAAACAAATGAAAAAATTTATAAAAAAATATAAAAACCAATATGATTTTAAAAATTTCAAATGAAAGCATTTTTTAAATCTTTTTTATCAAAATTTTTCTATTTTTTGCCAAAAAAAATGCAGAACCACTTAAGATGTTTTTTTAATAATTTATTTAATAGAGATTTTAAGGTTTTTTTCAAAAAAAATTATTTGCATTTTATTTTCTCAAAAAATCATGAATTTAAGTGTTATGCAAACATAAATACAGGAATAATCATAGATGAAGTAAAAAATGTTATCAAGGGTTATTTACAAAAATATTTCC
>Ga0272443_10002486_pt1 | contig 23450 bp, 19 predicted proteins | sample SSMAcet12_FD_193581 | JGI IMG/M metagenome (GOLD analysis project Ga0272443, IMG submission 193581) | Marine sediment archaeal communities from Little Sippewissett salt marsh, Falmouth, MA, United States - SSM-Acet-12 | ecosystem: Environmental > Aquatic > Marine > Wetlands > Sediment ...
GGATCAGACCCCACCAACACGGCCCCAGCCGACACTGGCGCAGGCGTTTCCTTTCACGCCAGACAAGGAAGACCGCCACCAACGGGACCAACTGGCCGGCAGAGTAGTCTTCGTTTCTCTGCCATTCTCTGAACAGGTCGTCGATTGTGCCCCAGTATGACCAGAGCGTGATCCCAACCAACACTACAGTTGCAGCCACCAACCCGGTCGGAAAGCCGCGCCTCATGTCCGCAGAGGTCTTCGCCGTCGCATGATGTACACGCGCATCACTCACTTCCGCTCCTCCGCCCCTTGCCCTTGGGGCCCCATCTCGGTAGGACTTTCAAACAGCCGCCCAATCGGCCCGGCCGAGTCTTCGGCAAACCGCAACAGCATACTCTCGGTGGCATCCCGCGTTAGGGAAGTCTTGACGGAAGCAACGATCTGGACCTGAGTGACGTAGCCAATCCGACGAAACACATCGTAACGAAAGTCGCTGACATTCTGACAGTACTGCCCATCCACGATGTAGTAGTACAAGACCAGGGTCTTCTCCGTGCCGAGCGCCCCTCGCGAGAACTCCATGAGGTTGTAGGGCAGCATGGCATTATCACCGAGCGGCAACTCCTGCAGCTTCTGGTCTTTGAGTGTCCACCCCTGTCCCGTATAGCAAACTTCGGGACGATGGGGCATTAGGTCGCGCACGCGGACGCCGGAAGCAATCCACAGCCAGACCGACGCGCCGCCATCAGACTTTGTGTACGTACGGCTGACATGTGCATCGGTATCCGTTCGCTCGATGATATTGGGGTCTAGCGGCCTGTCGCTACCGATCCAAGAGTTGATCTGAATAGGCAGTCGATCCAGCGTCCCCTGCGCAATGGGCGTGGCACTCGGAGGTGCCTCAAGCCATCCCGCGACCGCGCGGTACCCCACGCCGAAGATCAGTGTGAAGAGACTCGCGACCACAGCTCCCAGGATAACCGGACGCTCATTCTCACGATCGCCAGTCGTGTTCTTTTCAGTCTTCATCTTCCCCTTCTCCCTGGTAAGTGCCGATCTCGATTCGGCACGCCAATGACAGGCTCCCCTCGCTTGTGCAGCGTCCGACCAGCGTTGTGCCGGCCTTCTTCTGGTGATATCCGCGACTAACCCAACCGTAGATGGGGTCCTCGCTGCCCTGGAATACTTCGACGGCGAGGCGTCGGTCCATCTCTAGTACAACCCGACCAGGTCCAATTCCTACGACAAAGCGGTTCTCTCCTGCCGGCTTGACCGAACAGTGTTCGGCCAGATGGAGGCACAAGGCAATGTCGTGTCGCCCCTGGGCTTCGATGTCATCGCGAATGGTCACGACTCGCTGCTGGCCGTCCAACTCCAGAGTGCGCCGGTGTGTAACTGGATCGTCTAGACTGGCATACCCGTCATGTTCTCCGGCCACCTTACCGCCAGAACCCGTAGGTTCCCAGGCCAGGCAACGTGTCTTCGCCCTCCGGCCCCACAAGAAGAGGCCAAGCATTTCGGACTGATTCCTCCCATCAATGACGACCGTGTTGTGAGCCCTCGTGCTCCTGAAGTATTCGCGGTACTCCGGATAACTGAAGTAATCATATGTCCCTGGATCTACCAGCACGTCCCGGCCAAAGGCGCGCAACGTGAAACTCAAGGCGTCTGCGTGCCCGTGCGCAGCCAACGCCCCCATCCCCAGTGGGCCGCAATCGAAGACCACGCTGATGCGTTCCGGCGACTCGCCTGCACCGCACTGCAACAGATAATAGCCGGTCTCGGGGAAGGCGACGGAGGTGCACTTTGCCAAACTCGACTCTCCAAGAGTACGGTAATGATCGAGTCCGGACTCGCCCAGCAGCCACCGAACAGGTTCCGCATACGTCCCCGCCACTTTCTTGAAGTCCGGACGATCGAACAGAGCGGCGCCGACTGCCAACCACTCTTTCGCGTCGCGCGGGTCGCCGCCGACATCCAGCACATAGCCATCATCGCCATCCCCGAAGGCAGGAAGATGATCGCCTCCGTCACTGAGAATGGCCAGGAATTCGAACATTTTCTCCAATCGGGACCAATACGACGCGGGGAAATCCGCACCCGTCGCCCGCGCCACGACCCCGGCCGCGACGAAGAACTGGAGAACGAACAGGTGGTAGCCGATCGCCTGCTCCTGCGTCCCGCCGTCGGCAAAGGTCTGGTTGGTGATCTCCTCATTGAGAATGCCCCAGCTCCGGGCGCGCCAGCGAGCCACATGTTTGAGATTGCGGAAATAGCTGGTCGCAATGAAAACGCCGGCCGCTTCGCCGATCAGGTGGTTGTTGACTGACGAACCGCGTGAATACTTCCGGTCGATCTCCCACACGTGCCGGGCGATCGAATCCAGCAGCCGCGTGCGGAGGGCGGCGTCGATCGCCTCTGATTCGCGAATCAAATCCAGCGCCCAGACCCAGTTGATCAGTCTGATGCCCAGCTCCAACCCGCTGCGCCAGTTCATGCCCAGCCCGTAGGGATTCTGATCCAGCCAACTGCGCAGTTGTTCCGCCACCGCCTCGGCGAAACGAGCCTCGCCGCTGAGACGATAGGCACGACCCAGCACGACCAGTTGATGATGTCGATTGGGCTCCCAGACGAACTTGCAGTCACCCGCCTCCGCAGTGTCCCGGTAATCCACGGCCGAGCTGAACGCCAGCGGCGTATCCTGACCGCGCTTATGATCCCGGTTCCAAACGATCGGGTCGCCCAGGTGGGCGTCTTTCAAATCGAAGAACGTGAGATGATGCTCGGCGATCTTGGTCGCCCGCTGGAGCAGCGCTTCATAGGAGGCCTCATCGATCCCCAGCCAGGTTCGTTCACCCACGTTGCGGCGGCACACGCGAAAGCCCGGTCCGGACGCACAGCCGTTACCGTTGACGAGCGCGGGCAAGGCCCGCGCCTGCTGACGACGACTGACGAGGTAGCGGTCGACGCGATCACGCAGGGACGAGTGCATGCGCCAGACGATTTCGTCGGCCGACATGGCCTTCAAACGACGATAGTACCAGCTTGGTGTCTGCATATCGCTCTCGGAAGAAGATTACGGAGTTTCCGCAGCTTCGCGGCCCACAGGCGTGCGGGCAATGCGCTGATCGACATAAATGGCTTTACCCCCGGCGGTTAGCCCGATGGCCTCGACGGATTCAATGGTAAACGTCAACTGGCCATCGAGCTTCTGGCCCAGGTTCCGCTGGATGCGGCGTGCATCGGATTCACCGTATCCCTCGCCCGGCACCACCCGCAGAACGGCCCGGCCGGGCGCTTCCTGCACGAACTGAAATTGCCTGACTCGCATGAAGGTATCGTCGTGCATGTTCAGCGCGGTCCAGGAGATTTCCGAACCATCGGCGGCAACCAGCACTTCCTGCGTGCGATGGCCGCGAATGTCGCGGAGCAGGACATGCTCGCGCCCGCACGCCTCACAACGATCACCCACATAGGTGGCCCAGTCTCCAGTGCGGTAGCGAATGAAGGGCATCACCGTATTGATGAACCCGGTGCCCACAATCTCGCCCCGCTGGCCCGGCGTACGCACCGGATCGCCCGCCTCGTCGAGCAATTCGCAGTAGCCGTAGGTAGGCCACACGTGATAGTCGTGGGAATGCTCGCATTCGGACGCCAGGACCAGCTTCTCGGTATGGCCATAGCATGAGAAATACCGGCAGCGGAAGACCTCCTCCACCATCTTCCGCTGCTCGGGATACACGATCTCTGATTCGGCGATGATCCCCTGGATATTCTGAGGAACCTTCACGTCTTGACGTCGGATGAAGCGAGCCAATGCAGTGATCGTGGACGGATATACGTGCAAGAAGCATGGGCCTATTGTCGCCATGTGCTCCACATATCGTCCCATATTCTCGTCCGACATGTGAAAACTGTTGTAGAAGTGACGACGAAGGATCGGATCATACTCGTGATAGAGGCCATTCTGATCGGAGCGAACGGCGCCACCGCGTAGGACCGCCATCGACATACCGAGCTTGCACCCGACCCGTTCCCAGCTCGCGGCGAGATAGGCGTACTCGACAGCCGAGCGGCTTGCGTTGGCATAAAAACGCAGAGGCAAGCCATCTGTTCCCCCGGTGGACAACTCGTCCACGTCGGGCGAGAAGATGCTCTTTGTGCACATGTCGGCTATATTCTCGTTGACGGTCCTCCTATTCGTCGTGGGCAAACCGCGCATCGTCTCCAGCGAATGCAGGTCCTTGGGATGGAAGCCAATGGCCTCAAAGGCATGTCGATAGAAGCGTGTCTTCTCGTAGGCCAGCGTGAGCAATTTTCGGAGTAACGCCAGTTGATGCCTCTCAGCCAGCTCGATCTGCCACCACTGTGCTGCGCGCAGGAACCTTCGCTGTCTGCGGAAACTCCTGCCCAAGAGCCATGGCAGCGGCACGGGAGCCAATAGCTTCGCGACCGTCCGTCTCAGGTGGATCGGAGCCGAATATACAACGTTCTTCCGTGAGAGTGCTCGTTTCATGCGATTGTGCCTGCATCGTGAGTGTTGCTTCTGCTGCTCGGCCCGACCTGATTGGGGGATCTCCAGCACAAAGCGATGATATCATCCCAGTGCTGAATGGCAGCGTCGGTGGTAACAGCCAAAGCCGCCTGCCGCGCCGCCAGAGAAAACGCATGACGCTTCGGCTCATCAGAGAGAAGCTCTACAAACCGACTTGCGAATTGTTCCGGAGATCGACGTGGAACCAAGTAGCCGCTGACACCATCCGAAACCAAGTCACCAAGGTCGCCCACATCGGAAACGACGGCCGGTAGGCCCCCCATCATGGCTTCCATCATTGCCAGTGAGAGCCCCTCCGAATCGGACGTCAAGACAAATATCTTCGCGCGGCGCAACCAGGCCTCTATGTCTTCTTGATGGCCGGCAAAGGTGACGTTCTTCTCAATATCAAGATCCGCTGCCAACGCCTTCAGATCATTCCGGAGCTCACCGTCCCCCAAAATGACAGCGTTAATCTCAGGCATTCTGTTAGACGCCAGTTGCACCGCGTGGAGAAAGACATCGATTCGCTTGATATCCGCCAGGCGCCCGGTCAGAATCAGGTCGATGGAGCGTGAGGTCTTGTCCGGACAAAACCGCTCACTGTCTATCCCTCCCGAGACAACGTGGAAATCGGTTTCAATGCCATGCTCGCGAAAGAACGTGACAGCCTTGGTACCCATGGTGATAATCGTGTCGAATTTTGAGACCATTCGAATGAGCCGTTTCTCTACCACGGCGTCCGGCGTCTCCATTTTGGCAAACGGATTGTCATTTGAATTCACGCCGCCTTCTCGCACCTCTGTCGGTCCACCTACACAGAAGTATATCGATCGCGCGCCGGCTAAACGTCCGACAGCAGCTGCCGTAATACCGTTCAAAATCAGGTGGAAACCGCCGACGACGTGAGGTCGGTTGCGCATCGCCGCCCACATGAATGTAAGAAGACGCGCCATCGTAGGTCCCATGATCTGGATCAATACTCGGGGGGGATAAACGGCCACCACCTTGGGCAGAGCAGGTACGGGATTCGTTGAAACCATCCACAACCGCGCACATTCTTTCGACGCCGACAGCGGTGCCAGATGGGCGAGAATCCAATTGTCAGAGTCAAAGCGGCCTGTCAGCATGATCTCGCATCCGTCCGGACCAATGGGTCGCCGCTTGCGACCGATCCACCCAGCCGAGGCGATAGCGATCTCCGACAGTAGCGTGATTTGCCGAATCACAAGATGCCACCAGCATCGCCGCAAGCGACGCCGTAAGGAGACTGAAGTGCCTGACTCCGCGGTCTCCTGCGTATCCAGCGCCGTGGCATCAACCTGTAGGGCACCGACCTTGTACGTATGTTTGCCGTTCATATCGTCGGGAACTCCAATTTGGACCATGGTAGTGAGACACTGGCGCGCCCGGTGTCGTCAGGCGGATTACACGTGAGATTCTCAATTTCGCTATCCCCGACGGTCACTCGTGTCCTTTCCGGATGGGGAACATAGAATGTCAGTCCTGCCAAGTCAGCCGCAGACAGTTCGCCGTCGAGCCCCTGACTCCCCTCCGTGCTCAGACAGATCGTCTCTCCCGTTTCATTGGCTATGCAATTCAATCGGCCCTCCGTAACAGCACGCCGATATCCAAGCAACCGACGTGTTGTGGTCACGAGAATTCTGCCGGCATCATACTCCTCTGCCAACCGTCGAAAGGCTGCGGCAGCGTCTTCATTGAACGGCACACACGGATCGTCGATCTTTCCGAGATGGGTATAAAGGACGCAGGTGCCGCCACGTTCGACAAGACGGGCCAGCATCTCGCGCGTCACAACCTTGCCGATGTGTCGACCCTGATCGCACGAGCTGACGCCCCCCCAATGGGGGTTACACCGCATGAACTCATGCACGGGATTGTCGTCCCTAAGGATGGTGGCTCGCAGGGTCTCATTGGGACCGTGCATGGCATATTTGGTGTTGCCGACCCGGGCCAGTTGGCGCTTCGTCCATTCCTTGAGCCAGGTTTGCCCCGAGGCGACAGGATGCCCGCTGTTCCAGATGCTTGCCAGACGGGCCGGAACGTCCTGCCCGAGAACGCTCGTCACGCGGCCGCGCCAGACGTATTTGATGCCATAGTCCGTCGTCAGATCGGCGTGATACGCCTCATGGCCAACCTCGTCACCGTGGCCGTGCATGATGTCCGGATCGAAATTGGTCACGGCCGTGCCATGGTCGATCCACACCTCGAGTTGGCAGTCGTGCCGGGCCAGCTCGTCCAGCGCCCGGCCCGCGTGCTCGCGCGTCGTGGCCAGGTCGCCGTAGGAGTGCAGGCAGTCGATGTGCCCGCTACGAATCAGGGCCCGCGCCAGCTCACGGCCAGCGTCATCGGTATTCCAGTAGGCAAACTGATCGTTTGGCATGTCGAAGTAGATCGTGTTGCCCACCTCCAGGCCAACGCCCTCACCCATGGGCGTGGTATCGGTTGTGTTCAGGAAGCGCGCAATCAGCTCGTACACCTGGCGGTCCGGCGTCTCGTCCAAATCGCTGCAAATAGCCAGCATCGCCCGATACGGATAGGGCACCGCGCGCAACTGCACGTCACAGCCGGAGGTGTTGGCGACACCAGGAATTGTACTCTGAGGTATTGTCACGTACGTTCGAACTCTCTCAGGGCCCGACCATAAACCTGGCGGGTCCGCGTGGCCACATTCGTCGGGTGGAAACGATCCAACGCAGTCTCTCGGCCTCGGGCACCCATGGCGCGGCGCCGCTGCTCGTCTTTCAGCAGTTCCTCCAGCCGGTCGGCAATATCCCCTGGATCGTTCGGGTTCACCAGGAACCCGGATTCCTCATCGCGCACCATATACGGCATCCCGCAACGGTTCGAGGTCACGACCGGGACGCCGGCCGCCATCGCCTCTTCGATGCCCATGGGCGAATTCTCTTCCAGCGAGACCAGGGCAAAGACCGCCGCCGTCGACAGCTCGGCACGAATCTGCTCGGTGCCTAGCGACCCCAGCAGTAAGACCCGTCTGTCCAGACCTAGACGACCAATCCGCTGCCGCACCTGCCGCACGTAGGCGGCATCTTCCAGCGAGCCCGCCAGCCGGATCTGTACGTCGCAACTCCGGCCCATCAGCTCGGCCGCCGCGTCCACCAGCGCCAGCGTGTTCTTGCGTGGTGTCACCGCCGCGGCGCAGAAGACCGTGCCCGGTCGCTCGCGGCGCTCGATCTCGAAAAACGATGCCGCGATAGGGTTGTCGATATCGTGAATGACGCCCATGGCAATGCCCCCCAACCGTTCTCGCACGTAAGGACTGATAGAGATGATATGCGGCTGATCCGCCCAGCCCCGCGTCTCGGCGCGCCACCAGAGCCGCGAGCGCAACCGCGCGAAGCGCGTGCCCGAGATCAGCGTGTCGCCATGAATGAACCCATGTATCGTAAAGACCCGGGGCAGTGTCATGCCGGTGACCATGAGCCCATAGGTGTCGTGCGCATGGATCAGATCGGGGTCGATCTCGCCCAGATACGCCTGCATCCGGCGCCGCCCTCGACCGGTGGCGTGGCGCAGCATACTGCCGCCGGCCCAGGGGAGCCGGTGGACGGTGGCCTGCCCCCACGAGGTCACCTCCGCCGTCCGGCGGGTGCGATCCGCCGTCACGACGTGGATCTCCAAATCCTGGAACGGCATCAGCGCCTGGACCAGGTTGACACTGACCGACTCCACCCCCCCAACCGGCGCGCCGGGGTTCTCCGGAAACGATGTAACCAGCGCGATTTTCAAGTGCCTCTTCCCCCGGTCCCGACGTCACAAAAGATCTGCTCGAAGCGCGCCATGGCCCTGTCCACGGCGTGCATGGCGGCGTAATACGCACGGGCCGCCCGCGACGCGGTGCGCCGCAGTTCGGGCGTCTCCAACAATTCACGAATGCCCGCCGCCAGTTCGGCGCAGTCGCTCCCGACGTGGCCCAGACCCTTCTCGGCAATCAGATGATCCGGATCGACCGTCGAGACGACCGGCACGCCGTAGCTCCACGCCTCCAGAAAGGTGTTGGGAAATCCCTCGAAGGCCGAGGTGCAACACATCAGTGGCGCGTTCTGGTAGAACTCGGCAACCTGGGCGCGAGAGGCCGGACCATGCAGGGTAACGTTGGCCACCGTCTTGGCCCGCTCGACAACACAGTGAACATATTCCGTCTCAGCCAGCGGCCCCACGACGTCAAAATGCACCTCGGGGCAAGCCTCTGCCAGATCCAGGAGCAAGTCGGGGCGTTTCACCTCGCAGACCCGTCCGATCCAAAGCACGCGCTTCGGGCTATCGCCATTCCAGTCGGCCGCGGCGTATTCTGCATCCGAGGGCCCCGGGCACGGCATCGGCACGACCACCGAATCACGCTCGAAACCGCTGCGCAGCATCTCCTGCTGTTTGCGCGTCTGCACGATGACGCGATCGGCGTGTTTCAGCCCGTAGCGATACAGCACGCGCTCACGCCGCTTCGTCATTTCGGGCAGTCGCACGTCGCAATCCGGATCGCTCGCCACCGAATAGACGAACTTGCGTCCGTGGCGACGGCACCACAGCGCCACCTGCCCGGTCACGTATTCACCGCAGTTGTGGTAATACACATCGGCATCGGCCCGCTTCAGGGCGGCGTTCAAACTGCTCCAGCGGGGCCAGAGGAAGCGCACCCCGGGCACGCCCGCATCCTGCCGACACATCTTGAGAACGCGGACGCCGTCGATTTCGACGCCATCGACCTGGCCCTCGTCCCACGTCGCCATGCTGACGCGATACCCCCGCTGCGCCAGCCAGCGCGCCATCAACGATGTCTGCCGTTCCACCCCGCCGATATGCCCACCCTCGCCTCCGTTCAAGGCCCCATAGGCAAAGTGAGCCACAAAACAGATTCTTCGCCTTCGAAAAATATTTGACAAGTGCTTCATCTCGCTGTAGTAAAGCGCCCGTGCTCATTATCTTGGAAGTGAGCGTTCCCCTTTCCTGTCAGGTTAACGGTCTAATCTGGGGTCTCCGCCATCTGCCGATGGCGATGCAATTCAACCACCAATAGACTCGGGCAAGGTTCGCCGTATAGTGGCCTACTAGCATGAGGAGCATTGCTAACAACAAGGAAATCACAAATAGTGGAAACGTGCCCCAAGACTTTCCCATGTCTCGAACAGGAACGATAAACACACTCACGCCCCCCAACAATATCAGACGGTGGACCAGGAAAGTGAACCTGCTGGCATGTGCACCCCTGACAAACCAAGCTTTCAGACCCACCAGTCTACTTGCGAGTAGTCCCACGACCGAGGCCAAGAAGAACGCCCCACAGAATCGGCTTGTCACAGAGGCACCATGTAGCATTATGCACAATATCAGACTGGTATTAGCGTCTAAATCATGAAGACTGTATAGTGGATAGTGGTACTGGTCTTGGAGTAGGATCAACAATGGCACAGTTGCAGCAACATATAGGAAACCGAAAACAAAGCAGCGACGCCTGTGATCACCGTGTCGCATCCAACTGGCTTTCCACCCTAGATACATCCCTGCAACACATAGAAGTTGTCTTGGTAACATATCCTGGCTGAATGTTGGACCAAAGCAACTGATCAGCCAACCCGAAGTGACCAATCCACAAAATACGACGTAATTGGGAACAAAACGGACCCTATGAACAAGCGGCCAGATTGCAACAGTTACGGCCAGCATGTGCATATACCAAATTGTCATGGATCCGTAACTATCGGCAAGAATGTACCCTTTTGCAATGGCCTCCACATCAAACGATTGGCCCATTCCCCTAAGTCCATCCACATCTACGCCAAGGTGATAGTTCAATAGGATGACGCAAGTTTGAAAGACGAAAAAAACCGTGTACACTAACCAGTGCGGCAAGGCATATATTCTCATATATCTCAGATACCCTCGGAAATTGACAGGCATCCGCATTGCATGCATCCCCATCCCTGACAGTAACAGTAGAACGGTAAGACAGGGTATGCCGCAGAGAGCCAGACATACGGTTCTCAGGTATCGGGAACTACAAAACACATCAAAGACGTGCATCAACACCACACCGAAGATTGCTATCGTTCGGAGAGCGTTGAGATCGCAGTAGTTTCTATTGTTCGGCTCATGTTGAGCCCCAGAGTTGTTGGACCCTGAGTTATTCACAATCATGCGACCTTTCTGGGCGTTGTGCAAGCATTGGATTGCGTTGTCACCTGCCCGCTATCTAGAAAAGTGGCGGGTCACAACGTAACTAGCCACCGCACTCTTTAGCCGATCAGGTATTACGTACAGCCAATAGATGACAGCCAGAATCCCCCCCCCCATCGAACCGCCTAGAACCAACCCCGTTAGTGGGTTTGTGCTAATAGCGAATCGACACAAAACTAGACAGACCGCGAACGGAAGTACATGAAGGGCAGGCCTCAATGTCACTGAAGAGAAGAATTTGCCCAAATCCAACCGCAGTCGCGAACATATCAGCAGTGGCAGATAACCTATATTAACAACCGCTAATGGAAGCGTAGCCGCGATTGCAACGCTCTTGAGCCCTAAACCAAGTGATCCAAGTGCGAAAACCGCCATTCCAAGTGAGCACACAGACGCAATGAACTGGGCTATTCCCGCACGGCCGTGCGCATTCATGCCCCCAAGTATTTTCATCGCCGGCATCTGCATGATGGTGCCGAGGTAGCCAACGGCAAGAATTGCTGGGAGCAGACTGTTCGCATAGCGAGGCCCCATCCATACCTGCAGTATCTCACTGCCAAAAACCATCAGAATCAGGACAATGGGAAGAACAAAGTAGAGAGAGTAACGCGTGGCCTTTATTGACAATTCTCGAATCCCGTCCAGATTCTCAATGCTCTGCATCGAACTCGTAGTGGGAGTTAGCACATGGGACATTTTGTTCACCAGAGTGTTCACATGATGGACCAAGGACCGAGGCCGGGCATAAAGCGCAAGCGCCGTTGGGCCGAGGTACGCTACAATCAAGATATTGAGAGTCTGATTCAGCAGCAAGTTTGACACACTCGGAATCAGTGTCTTACTGCCAAACAAGATCAGTTCTCTAGTGGTCTTCCGGTCAACCAAAGACAGTCGAAGTCGCAATCCTGAACATACGTGATTTGCAGCTATGATATGCGTAATACCTGTCAGAGTGAATCCCGCAAGAATTATCACACTAAGACTTCGAAGCCCTGAACCGAACACCAAGGCCGTTATCATCCCAGCAACCATCACCACATGCCAGCCGCTCTTCGTGGCACCGTGAAGCCCCCATCGATGGCAACCCGTAAGAACACCGGTGAAGACACCCAGGGACATTTCAATGGCCATACTTGCCCCAAGGAGAAATACCACCCATTGGGCATCTAACACATTCTCGCCAAGTTGGCCACTAAACAATCCGGGGAGGATCAGAGCCAATCCTATCGTTAATCCAAGAACGACCATCCCAGCTATAGTCTGAATGCAAAAAGCTGTACTGACAATCCGATTCAGACTGGAAACATCGCCAATCGCTCGATACTTAGCCACATATCGATTCACCGAAGAACCAACACCGGCCTGTACCAATGTGAAATAGTTGACCAATGACCAAGCAAAATCCCATACGCCCAGCAGTTCCTGCCCTAGTCTCCGATCGATCATGCGTGGCATGATGAAACCGGCTACAATGAAAACGAAATGCGCTGCCCAGTTGAAGAGAACATTCGATACAAGTCTCTCTCGGCCAGTCAAATCGCTTTCACGTTTCCGAAACTGGTCGAGCTGAAGCTTGCTGCTCTGCGCTGGTGGCACAGTCATACCTTGAGTTTCACACATACGCGTGCCGTATTGTCCACCCGAGTCAGCAAAAGAGCAAGGTCATGTTCATCAATGTACCGGTCAACCGCCTTCCTCTGCCCAGCCCAGAAACCATAGTCGTCGATGATAAGCACTCCACCAACACTCAACCGTGGGTACAAATGGACGAGTTCGTGGTAAGTAGACTCGTACCAATCTGTATCAAGTCTCAACAGAGAGATTCGTTCGGGGGCATTCTTCGGCAGTGTATCTTCTACCTTTCCCTTGACAAATAGCACTTTTTCTTCGTCATATCCCGTGTCCCGCATATTGCTTTTCACTTCGTCAAGGGGGCTATAATCCCATTTTTCACCTACTCTCCAGCGGCTCAACGCGGCCATTCCACGATAGTTGACATCTGCTTCTGTCGGTTCTGTCATCCCTTCATATGTGTCGAAAAGATAGAGCTTGCGAGCATTCGCTCCTCTTTCCATCAGTGTTCGGGCAACGGCCATCATGCTTCCTCCCTTCCAAACTCCGCACTCGACCACGTCGCCCGGAATGTCCTGGTCAACAATGTATTCCACACTTCTGCGAAGGGCAAAAACGCGCTCTCGACTAGTCATCGTATATGGTTCTACATACTCGCAAAGCTTGATGGTTGGTTCATCAAAATCGAGGGGAAAACCTAGCTGCTGCTTTTCGTTCAGTCGAATAATGTCATACCCACAACGTCGAAGAATGTGACGTGCACTCTGCTTAACCAGCTTGAGCATTTGAATCTACTCCTACAGGTTCCTTCTTATTCACAACTTGTCTCAACATGCCATATATTGTCTGTATATGGCGCTCACGACCAAATCGCTCGTCAGTCACGAATAGGCGGCCAGCATTTCCCATCTGCCGGCGCAATTCGGGCGAACGGTAAAGCTTAATCATTGCCTCGGCAATCATTGGAGCAGAAGCTTCTGGTATCACAAACCCATTGTGTTGATCGACAACCAACTCGTCAATGGCGGTCATCTTCGTCGAGACGACAGGAAGCCTTCCCAGCATGTATTCGACCACGCAGTTTGGGAAGCCTTCAGTGCGAGCAACAAGAAGTCCAATGTGGCAGTGTCTCAACAGCGAAGGAATCTGACTACAGTATCCGATTACCATCACAGATTCGCCGAGACCTTCTAACTCCACCCTTTCCACGAGTTCAGCCCGTGCGGGCCCGTCGCCCGCGAGTATGAGCTTGAGATTAGGGCATTTACTCTTTGCCAGTACGAATGCGTCTATAGCAAGGCCCGGTCGCTTGCGCTCATTTAGGGCACCTGTCTGCACGACGTAAACGCTTCCATCATCTCTTACCGGGGCAGTCAGTTCCTTTGTGGATTGTGAATCAAATTCAGCCCCATCACACGGATTGTAAAGCTGTACAATCTTCTCACTTGGGATTCCGTCGGCTTTGACAATCTCTTGGTGGGCCTTTGTCAGCACAATGAGTTTGTCGATCAACTTGGCAAATGCTTTTTCACTTGGAAGTAAGTGGTTTGCCATTCTCCAATGACAGACTACAGGTATGCCGAGAAGCTTGGCAGCCGTGACCGCTGGGATATGATCTTCAATGTCATTATTGAGATACACTATATCAGGCTGAAAGCGCTGCAAGGCGCGTAGCGTGGCAACAAAATAGCGAAACGCAAAGGCTGTCGGATGTGGAATTCGAAATGTCCGCGTAACCGTTTCGGGTCGTGGTCTGACCTTCGGAGGCAGATCTAGACAAGCCCAGAACCGGACACAGTCAAGTGAACTGAGATTCACTGGTCCAGTGTGCCGATAATGCGTCACAAGGCCTACTTCACGGACCAAAGGCCTCAATCCCTTTAGAATATTTGACAAAGACCAGACGGACCCGCCACATTCACCAGCTTCAAAGAACAAGACGCGCATCTCGCCTCCGCTATCTTTAAGGTCGGTATCCATATCGCGCATTCGTCTCTCCCGCCATTGCGTTGAAGATTGTCAGTTCCTCCTGGGTCAGCACTGATCGCCACCGCTCGTCAAGTCGGACCTTCGAAGTCGTATCGAGGCGCATACCGTTGCCGACGACATGCTGAGAAACGCTGCGGAAATCCTTGGGTTGCCTATCCGGCTCTACGCCAAGGAAACGGTGAAGTTGCGCCAGGGTCACTGCCGGTGCGGCACAGTAAGCTTCGTAGCGAACCTCAAACCATTGCGATCGTGGCAAACACTTGAGTAGATGTTCCGCCTCTTCAATGCAACGGCGCCACTCATAGGCGGCCTGGACCATCGAAAGCCGCTCTTTCTCGCGACTTCCACCCATCCCACCAGCCCTTCGGCTGGGATCTTGGGCATCGGCAAAACCCGCCGGATCCATGTAGGTTAGGGCCACGGCCCGACCATCACGTACCAGACGAATAACCTTCACCTCCAGATCAGGATTTCGCAAGAGGTACTTCAGCCGCAATGCTATCTTTGAGGAATCCACCACCGCGTCGGCTCCTGTGATCTGAGCGACCGTCGATACCAGCGCGCTATTTCGTTTGTGCATATCCGGCAATCGCTTCCGCCATGTGGGGCAAAGCCACAGCGCGCCATCCCGCAAGGCTTCAAGCCCCCGACCGCGGTACATAGGCTGTAGCAACCGTCGCGCGTAGCGCGATTCAACCTCCCGGTAATCGGTCCCCGCCTGCGCCAGGTCGAACGCCACACCGCGACGCCGCATGCCTTCCGTAACTTCCTGCCAGAAGCGGCACTCTCGGATCGGGCTGCCGCACGAACAACGGTATCGGGCCAGGTCTCCCATCGCCTGCGGTGACAGCGTCAGTTCCCCTACCGTCGCCAGTTGGGGATGAGACCCCAACAACATGCTCAGGAGCGTCGAACCGGAGTGGCTGGCAGCCAAGATGTAGGTGAGTCGGGTCATTGACAGACTGCCCCGTACGCGGATATCGTGTCAACCGTTCGCCGCTGCACTACCGGCTGCGTGTCCGAAACAGTCCCGAATCGGTCTATTCCCCGGGCAGCCGTTTCTTCGACATGGACCCGCAAGGCCAGAAACATCGCTGCCCAGACAGTCAACGTGCTTTCCGTCGGATAGAAATACTGCGATCCGAGCCCGGCAAATAGCTGGGCCATCATCAGAGCCAGTGCAAGGCCGCCGACCGTGGAATACAAGCGATTGTCACTTCTGAACAATCGGCCCGCATAGAACAACATGAAGCCCCAGAACAAGAAGATTGGAATCGAGCCGAGAATGCCGTTGTCCAGTAGCGTCTGTAGATACATATTATGCGGATGGGGAAATGATTCTCCCATTTCTGACATCATCTTATCTGACAATCCCGTCCGGTTCATTGCCAACCGCCCGTAACCGACAATCGGTGATTCGCCAATCGTGTCGATGACATAGGGCCAGATGAGGTTTCTACCGGAAGTGATCTCGTATTCATCTTTTGCCCCCTGTCCAGTAACGTCTGTCCTGCCAAATCCAAACAACAGGCGATCCACAGTGCCTGGAAGCAGAATTGGTAGCAGGATCGCCATAATGGGGCCAAGAAGGAGGTACTTTCGCCATTTCAGAATACACAGCGTCAATCCCGTGGCTCCCCAGGCCGCATAGCCGGCTCGTCCGCCCGTCAGCGCCTGGGCAAAGGCAATCGCACCTGAGGCCGCCAGAATAGGAACTTTGTGACTCTTCTTGGTCACTAAGGGCAGCGTTGCCAGCATGCCCCACGAAGCGCCCGCCAAAATGGTGGATAGGTTTGGCGCGCTGTAGCCAATCCCCATACAGGTCTTGAGCCGGATGTACTGGATCCGGTCACCCGCTCCGCCCAGAGCCGATTCCCAAGGCATGCGCTTGATCACCTGCACCGAGAGTAACAAATACATGGCCAGCAGAGAGACGATCGCCAGTACCACTCGTTTCCGCGTACGGCAGCCGTCAAACAGCAGTATCGCCGGGAGCACCCACTTGACGGTGTTGATCAGTTCCTCGCTGATCAGGTTTTTGAGCGGATACCATTCAATGTGACTGCGGTCGAGTACGGCCCGCAGGAATCCGGCAACAATCACCCCAAGGTACATCAGCAACAACATGTTCATATGGCGGGGCGCATCCCATCGCAGACCTTCCCTGCGGCGGTGCGCCACCCACGCAAGAAAGATCATGAGGAACATGATGTTCCAGACGTTGAAACCTTGGATCCCAAGCATATTGGTGGGCATGTCTTCATGATGGATCACAGCCATCACCACGATCAAGCCACATAGGCTGACGAACCAGTCTTTCCACGCGTAGAGGGAAACACCGGCGACCATCATGTACAGAACTACGAGGCGAATACTCATGCGGGGACTTCTAGACTTGGAGATGCTTCAGTGCGGCTCAGTAACTACCTTGGACCTCACCGCCGCATCTCGCCAGAGGGCCAGGCGTGGAGGATCCAGCCCATGTGATAGGGGCGGGTCTCGTAGTCAACGCAAACTGGGGGGAAGAACGTGTCTACACCGGGGGCCCTCATGCGCGGATGCAGGCAACTGGCGGCCGCCTGCATGCCGCGGATCATCTTCCCCGGTCCGCGGCGAGCGACTTTGCGCCAGATAAGATTACGCTCGCTGTCGATTAGGGACCCGGTCTTCTCCGGGGGATTCTGCAGCCAGCGCAATCCCTTCTCGATCGCCGGCAAGTAGTCCCGACCGGTTGCATCGGTCAGGGCCAGCAAGGCCATGGGCGCCATGGAATCCTGGTGGACCGAATACACCGGGTACCGTTCAATGACGCGGCCCGTCCGGATGTCGAAGTGCCACCACCATTGCCCCTCCGGCCCCTGTAGCTGACACATGCGTTCGGCGCAGCGCGTGGCCACTTCAGCCGCGCGAGCGTCGCCGGTGGCTTTGTGATAGTACGACAGCGCTTGCACCGGATACACGAAGTCCGCAAAGCAGCTTACGTGTGTCCGCAAACCCGGCAGTCTATCCCCTAAGCCATTGACGAATTCCGGCAGCTTCGCAACGACGCTGCCCTCCGGCCAACGCCGAAACAGGCAGGACTCCTCCTGGAAAGCCGTGAGCAGGGACTGCGCTACTGTCTCCGCCTGGGCCATGTCGCCGCCGCTCTCGTCAATAGCGAGGGCCGTCAGTGCCCAAGCCAATTCGACAGTGCAATAGGGACGTTGTCCCGGCTGCGCGGCGCGCAGCGCCTTCAACCCTACCGACTCCCTGGTGTGATGGAGCATCCTGGCCGACCAAGTCGTCAGAGCCACCTCTCCCACGTCATCTGTCTGCTCAACATGATCAAGGAGATTGGAGCATACATCATCAAGACTGTGCCCGCCAAGCACCTCTTTGACAACACTGGCATCTTCACCGGCCAATCCGATCAAGGCCGTCGCCGTATACCGCGGGCTTACGCCTTCCAGGACCTCATCCGGGCCGCTCTTCCGCAGCCGAAAGGCAAACAGCTGCTGGTCCGGGAGGTACATCCTGGCCAGCGTTTGTACCGCCAGCGCGCGAAGTCGTTGCACGAGTTCAGAAACGCTCTGGGCCTCAGAAGGACTTGCCTGAATCATATGCCTCATGTCTCCTTGGTTTAGCTCTCGCGGTGACCATAACCATACCCATAGCCGTACTGCTCCCGACTCAACGAACCAACAAAGACAGTTCCCAGTAGCCGCCCTCCGGCCGAACTCAATCGGTCCAGCGCGGTCAGAATGTGCGTTCGTTGGGAAACACTCTCTCTCTCCACCATGATAGTGCCGTCGACCTGGCCAGCAAGGATGAGAGCGTCCGCTATCGGCAGAACGGGGGCGCTGTCGAGCAGAATAATATCATAGCCATACTGCTCGAAGAGCTGACCGATGCAAGCCTTGAAGGCACCATTTGCTATCTCTTCCGGCGCCATGTCCTCCGGGCCCCGTGTCCCGGCGGGCATGACATCCAGGTTTGGTGTTTTCGTTGGACACATGGTTTGCCACTCGACAGTCTTGCTGTTCAAAGACTCGATGAAGCCGGATCTTTCAAGCAGTTCAAAACGTCTCGACAGTGCCATCTTATAAAAGTCGGCATCGATCAGGAGAATCTTCTTCCCGGCCGACGCAAGACTCTTGCCAAGCATCATGGTGAAGCTCGACTTGCCAGTACCGGCATCAGAACTCGTCACCAGGACGGTGACTCTCTTCTGACCGGCCAGCCGGGCCAGCAATGTGGTGCGGAGCACTCGAATGGATTCGACCAGCCTCGATTGATTTTCCTTGACTTCGCCACTGGGCGAACTACCCGCCAGGTAGCGACCTCGAACTAGGGGGACCTGGCCCAGGAGCGGTGTCTGCATAGGCAGAGGGATGTCCTTGGCGCTGTGGACCGTTTGATTCCTCATCGCTCTCAGGAAGGCAAAGCCACCTCCCACGCCGAATCCGAAGACAAGGGACATCGCGGTGAACACTGCCCGGCGGTCCTGGCTGGGCTTTGACGGACTGAAGGCCTTCATCAGTATGTCGATAGAGCCGGGAACGTTCCGTTCCATCTTCTTCTGCTCCAGACGATCTCGGACCGCAGCGAATACTTGACGTTTATACGCCAGCGCGCTGCTCTCACTCTCGAGCAGCTCAGCCGTATCCAGCAAACTCTTGAACTCTTCCTGTTGCCGATCGGACTCCTCCCGCAAGAGCTTTTCTTCTTGCTTTGCCCGGGCCAGTTGATACTCGATGGGCATCGCCGCCTGCTCCAGCCCCACGTCGTCCACATTGATCCCAGCGGCCGGCATGCGCGCTGCATTGCCCAGTCGCCTGCGCCATAGTTCATCAAGCTGCGTCTCTCGCTCCCGCAGAAGAGTCTGGGCAAATTCAAGGTTCTTCGTCAGTTTTTGCATTTCCGGATGTTCCGAGGTATAGATGCTGCTCGCAATCTGATGCTGTATCATCCTGGCGTCCAGATCTAGCTGACGCCATTCCTCATCCTCATAGTATCGCTGCTCAGGATTCGTCTCAGCGATAACAGGCGCAGTGGCAGTATCGTTGTTGTCAGCAACCTCCACCTGCGCCGCCTGCCATTCCAGCAGGGCTATCGTGTTCCGTAACTCTCGCATGCGAACCTGCAACCCGTCCAGATAGACCCTCCTGCCTGCAATCAGCTGCTCGGGAATAGCTGTACCCAGTGACTTCCGCAATTCAGAGCAGACTTCCTCTTGCTCCTGTATCTCCCTCAGGAGAGATGCGTGCTGCTCCACGAGTTGGCGAAAAAGTTTCTCCTCCGTCTCATTCGATCTCTCCCCCACGTACGTCACGTACTGTTCCAATACGGCGTCGACAATCACCTTGGCCTCGCTCCCACTCGTACACGTGAACGAGACATCGATAATCTCGGTACGAGGGCGAGGTCGGACCATAAGGTCTTCCCGCAGCCTCTCCAGGGGAGGATCCGGCTCTCCGCGCAACTTCTGTAGAAATCCTCGTGGTGGAGCCGCATACCACTGCGTCTGCTGAACCTCGTCACGATCCAGTGCGCGCTGAACAACCGTCCGGCTCCTGATGAGCGAGACTTGAGTGTTGACAAACGAGTCGTAGAAGGGAATGGCCCCGTTGTCCTCGGTCCGAAAAACCAAGCGCGGGATGATAGGCCGAACGCGCACTTCGGCTCGGGCTTGGTACTCCGGAATGATCTGAGTCCACACACCGGCAATCATCGGTGCGGATATGAATATCGAAACCACGATGATCGTCCACCTGTAGCGCAGGGTCGACCACAGCATGTCCGCCCCCGAGGACGTGCCATGAACGTTCTGCTGCGCCACCCACGGCCGGACAGGCATCACTGGGGCCGCTGGGCTACTTCCAGGGAGACGCCTTCGAGGCACATGTACTTCCGCTTCCGAATTGGACTGTGTGGACTGACTCTCGAAGTACTCGCTGAATGAGTGACTGTGTCCCCCAGATCCTTCGATATCCTTGGGATTGCGTGCGATTGGGTCGCCTGAAGACGCGGCATCGACTCCGTCCGGAAAGCCGGAAGCCCCCTTCTCATCATGTGGCCCAAATATGTTCATCTCTTCATCACACTCCGTTCCGTCGCCATTCTAAGCCATCTGGGTGTGTCCCGCCACTCCCATGTAAACCTACACAGGAACATACGTGGCAAATTGAACTCTCGTTCGGATCACTCCGAGCCGTAGCCACTCGCGTGCTCAACGCCCATTCTTCTCAGTAAGGCAATGGCGTAATAGATATTGGACCTACTCTCCAGGGACTGCCAGCCCATCCAGCGCGGACTCCGTCCCCGTCGGCTACAACCTCTGGATCCGTCCTAGCCATCTGATAGCACAACACTTATGCATATCTGTGGGCAACCACAAGCAGTCGACCCATAACTGGATTTCGCTTTCCTAAGAGCCACTACGGCATCCCGACCGGAACGCCCTTCCGTGGCTGAAATCCGGTGCAAATCCGTATGAATCAAGCTGCTGGCTGATTTCCATTTTCAACGAATACAAACTCAAGTCTTCAATCGGCACGATTGGACGCTGACTTTTGCGGCTCTCGTGTTTTCCGTCATCTCGCCAAATCCCGTAATCAGCCCTGCTTCTGAATTCTCAGACACCATACGCGCCCATTGAGGCCAGGCTGGAGAATCTGGTAACCGACATGAACTGATGTGAGACGGCAGTGACCACCCCCGCACGTCACACAGGAGCCGCCTGATCGCAACGTTTGCTGCTCGGAGAATCCTCACGCGGACAACCCAAGAGACCCTGCTGGAGTGCCTATGCGTCCTTCCTTTTCACCGAATTGCACCAGCGAGACACTCAGCGCATTTGTCGGACCGGGTCCATTCTCCACTTCGTCGACCCGTTGGAGCCCGATAACCTAGCACGGAGGACTTTCAGCATAAACGGCACATAGACTGTTTGGCGCTTGAACCTTTTGTGAGGTTCCGTGAGCAGTTGGAACAACCATTCTGTGCCCGTCTTCCGGAAGAAGGCAGGAGCCCGCTTGATCGTGCCGGACGCCACGTCGAAACTACCTCCCACCCCCATGCAGAAGGCCGCGTCGATCCGGTCACGATGCTCCGCGATCCAGTATTCTTGCGTCGGGGACCCCATCGCTACAAAAAGCAGATCGGCACCGCTGGCGTTAATCTGTTCGATGACGCCGTCGGAATCTTCGAAGAATCCATCCTGGCGGCCAACGATCCTGAGCCCCGGGAATCTCTCGCACAGCTTCTCGCTGGCACAAGCATTTGATTCCGGCGAGGCTCCTAACATGAAGACGCCCCAACCACGTTGCGCCGCCAATTCCAATAGTCTGAAGAATAGGTCACAGCCCGTGACTCGGTGGATTCGCTCTCCGTGGAGGATCTTGGCTGCGATCGAAACCCCTACACCATCACAGATGCCGACGTCAGCTTGATTCAGGACTTCGAACAACTGCGGTTCATGCCAGGCCCGATAGCATTTCTGCGGATTGACGGCGACCCAGAATGTCTTGCGCCGAGACTCAACGGCCTGTCCAATGCAAGACAAAGCCTGATCGTAAGACTCAAACTGGGTGACGCGAGCTCCGGCGACATCAATCGATTTCGGCGCAACGGTCGGCCGCTCCGGCAGCTTCTCATGTGCGATCAACATGATCCTTCTCCGTGTGCTGTACCGAGCGCAGTCATACCACCACAACCGTCTCGGCATCCGCCTCTCTTGACCTTCACCGTCCCCTCTGCCCTAAACAGGTCTGAAACAGACTGTCCCTGGGGACGCACAGATGGCGGCTGGGCGGGTGGTCCCGACGTGTGTCCGTACCGCCTCGCGTGAAAAGCCTCCTCCTAAGGCATGTCTCTATTCACCATCCTCCAGCCAACCTACTCTCTCACACCTCTACCCCGCTCCAGAGTCGCGGGGTCAAGCACCGATAACACGGCCTCTCTTGCATTCGTGTAAAGGCGCATTTCCTAATATTATACCAACACATTCGCCCATTTCAAGTACGCAAAACCACGTATTTTTACAGCCAGCCTTACGTATACTCGCCCTACACACCCCAGTCCGCTCCTATTGACCAGAAACTCTGTGCACTTTGGTACCCAGCCCAGAGGTTATCGGCTTTTCTACGCTATCGCGCCGGGCTGGAACGGGAGCCCTGAGAGCCGCCGTCTCACGGCGCGAAGTGCGACGTAGACTCGAACACCTGGCCGGTCCAGTATACAGCCCAGAGAAGACGGCCGGCTGTGCACATGGCGCCTTAATCTCTTCTTTGTGCCTACGTTTACGAGGACCCCTTCCAGTTGCCAGGCACCCTCTGGTTCGGCAGTTCACCCGGCAGGAATATCGGACCTCTTGTCCAAGAGGGGTCTCGGGTGCCCCTTTCGACAAGAGGTTAGACGCATCAGGTTCTCTCGGAGCCACATCAGGGACAAGGGCTTTTGCGCCGAGGGCGCAAGGAAGAAGCTGTCAACGTCCAGCATTGACAGCTTCGAGTTCTCCGCTCGCGGGTTTGGCGAAATCAGGCGGCCAGAGCCATCTTCCTGCGTTTCAGCCGCCAGGAGGCCAAACCGAGTCCTAGAACACCAAGAATCCCCGCTCCGGGCACCGGCGTCATCACCAACTGCGATTGGACATCCCCGCCGTTGTCCTCCCACAAATTGAGCACCTTCACGTCATTCCAGCCAGCGATCTTGCTCGTGTCGGCGATCCTGCTGGCTATCGTGCCGTTGACGGAATAATCACCGTAACCTTGAGCCGCCCAAACGGATTCCTGGATGAGGTTCTCGTCCAGATCCTGAAGCTCTAGGTTGAGATAGGCCGCGTAGATCTTCTTCACATCATCCTGGAGCACGGTGAGACCCGTCGTACCGGCGAGCAAGACCTCATCGTCGATGGTGGCCAGATAAGTCCCCGGCGTGAAAGTCACGGTTCTCTCCACGCAAAACGTGTCGAACTGGGCTGGCATCCATGCAGGAACCTCCGACCAGTCAGCCGGTGTAATCACGTATGCTGCCTGAGGCCATGCCCCGCCCGATGTGCCGATATGAACATACAGATCCGCTGCCGCCGTGCTGCAGAGTATCAGAGCCAACAGAATCGTCAGAAGTACTTTGCTCATCTCACAACCTCCACCAAGCCTGCACAACGCCGCCTCCTGCCGGA
>Ga0272443_10002487_pt1 | contig 23443 bp, 13 predicted proteins | sample SSMAcet12_FD_193581 | JGI IMG/M metagenome (GOLD analysis project Ga0272443, IMG submission 193581) | Marine sediment archaeal communities from Little Sippewissett salt marsh, Falmouth, MA, United States - SSM-Acet-12 | ecosystem: Environmental > Aquatic > Marine > Wetlands > Sediment ...
AGTTATCAATATAGATACTGATAAAAGGATAGTAAGCCTTGCCCCGGACATAAGGCACCATACAAGTTCACTCCGCTATGACATGCCAGTCTGCAAGGATAAACCTTACTATTTTTACAATCTGCTGAGCGAACTTGCCGTTCCCGGGGAATTTTATGTTGACAGGGATGCGGGAAAACTTTACTTTTATCCGCCCGGAAACATAAATGGAAGCGAAATCATTGCATCCACACTCAATGCACCTGTCATAGAGATGAGAAACGTTTCAAACGTGGTGCTTTTCGGGCTGACCGTTGAATGCACCCGGCATACCGCCATAGAAATAAGGGGCGGCATAAACAATATTATCGCCGGCTGCACGATACGCAACACGGGCCAGAACGCGGTCATTATCAAGGAAGGATGGAAAAACAGCGTTATCGGCTGCGACATGTACGGGATGGGAGAGGGAGGCGTCAACCTCAGCGGCGGCAACTGGGAAAATCTCGTTCCGGCCGGCCATCTTGTGGAAAACAACCACATACACAACTTCAACAGGTTTGACGGCGGGTACCGCCCTGCAGTGCGCATCCTGGGCGTTGGACAGAGGGTTTCGCATAACCTTATCTCCGACAGCCCCCACCAGGCTCTCTTTTTTGATTATAACGACCATGTCATAGAGTTCAACGAGATATATGACGTTGTACATGAGGCCAAGGATGCGGGGGCCATATACCTTTACGGCGAACCGAGATATCTTATGAACAGGGGCAATATCCTGCGTTATAACTTCATACACAATATTACGGAACATTCGTCGGTTGTTCCCTATCTCAACCCGGGCATAAACTCCATATATATCGACGCTCTGAACGCGGGGCCCACGATGGTAGGCAATATCCTTTTACGGTGCACGGGCACCGCGGTATTCAACCACGGAGCTTATTCGAGGATTGAAAACAGCATTTTCGCTGACAACCGCCTCAGCATCAACCAGGGCGACAGGTCCGGGATATTGAACCGGTCCTTGTCCCGGAAGAGATGGGAAGACAACATCCTTGCCAGGGTCAGGCATAACCAGCCTCCCTGGGCAAGCAGGTATCCGCAGCTGCGGAATATGGCAAAAGACGAGAACCCGGGTTTGCCGAGAAACGTGGTTAATGAGCGGAATATAAACATAGGCGGGGAATTTGTCAGGGAGTATCCCTCTTTTCTGGCAGAGGCAGAAGTTGTTGAAAGTTACGTGAAGAGAAACAACATGGACGGTTACGACCCCCTGTTTATAGACCCGGACAACCTTGATTTTACCATAAGGCCGGGGTCTCCTGCATACGGTATTACAGGCTGCGAACCCTTGCCCTTTGAGAAAATCGGTTTGTACGAGGATTTCCTGCGCGCCAGCTGGCCGGTGGAAAGGCCTGTTGCCGGCAAGTATTATAAACAGGAAAAGCTTGAATCTCTCCCTTCTTCTCCCGTCAGTTTCGGTCCACTGCCTTTTGCCGGCAAGCCGCTTATCTGCGAGGTCAAGAGAAGGACCGGCCCCGTCAAGATAGACGGCAGGCTTGAAAAGAGCGAATGGGCCGGGCTGGAAAGGGATAAAGCGATTGTCATAGAAGATATAATTTACCCGAAACCCGAAAATGGGGAGAAAGGCGACAGGAGCTACGCGTGGCTGGCTTATGACGATGAATACCTTTACATGGCGGTGGAGAATACTCCCAACCCTTTCAAACCCGGCATGGATGCTCGCCAGAAGAAGCTGGCGTCGGTTCTCAACGAAATTTCCATAGAGGGCATGCACGATGAGAATACGTGGTGGTGGCAGAGGAATATCGATACGGGGCCGGTTTATATTTTTACAGGACGCCCTGACGGCCGTTTCGAGGTGTCGAATATTTTCATGATGCCCCAAAAAACGCTCGATTACCTGAGAGATGCCACCGAGTATAAGGCCGTTATGATTGACGAAGAAGATTACCACTGGACGGCGGAATGGAAGATACCTCTTGCCGCTTTGAATATCAACCCCGGGAAACAGGATGCCGTGAGATTCAACATAGGAGCTGCGAAAAGAGGCGGGTGGCTTGCATGGGTTCCCACCGGGGGTTCGGTATGGCGGCTTGATAACGGGGGAATCCTTAAATTTGCTGAATAAGACATTCCGAACCCGGAACGGAAAGGTTGCCGCTTTCCGTTCCGGGTTCGGAAAGCTGGGGGGCCAATGACAAAAAGGTTTTTTAAAATGGTTTTGTGCGCTTTATGGCTGTCGGCGGGGTTTGTATTAAATGCGGAACTGGTTAACGGAGGCTTTGAGTTGGTGCGTCCGGTGGAAGAGAAAGAGGGCCACCGCAAAAACCTTGAAAGCGCGGAATGGAAATTTGACGAGCCCCTTGTTTACCCCGAAGGGTGGAGGGTTGCGAACCCGGGGGCTTTTCAAAAAGGCGAATACAGGCTGGTTGCTGACCCGACGCAGGCGCAAAGAGGAAAGAACTGCGTATACATAAAAGGCCATTTTCTTCACTCCGGGGCGCTTGATGTGACAGCGGGCGACGAGCTTGAAATCAGTTTTTACGTTAAGGACCCCCGGGAAAAGAACGCAGCCGGGTACCTCTACTTTTATTACAGGGATGAACAGGGCAAAAACAGGTTTACCGGTTCAGAGAGTTTTACAGTTAAGGTGGATGCAGAATGGAAAAAAGAATCGGGTGTAATAAAGATACCCGAAGAAAGCTGCGGAAACAGGGTTAATTCTGTGATAGTGGCCCTTTCCAGCAGTACGGGAGCTTTCTTTGATGACGTGGAAATTTCGCATGAGAGGACCGCAAAGTGGCTTAATTTCGAGGATGCCTTTGCGGAAGGGGGCAAGAAATTGAAAGCGGGCGATTATGCCGGCGCCAGGGAGGATTTTAATGCCGGCCTTGCGTTAACGAAAGAAAAAAGCGAAAGAATAGAAGCGTTATTAATGATGGCGGAAACACATGTCAGGGAAAAGAATTATGCCGGGGCGGCAGAGGTATTTAACGCCATCCTTGCGAAAGAAAATCCTGATGACAATATGAAGGTAGATATATATATCAAGATAGCCGATACATGCATCATGAAGCGCGACTACGGGAAAGCCGTGGAGGTTTTTGCAGGGATTCTCGAGATGGGAGAAGCCGGCCCCATAACAAGGGTTTCCACCCGGTTCAGGATGGGCGACGCCTATCTGCGCGGCGGTGATAAGGAAAAAGCCCGGGAAACGTATGCCGGAGTTTTAGACATGCCCGCAACGACTTTTGTGGATAAGTTTGACGCCAACAAAAAGATAGGCGATATATACAGGAGCGAAAAGAATTACGGCAAAGCGCGTGAATATTATGGAAAAGCCCTTGATGTCGCAGATGTTAATCCCTACAGCGAGGGCCATTTGCTGGCTTTAATCGGAGATACATACGCAGCCGAAGAAATGTACGGGGAGGCCAGGGAAATTTACTCAAAGGTTTTTGAGATAGGGTTAAACGGGTGGACTACGATAAAACCTGCCTATCTGAAGATAGCCGATACATACAGGAAAGAAAAAAATTTTGCAAAAGAAAGGGAATATTACGCCAGAATGGCAAAATGGGCTGACGAAGAGGTTTCGCGCATAGGCCAGGCGGCCTACAGGATGGCTGTGCATGCGGACATGCTCCGCTTGACAGGCGACAGCTATTGGGAAGAAGGCAATAAAGAGAAGGCAGGGGAGTATTATCTTCTGTTTTTAGAAAGAGGCAGGGCAAAGCTTGAAGAGAAGCATGTCAAAGAGGTTGAATCCAGGGTGGGGAAAAACAAGCCTGCAGGATATTTGAGGAAGGCAGACAAACACTTTTTTGAGAGGGAGTATGAAAAGGCAAGGGCTGAATATGGGGAGGTTCTGAAATCAGGCGATTCAAGCCTGCGCCAGAGGGCGGTTGCCTGCATAAAAACAGGCGACAGCTACCTTGCACAGGAAGATTATAAGAAGGCGCGGGAGGAGTACCTGAAGGTTTTGGGGACGAAGGATGTACCTGCTGCCGAAAAAATCAGGGCGCAGATGCTCATAGCCGGCAGCTACGGTATTGAGCAGAAATACAAGCAGGCAAGGGAGGAATACAAAAAGGTATTTAAACTGGCGGATGCAGGTTCTCAACAAAAAATAAAAGCCCGGGAAAAGATTGCAGAGATGTACAGGGCGGAATATAATTACGTAAAGGCAAGGGATGAATATGGTAAAATCCTTCACATGGAAGGGTTATCCCCTGTGAAAAGGGAAGAAATAGAAGAGAGAATTCTTTCTATCTACCGTTAAATCCCCACTGGAGGTTTTATTATGAGACTGAAACTATGCGCGTTCGTTTTTCTGGCGGCTGCGGCAATTAATTTATGGGGGGAAAGCGGAGCGTATAACAGCTGGCTTTCGCAGCGCGAAGCCTTGATGCAGGACAGGGATGTAGAGAGGTATTACACCTTTGAAGGAGTGAAAGACAGCGGCAGCGCGGTAAGAGATGTTAAAGGCAGCGGTGCGGACCTGGTATTTGTCCCTTACAGGGAGGGAGACAGGACGGTAGACGACCTGAAGGTTATCGAAGGGAGGTTCCCCGAAAAGAGCGCGGTACGCCTTGACCGGGGCTGGTACCAGGGGCCGCCTGTTGACATAAAAGATAAAGGGTTCAGCCTCAGCATGTGGTTTCGCAGGCAGGGTCCGGGCAGCTTATCCTCGGCAAGTATGGCGGTAGAAGGGAGCATGGTCTCTGTCGCGGGCTGGGAACGCGGCTGGCGGGTGGCCACGGTGTTCGACGAGATAAACACCCTGAGGTTTTGCATAGGAGGCCAGGGGGGATGCAAGAAGGTAATGAGCGACATATCCATACCTGAGAATGTCTGGCACCATATCGGGGTTACCTGGGACGGGAAGGAGATGCTGATATATTTCAACGGCATCCTTGCAGGGAAAAAAGAGTATGCGGGCAGTTACTCGCCTTCCCGCCCGGGAGATTTCCTGAGGATAGGCTATGGAGGAACAACTACGGGTTCAGTGGTTCTTGATATAGACGAACTGGTTATATACGGCCGTCCATTGAGCGGCGAAGAATTGAGAAGTCTCGGGCAGGCAGGCTTCAGTCCTGCAAGCGGCATGCTTGCAGCAGCGGATAAATACATAGAGGCCGGCGACTACAGGGCAGCCCGAAGGGAATACGAAAAGCTCAAAAGCATGAAATCCGTGGAATACGGCCGGGAGCTTGCGCTTTTCAGCATTGCAGAAAGCTACCTTTTGGAGAAAGACTACGGGAGTGCGCACAGGACCTACCGTGAAATATTTTCATTGCCGGATTTGGCAAATTTCTACCGCATCTACGGTTTATTCCGCCAGGCGGATGTTTACCTTGAGCAGAAAGATTATATCAATGCGCGCAGGCTGTATGATGAAATAGTCAAAACCGAAGGTGCTCTTGAAAACCATATGTTCTGGGCACAACTTTATAAAGGAGATACATACCGGAAGGAAAGGAAATACAGCAGGGCGCTCGCCATATACGCCGGGCTGTTAAAGGTCCAGGATACCTCTGCCAATCCTCATGAGGGATACCGACTTGAGCTTGTTGACAGGATTGAGGCCGTGGAATTTCTGGCCGACGGACAGGAGGAGAAGACCACGGAGAAAAAGCGACTTGAGTGGATAAACAGGCCCAAAAAGGATATATATGTATCGCCGACGGGCAGGGACAGCAATCCCGGCACGAAGGCAAGGCCTTTTGCGACAATAGAGAGGGCGCAGGAAGAAGCCAGGAAGATAAAGTCGGAAGGTATGCCGGAAGGAGGTATTGCCGTATATCTCAGGGGAGGAAAATATTTTCTTGACGAGGGCTTGATATTCGGCAAAGAAGATTCAGGGACGAAAAACTCGCCCGTAGTTTACAGGAGTTACCCCGGAGAGGAAGCGAGGATTATAGGGGGCCGGCAGATTAACGGTTTTAAACCTCTGAAAGACCATGACATAATAAAAAGGCTGCCCGAAGAGGCGAAAGGAAAGGTATGGGTGGCGGACCTGAAACAATCCGGGATAAATGATTACGGTCATCTGCGTAACCGCGGTGCTTCAAGGGCGGGCAATCCGGGGGCAATGGAGCTTTTTTACAACACCATGCCCATGCAGCTGTCACGCTGGCCCGATGAGGGGTGGCTCTTTGTTGCCGATTTTGTTACTCCCGGTGGTGACGAAGGGAGAGGGACATATGCTTTCCAGAGGGGCAGGTTCAGGTATTCGGGAAAACGGCCTGAAAGATGGAAAGCAGAGAAGGATATATGGGCGGCAGGATACTTTATGTGGCCCTGGGACAAGGTTCATACGCAGGTTATTGATATAGATACTGATAACCTCATAGTAAACCTGGCTCCCGATATACGCCATGCACCAAGTTATACCTCATACGGTCTGCCTGTTCGCAAGGACGTGCCGTACTATTTCTACAATATCCTGGGCGAGCTTTCGAGGCCAGGGGAGTTTTACATAGACAGGGAGGCGGGAAAACTATATTTTTATCCTCCCGGCAAGATAGAGGGGAGTGAAATAATTGTTTCCACCCTTGATGCACCTGTTTTAAAACTGCAAGAGGTTTCAAACACGGTTTTTTACGGGATTACCATTGAATGCAACTGGCATAACGGCGTTGAGATTGAAGGGGGCAGGAACAACCTTATAGCCGGCAGCGTTATTCGCAATACGGGACAGTACGCAGTGAATGTAAAGAACGGATGGCGCCACGGCCTGGTAGGCTGCGATATGCATGATTTGGGGGAAGGCGGGGTTATTTTCAGCGGAGGCAACTGGAAGAAGCTTATCCCCTCCGGCCATTATGCCGATAATAACCATATACACCATTTCAACAGGTTTGACGGGGGCTACCGGCCGGCATTCAGGATATCCGGCGTGGGGACGAGGGTCTCCCATAACCTCATATCCGACAGTTCTCACCAGGCGGTGATGTTTGACAATAACAACCACATCATAGAATACAACGAGATATATGACGTGGTCCATGAAGCCAAGGATGCCGGGGCCATATATACATACGGCGCTCCGAGATCTCTTGTCAACAGGGGCAATATTCTGCGCTACAATTTTATCCACCATGTTACAGAACACTCCTCGGCGGTACCTTACGATAATCCGGGTATAAACGCCATATATATCGATGCGCTGAATGCAGGGACTACCATGGTAGGGAATATTCTGTACCGGTGTACGGGCACTGCCATATTTACGCACGGGGCAGATTCGAGGGTGGAAAACAGCATCTTTGTCGACAACCGTTTGAGCATATACCATGGGAACAGGTCGAGGCTTCTTTCCCAGGCTGCAAGGATAAAACAGTGGCAGGATAACGTGCTGGATAAAATCAGGTACCGCGAGCCGCCCTGGGCTGCAAGGTATCCTCAGCTGAGGACGATTCTCAGACAAAAAGGAGATAAAAATATAGGCTGGCCTGAGAATGTTTTCATAGAGCGCAATATCAACAGGGGAGGACAGTTTTTGAAGATGTCCGAGGATTTATACGAGGGCAATACCGTCAGGCATAATATTGACAGCGGCGACCCCTTGTTTGTCAATCCTGCGGGCCTGGATTTGCGCATAAGGCCCGGTTCGCCCGTTTATGCCAGGACGGGCTGCGACCCTGTGCCTTTTGAAAAAATCGGGCCTTACGAAGATAAACTTCGTGCGACCTGGCCCGTGCAGAGGTCTGCGGCCGGCAAGTATTACAAGTCCGAAGCTCTTGAATTGCTTCCTGCCTCGAGGTTTACCAGCCTTGCTCCGGTTCCTTTTGTGAATAAGCCTGTTGTGTATGAAGTCAGGAAGAAAACGGCTTCCATAAGTATAGACGGTAAACTCGATAAGAAGGAGTGGGCGGGCCTGGACAAAAGCAGGGCGATTGTCATAGAAAAATATTATTCAGGAGAGGATAAAACCGGCGACAGCAGTTATGCCTGGGTATCATATGACGATGAAAGCCTTTATATAGGGGTGGAAAATACGCCTAACCCTTTCAGGGACGGTATGGATGCAAGGGAAAAACAGCCGCCTCAAATTCTTAACGAGATTGCCATAGAGGGAATACACGGAGAAGCTACCTGGTGGTGGCAGAATAATATAGATACGGGGCCCGTATATATTTTCTGGGGCCATTCAGACGGAAAATTTGGAGTTGCAAATAATTTCGGTATGCCCCGCGGTAGCCACGAGGCTATCAGGAAATCGATTGAATATAAAGTAATAATGCAGAACGAAGAAGATTACCACTGGACGGCGGAATGGAAGATACCTTTTGCTTCTTTGAATATCCATTCCGAAATACCGGAATCCATGAGATTTAACATCGGGGCCGCCAAGAGGGGCGGCTGGTTCGCCTGGGTTCCCACGGGTGGTTCCGTGTGGCGCATAGATAACGCCGGAACACTGAAATTCGAATAAAAACCCGCCGGGTAATCTTGCCGTTGAAGGGCGGGGAAAAAGAAAACGGGGCAGGGAGAAAAATGAAAAACATGAGGTTTTTAGCCGCGGCGGTTTTTATATGCTTGCCGGCAGTTATTTTTTACTCTTCAACCGGCTTTGCTCTTGACATGCCGGCGGCGGAATACTTTCCCTCTGGCTGGAGCCTGAATAGAGGTTACCCCCACAAAATTGAGAGGGAATTCCGAACGCTTTCAGATGGGGAAAAGGCTTACAATGGGGATAAATACGCTTTTGTCAGGGGACACCTTATGAGCAGCCAGGTATCTGTTTCCGGCGGGGATGAGTTCGAAATAAGCTTTTATGCAAGGGACCCCGGAGGCAAAGAGGTTTCATGCATGCTTTATACCTACGGGAGGGTTGACGGCAAAAAAAGGTATCTCGGCAGCCTTGCCGGGTTTACCGCTCAGGCGGGCCGTGAATGGACGGAGGTTTCGGGCAGAATAAAAATTCCGCCCGAAAACGGAGACAGCGACAGGATGATGGAGAAAAAGAATCCTGTTGAATCGGTGATAGTCGTCCTTGCAAGCGAGACAGGTGCCTGCTTTGATTATCCCTCGATATCCCATATAAAAGCAGGGATATGGATTAATCCGGAATGCGGCCGCCGTGAAGCCGCGGGCAGGCTGAAGATGTCCCGGCAGGATTATGGCGGCGCGCTTGAAGAGTTCAAAACAGCCTTAAACCTGGTCGTTACGGAAGAAGAAAGAGGCCGGGTGCTTTCGCAGATTGAAGAAGCAGTGGCCGGAGAGAAGATTTTAATGACCAGGGATAAGACAGGAAACCTCCTGGCCTCTGCGGACTCTTACGCCGGAGATAAAAAATACGGCGAGGCAGTGAAAAAATACATGGAGATAAAAAAACTTTCGTCTGCCGGCAAAGACTATATCGGGGAATTGGCTCTCTTTAACATTGCCCGGCTGTACAGGCTTGACGGGAATTTTGCCGGGGCGCACGAAACCTACTCAGAAATTTTTTCCCTGCCTGGCCTGTCGGCTTACTACCGCATATACGGCCTCTTCAGGCAGGCGGAGGCGTATGTCGAAGAGAAGGAGCATAAAAAGGCAAGGGATTTATACGGGATGATAATAAAGGCGGAAGAAGCTCTGGACAGCCATGTCTTCAAAGCCCGCCTTTATGCAGGTGACACTTACAGGCTGGCGGGGGATTACAGGCGTGCAAGAAATATCTATAAAACTCTCCTGCTGGAACAGGAATCATCCGGGTTTCCCCACGAAAGTTACCGCAGGGATATCATAGACCGCCTTGAAAACATAGACGGCCTGGCAGACGGGGCAACGGAAAAGAGGAGGGATGAAAAATTTCGTGAAAGGCTGAAGAGTCCCGGTCATACAATCTATGTCGCCCTTAACGGCAGAGACGGCAATCCCGGAACCAGGGAGCTGCCTTTTGCCACGATAGGCAGGGCGCAGGAAGAGGCCAGGAAGATAAAAGAACGGGGAATGCCGGAAGGCGGCATTGCTGTGTATTTGCGCGGCGGGAGATATTTTATTGAAGACGGCCTCTCTTTCGTTAAGGAGGACTCAGGTACAGCCGGCGCGCCAGTCGTATACAGGGGTTATCCGGGTGAAAAAGTGCGCATTATCGGCGGCAGGGATATAACCAGCCTTTTCAAGCCCCTTGACGACCCCGGCGTATTGAAGCGGCTGCCTGAAGAGGCAAAAGACAGAGTATGGGCCGCCGACCTTAAAAAGGCGGGAATAACGGACTACGGGCAGCTTTTAAACAGGGGCATGGGTTCTTCCAATCCGGCAGCGCTGGAGCTTTTCTATAATACCCTGCCCATGAACCTGGCCCGCTGGCCAAAGGAGGGGTGGGACAGGGTTAATGGCCTTGTTGCCCGCGAAGGCGATGAGGAAAACCCCACCTTTGAAAAAGGCCGCTTTACATATGCAGGAAACAGGCCGAAGCTGTGGGTGGAGGATAGAGAGAATATATGGATAACCGGTTATTTCAGCAGGCCCTGGCACAGGACTCATACCCGGGTGGCAGGGATAGATGCGGAAAACCGTATTGTAAACCTGACGCCCGATACAAGGTATCCAAAGTCTCATGGCCACCATGATGTTCCGGTCATTGTGGATGCGCCCTACTATTTTTACAATGTACTGAGTGAACTTTCAGCCCCGGGCGAATTTTACATGGACAGGGAGACAGGCATACTCTATTTCTACCCTCCCGGGGAAATCGACGGCAGCGAGATTATCATTTCAACCCTTGAAGCGCCGGTCCTGTCGGCGGAAAAGGCTTCCCACATGGTTTTTTTCGGATTGACCCTCGAATGCACCCGACATGAAGGCATGAAAATTACAGGGGGGAGCGACAACCTTATAGCAGGCTGTATTATAAGAAACACCGGGACTGCGGGCGTTATAATAGACGGAGGCTGGAACAACAGTATATTCGGATGCGACATGCATGATTTGGGTGCGGGGGGAATAAGCCTTTCGGGAGGCGACTGGGAAAAGCTTATCCCTGCGGGCCACTATGTTGCGAATAATCATATATACAGGTTCAACAGGTTTGACGGCGGGTACCGGCCGGCGGTTTCAATGGGAGGCACCGGACAGCGGGTTTCCCATAATGTCATATCCGACAGCCCCCACCAGGCCCTGACATTCAGTTTCAATGAACACTTAATCGAGTTCAACGAATTTTATGACGTGGTCCACGAGGCGCGCGATGCCGGGGCAATATATACTTACGGGGAGCCCAGGTTTCTCATGAACAGGGGCAATGTCATGAGATATAATTTTTTTCATCATATATCGGAACGCGGCTCTCCTCTTAAAACCCACCTGGTGGCGGGCCTTTACATAGATGCACTTAACGGAGGAATGACCGTGGAAGGCAATATTTTTTTCAGGTGCACCGAAAGGGCTTTATACGCCCACGGACCTGATAACCGGATAGAAAATAATCTTTTCATAAAAAACAACGCAGGAATCTCTTTTGCCGACAGGTCGTGGCTGCTGGATGCAAGCAGGCTTAAGACATTGATACCGCGAAACGAAAAACTCTGCCGGAGAGTCCGTTATAAGCAGCCTTCCTGGTCGTACAGGTACCCGCAACTGACCGGGGTATTTGAAGATAACCTGCCTCTCGGCAGAACAGAGAAGAATGTTGTCGGGAGAAACATAAACACGGGGGGCCTCTTTATTTCAAGTGCAGGAATTCGGAAAGAAAAGAACCTTTTGAGAAACAACTGGAATATGGGCGAGCCGTTCTTTGTAAATGCAGAAGAGAGAAATTTCAGGTTGCGTGAAGGCGCTCCTGTTTTCGGAATTAAGGGCATTCAACCCGTGCCTTTTGAAAAAATTGGCGTGTACGAGGACCCCCTCAGGGCGAGCTGGCCAGTAAAGAGGCTGGCTGCAGGCAAGTATTCAGGAGGTTCTATGGCAGACACGGGCAGAGAGGAATGAAATTCATGGCGCCGTTTTTCCGGTTTTTGCACAGGCGTGTTCATCCGGGCTGCCCGGGGGGCATATTCACGGAAAGCTTTTGCGCGGGTTTCTTATTTTCTGGAGTTTAGCGGCAGGTAAATTAAAACGGAGGTTTAATATGGCAGGCATAAAGAATCTTGTTCGGGCGGTTGTCGTTTTGCTTTTTATTGTATCTTTTTGCGCAAGGGCGGAGATGGTAAATCCGGGGTTTGAAAATACCTACCTGGTGGATGAGAAGACCCTGTATCAGAAAAGCATGCAGAATTCAGGGTGGAAGTTCGATGAACCCCTTATCCTTCCTGAAGGGTGGAAAACAAACCCGGGAGCGTTTAAAAACGGTGAATACAGGCTGATTACCGACAAGAGCAAATCCCACGGCGGGAATAACTGCGTGTATTTGAAGGGGCATTTCGTGCATACCCGGCTCATAGATGTGACCGCAGGCGACAAGCTCAAAATAAGTTTGTATGTGCGCGACCCCGAAAAAAAGAATGCAGGGGTATACCTTTACATGTATACGCTGGAAGGAGGCAAGGTATCAAAATTTGCAGGTTCTGTTGTTAAGACTGTCAATACCGGGGAGGAGTGGTCGGTGGAGTCGGCCGTCTTCGATATACCCGAAGAAAAAACCGGAGACAGGGTTAACGCAGTGGCGGTTGCGCTGTATAGCAGTACGGGTGTCTTTTTTGACGACGTGGACATGGTTCACACGAGGACATCCAAATGGCTCAATTTCCAGGACGCTTTTATAGAAGGCAATAAGAAGCTTGCCAAGAAAGATTTCGAGGGTGCCCGTGAAGATTTTGATGCGGCTCTCGGTTTGGCGCAGGATAAGAAGGAGAGGATAGACGCCCTGCTGAAAATAGCGGAAACTCATACGGGCGGGAAAGATTACCTGAAAGCTGTGGATACTTTCAAAAGGGTCCTTTCCGAAGAAAAGCCGGCAAACGATTTGAAAGTGGATATGCATATGCAGGTAGCCGAGGCGTACTTGAAGGCGGGCGAATACGATAAGGCGAGGGAAACCCTCGAGGGAGTCCTGGACATGGGGAAAGAATCTGACGGAGTGAAGGTTGACGTACAGCTCAAGATAGCCGATACGTGGATGAAGGAAAGGAAGCATGCCGAGGCGATAGAAGCATTTAAGGAAATCTTCAGGATGAATCTTGCAGGGCCGGTTGTAAGGGTATCCACGCAGTTTAAGATAGGAGACGCCTATGCCGCTTCCGGGGATAATGAAAGGGCGCGCGAATCCTATCAGAAGGTTTTATCTCTGCCTGCGACGACATTTGTGGATAAATTCGAGGCCCACAAGAAGACGGGCGACCTTTTCAAGAAAGAGAAGAATTACGAAAATGCCCTGAAATGTTATGAAAGCGCATTGAACGTAGAAGATGTTAATTCATGGAGTGCGGCATCCCTCCTTTCTGTTATAGGGAGCACCTACGAAGCAGAGGGCAGGTATGAAGAAGCAAGAAAAACCTATTCAAGAATAATCGATATAGGACTGAGCGCATGGAGCACGGTGAAGCCCGCATATATAAAGATAGGACAGACTTACCGCAAAGAGGGCAATTATGAAAGAGAAAGGGAAACCTATGCAGAAATGTTTGAGTGGGCAAATGAAAAATTGTACCAGATAAACATAGGCATTGCAGGCGAGGTCGCCCTTGCCCTGGCTGACATGTACCGCAATACCGGTGACAGCTACTGGGAAGAAGGCAACAGGGAAATGGCAAAGCACTATTACCTTCTATTCCTGGAAGTGGGGAAGAGGATGCCGCCGGCAAGGCTTATAAGCCAGGTGGAAGAAAAGATTGGCGTTAACCTGCCTGCCTCCCATATAAGGAATGGTGAAAACCTGCTGTTTGAAAGGAAATACGGGGAAGCTGAAAATGAATATGGGGAGGTATTGATATCTGATAAGGCTATACCCCGCCAGAAGGCTTTCGCCTGCATGAGGATAGGAGATATTTACCTTGCACGGAATAATTTTGACAAGGCAAGGAGCCAGTATCTGAAAGCATTTAAAATAAAGGATGCGCCCGCTGCTGAAAAAACCGGGGTTCTCATGCGCATGGGAGACAGCTATAGTATTGAACAGAAATATAAGGAAGCAAGGGCGGAATACGGGAAGGTTTTATCCATGAGGGAGGCTTCTCTTTTGCAGAAGATAGATGCGCAGGAAAAAATAGCCGAAATGTACAGGGCCGAGAATGACTATTCAAGGGCGAAAGAAGAATACGGAAAAATCCTTGAGATGGAAGGCCTGAACAGGAAGCGAAAGGAAGAGATAGAACAGAGGATACTGGCCATTTACCGGTAATATCCCGGTAAAAAATATAACTTGTTTTATGTCCCGGTTATCTCTTTCCCTGAAAGAAAGGCTTCCCGGATACTGACAAGCTACATCTTGTACCTGTGGGCGTTGTAGGAGCTTCTCACGTAGCAGCCGCTTTCGATATGCTTGAATCCCATTTTTTTTCCTTCCAGTGCATAGAAGTCAAACTCTTCTGGAGGGATGTATCTTGCAACCTTGTAGTGGCTTCTGCCGGGTGCAAGGTACTGGCCGATACTCAGGAAATCGCATCCTGTTGCCGCGATATCTTCCATTGTATCGAGAACCTCCGTTTTCTTTTCTCCGAGTCCGAGCATGATGCCCGATTTTACCGCCTGCCTGCCGTCAAGCTTTTTTATCGCCGCAAGGATGCCCAGGGACCTTTTGTAATCAGCCATGTTTCTCACAAGAGGATATAAAGAGGGCACGGTTTCAACGTTGTGTGCTATGATATCCGGCCCGGCTTCCACAACGGTTTTTATCGAATCCGCGCTGCCGCGAAAATCGGGTACCAGGATTTCAATCTGCCTCAGGCTGAGGGAATCTTTAACCAGCCTCACCGTTTCTGCGAACGCCCCGGCTCCGCCGTCGGGCAGGTCATCCCTGGTTACGCTGGTAATGACGGCATATCGTATGCCGAGAGCTTTTAAAGCTCCGGCTATATTGGCGGGTTCATTTTTATCGGGTTTTCCCGGCTTGCCTTTCTTGACTCCGCAGAAAGAGCAGTTTCTTGTGCATGTATCTCCAAGTATGAGAAATGTGGCCGTTTTTTTTGCGAAACACTCGCTTATGTTCGGGCATTTCGCTTCTTCGCACACAGAATGGAGGCTGAATTTTCTCAATATCTTCTTTGTCTCTGCCATGTCGGGGAAAGACAGCTTTTTTTTATAAGGGCGGCCTCTAATTTTGTCCATTGCGGGTTTCATATTCTCCTTTCCACTTCGGCAAGTTTTTCTTTTATAAGCGCGCATTCCTCCTGGGAAAAAGGTTTCTTTTCGAGGCTGGCGCCGAAGGAGGATATAAAGCTTTCTTTCATAACGGCTGCAAATTCTTCAAAAGGGACCTTTTTGCCGGCAGCTTCTTCAAGAGATATCGAATTTTTCTCAGCTGAAAAGAGGGGTTCTTTCACGTACCGTCTTATTCCGGCCATACTGAGGCTCAGGGGCACCGAACCGTGCTGGAGTATAATTTTTTTCTTCCTCTTCTGGGCGTTGCCTCCTATTTTTTTGCCTCTCACGAGGATATCGTAATCTTCGAATGAAGAGAAGCAGAATGATGATTTTATTTTTTGTCTTCCGTCAGGACTATCTATTGCAAAACAGGGTTGAAGGCCGAACCTGTTATAGGATTCAATGAGGAATGAGCAGATAACCCTGTAGGCGTCTTTTACCGAAGGAGGTGACCCTATGTCCTCTTCCGAGCATACAAGAGAGTAGGTAACTTCATTACCATGGAAAATTATGCCTCCCCCAGTTGCCCTTTTTACAAGGGGGATACCATCTTTCCTGCATTTTTCCGCGTGTAGAACGAGTTCGGCTTGCTGGGAACATCCGAGGCTGAAACCATGGGGTTTCCAGCCGTATATTCTCAGTATGGGGTCCGGCGACAGGAGGTACAGGTCAAGGAGAGTTTCGTCTATTGCCATGTTGAGAGGCGGGGGTTGATGCCCTGAAAAAATGAATCTCCATTTTTTCATCGGCCATTTTCCCACTTGAGATTGAGGTCCCTGGCGGCCTTTACTTCATCGGGTTTTTGTACGCCTGTATTATCAGGCATATCCTTGAATATACCGGGATTCTTCGCGGCCGTCCCGGCGATTTCAATCATGGTCTCTATGAACCTGTCGAGGGTATCCTTGCTTTCTGTTTCCGTGGGCTCAATCATGAGAGCTTCTTTTACTATCAGGGGGAAATATATTGTAGGAGGATGGCAGCCTCTGCTTATGAGGTATTTTGCTATATCAAGCGCGCTTACGCCGTTCTCTTTCTGTTTTTCTGCGGAAAAAACGCATTCGTGCATGCATGTTTTATCGTAAGGCAGATTGTAATAGTTTTTAAGTTTTGCCCTTATGTAATTTGCGTTCAATACCGCTTTTTCAGCAACATCTATCAATCCGGATTTGCCCAGCATCGTTATATAGGCATAAGCCTTGACTATTACGCCAAAATTGCCGTAAAAAGGCGCTATGTATCCTATGGATTTGGGATAATTGTAATCGAGGCCAAAAGTGCCGTCGGTTCTCATTATAACTTTTGATATGGGCATAAACTGGGCCAGCTTCTTTTTTACTCCGACAGGCCCGGCTCCAGGCCCTCCCCCTCCGTGGGGGGTGGCAAAGGTTTTGTGAAGGTTAAGATGTACTATGTCAAATCCCACGTCTCCCGGCCTCAGCTTGCCGAGTATGGCGTTGAGGTTTGCTCCGTCGTAATACATGAGAGCGTCCACGCCGTGGCCCAGGTCGCATATCTCTTTTATCCGGGGGTTAAAGATTCCGAGCGTGTTGGGACATGTGAGCATAACGCCCGCAACGTCTTCACTTAAATGCTTCTTGTACTCGTCTATATCCATGACCCCGTTCTTGTCCGATGGAATTACTATGACATCGTATCCCGCAATCGCTGCGCTTGCAGGGTTTGTTCCGTGGGATGAATCGGGTACCAGTATATGTTTTTTCCTGTTCCCCCTGTGTTTATGGTAGGCCGCTATGAGCATTGCGCCGGTGAGCTCCCCGTGGGCGCCGGCAAGGGGCTGGAGTGTAAAAGCGTCCATGCCGGTTATTTCGTTAAGCAGTTTTTCTGTCCTGTAAAGTATCTCGAGGGAACCCTGTGTCAGGATGCCTCCTCCCGAGAGCTGGGGAAGCAGGGGATGCAGTTCTCCGAATCCCTGCAGGCCGGCAGCCTTTTCTGTAAACTTGGGGTTGTATTTCATCGTACATGAACCGAGGGGATAAAAATTCGTATCAACGCAGAAATTCATATTGGCGAGCCCTGAAAAATGCCTTATCACGTCGGGTTCGGATACCTCCGGCAATTTTATTTCGCTCTTCCTTTTGAAGCGCTCCGGCAGTTTTGCCGTTGCCGGCACATCCTTTTTCTGTATCTCGAAGCCGGTTCTTCCCGGCCTGCTTTTTTCAAAAATCAGCTGCATAATACCGCCTCCATGCTCTCCGCAAATTTTACGATGTCTTCCTTTGTTCTCAACTCGGTTACCGCAACAAGCAGGTGCCTGTCCATTCCCTTGTAAAACCTTCCGAGGGGAAGGCCCGGTATGTATCCCTTGTCAATCATCTTGTGAACAACCTCGTCGGCTTTCCTTGAGAGTAAAACGGGGAATTCGTTGAAGAAGGGGTGTTCCCCCGCCTTGATGACCCCTGGTATTTTCTCCAGGAGCTCTTTTGTGAAAGCGGCCTTGTCAAGGTTGACAACGGCGAGGTCTTTCAACCCTTTTTTCCCGAGCAGGGAAAGGTATACCACTGCCCTCAAAGCGCATAAAGCTTCGTTTGAGCATATGTTTGAGGTAGCCTTTTCTCTGCGTATATGCTGTTCTCTTGCCTGGAGAGTCATCACGTAGCTGTCTTTCCCTTTCTTATCGGCTGTTTTGCCTATAATCCTTCCGGGCATCTTCCGTACGATATCTTTCTTTGCCGCCATGAACCCGAGGTAAGGGCCGCCGAAAGAAAGAGGTATCCCGAGGCTCTGTCCTTCGCCCACGGCTATGTCGACCCCCATTTCTCCAGGTGTTTTCAGTATCCCGAGAGAAACCGGGTATACCGACGAAATAACCAGCGCCCCTTTTTTGTGGGCATATTCCGCTATGTCTGAAAAATCGTCTATGTGCCCGAAAAAGTTGGGGTTTTGCAGGATAATCGCAGACGTTTCTTCGTCAATCTCCTTGTATATTTTGTCCCTGTCGGCCCTTAAATCCTTCATGGGAACCTTGACCATCTTGAGTGAAAGGTTCGAGGTGTAACACTTTATCATTGTCCAGTAGATTATGTTTACCCCGGCGTCCACGACGACCTTTTTCCTACCGTTTGTCCGGACTGCTGTCATGCATGCTTCGTACAATGCGGTTCCGCCGTCGTAGAGGGATGCGTTTGACACATCCATGTCTGTCAGGTTGCATATGGCGGTCTGGTATTCATAAATTGCCTGCAGCCAGCCCTGCGAAGCTTCCGGCTGGTAAGGAGTATATGCCGTGTAAAACTCGGGCAGGGAGCTTATGGCGTCAACGGCTGCCGGGATATAGTGGCTGTAAAAGCCCGCCCCTATGAAATTTACAAGGGACGTCGAATTTTTGCCGGACAGGTTTTTAAGATGGCGCAGAACTTCGAATTCCGACTTCCCTTCCGGAATGTCGAAAGATGCCGGCCTCATGCTGCCGGGGATTTCCGCAAAGAGTTCTTCAATAGAAGAAACACCTATCTCGCCGAGCATCTTTTTTATCTCTTCCTGCGTGTGCGGCGTATAGTTCATTTGATAATTTCCTGTTTTTCTGAAGAGTTAAAAGACTTCTTTCAGAGAGTTTTTATGTAGCTTTCGTAATCTTCCGCTTTCATGAGGTTTTTCTTTTCATCTTCCCCCCCGCCTTCAACCTCTATTTCCACGAGCCAGCCTTCTTCGAAAGGTGATTCATTTATGATTTCAGGCGATTCGGCTGCCCGGGCATTGACCGCGGTTACCTTGCCTGAAAGGGGAGAGTAAATATCCGAGGCTGCTTTTACGGATTCCACCGTGCCTATTCTTTTGAATTGTTCAACCTTTTCGCCGGTTTCAAGGAATTCCACAAAGGTAATATCTCCGAGGGTCTCTGCTGCATAAGCCGTTATCCCTATCGTTCCGGTGCTGCCTTTAACTTTTATCCATTCGTGCTCTTTCGTATAAAGCAGGTCCTTTTTCACTTCCATGGTTTTCTCCCGTGTCGCGTTCTGTTTAAAGTTTTTTTGCCGTATTTACAAGGGTTACGAGTTCTTTTTTTGTTATCAGCGAGCATTCGCAGGAAAGATTTCCGCTGCCCGCCGATATTTTTTGACCTTCCGTTTCTATTCCGGGGTTGATATAGGCCATGCCGACGCCTCTTTGAAGAGAAGGGGAAAAGGAGCCGCTCGATACGTACCCGGACGGGGCGCCTTCATGGAATAATTCATATCCGTGGCGCGGCGATTTTCTCGAAAGGGAAAGAAGGAAAGCCATTTTTTTCGAAAGCGCAGAGGTTTCCAAGGCATTTTTTCCCGTGAAGGAGTGGGAAAAGTCGACAAATTTTCCCAGGCCTGCTTCAAGGGGAGTTGTATTCTCGTCTAAATCCTGTCCGTAAAGAGGCATCCCCATTTCGAGTCTTAGCGTGTCTCTCGCCCCCAGGCCTGCTGGTTTGACCCGCTTATCCGATAAAATTTTTTCCCATACATCCTGCGCCACCTTTTTATCGATGTAAAGTTCGTAGCCTTTTTCGCCCGTGTAACCGCTGTAACTTACCAGAGTTTCTTCTCCTGCTATCATGAAAAATCCGAAAGAGTAAAAAACCAGGGGTTTCAGCTTAATGTGGAAGACGGATTCCAGCACGTCTTCGGATGAAGGCCCCTGGACGTCTATCTTAACCAGGTTTCTGCCCTCGTCGGTTATTGCAGAAGATTTGAGGCGGGCGGATATCCATGACATGTCTTTCTCTTTTGTCGATGCGTTGGCAACAATCATGTACTCGCCGGGTTTCAGTGGATAGATTATCAGGTCGTCTACAACGCCGCCTTTTTCGTTAAGCATGAAAGAATACCTGCACCTGCCTTTCCTTATGTTTTTTACGTTCGCAGTCAGGATTCCGCCGAGTTCTTCTGCAGCTTTTTCGCCTCTTACGGTAAAGATTGCCATATGGGAAGTGTCAAAAATGGCGCAGCTTTTCCTGCACCACAGGTGCTCAGACTTTATTCCTTCATACTGGAGGGGCATGGCATAACCTGCAAAATCGACGAACCTTGCTTCGAGCCTGCGATGATTTTCGAAAAAAACAGTTTTTTCCATTTGACAATCTTAATAAATGTTTTCGGGCTTAACTGAAGGGCTGCGAAAATAGACAGTAAAGGTTTTATTGAGAGATTATAATATTATTTTCAATCCGAGTCAAATAATTATTGCAGCCAGGTGCCGGGCGGAAGGTGGAATTTTCTGCCGCTTCAGGTTTTTTGCCTCACATCTTTAATATCCCTGACAGGTTTTCGTGCAATATCTTTTCCCGGATAGACATATCTATTCCCAGCGCCCTGAAAGTATCCATGTACCTTCTCTCAAGTATCCATCCGTTGTGGGCGAAATGGCTTCCGCCAAAAACCAGCTGCTGGAAATCTTTATCTCTGAGAAAGAGGCTCCTGAAAAAGGCCGGGCTGTAGTTATCAAATCCGTAATGGTTGCCTATGGCTAAATCCGAGTAGACGTTGGGATTATACCTCAGGGTTATGACAGCTTCTTCATGCCACGGCATCCCCAGGTGGGCCATGACAATATTCAGCCCGGGAAATGCTTTGGCTATGGTATCGATAAAGACAGGCCTCATGCGGGCGGAAGATACGTTGTATTTTTCCTTGCCTTTTTCCGGCTCTACTCCTACCATTCCCGTGTGGAATAGAACGGGCAATTCCAATTCTTCCGCCTTGCCATAGACAGGATAAAAGGATTTATCATCGTAATTCAGGGGAGGAGTGTGTATTTTCAGGCCCCTGAATCCCTGTTTATAAAGGTCTCGGACAAAACCCGGCCCATCTTCTCCTAAACGTATAAATCCGAAAGGAATAATCCTGTCCGGATATTTTTCCGCCGCATCCATGATTTTCCCGTGTCCCGGGGCCTCGAAACACGGAGGCAGGGGAGAAAGACAGCTTTTATCAATCCCCGCTTTATCCATGGAGTAGATTAGTTTATTCAAATAATCTTCTTCATAGCCGAAATGTTCGTGTATGTCAATAATCATGATGGCCTTCTCCTTTTTTAAGAAAAGCTCTTATGCCCCCTGGTTATCTTGCCTTGATTGCAAGAAGCCTTACCATGTCGCCCGCTTTTTTAATGTAATCGATTACATCTTCAAGGTTATCGATAATTTCGTACACGAGGATGGATATCTGGGGAGGAAGGTCTGTTTTTATAAGCTCTTTTATCAGGTCCCTTCTTTTGTCGTCCCCCTCTTTTTCGAGGGTTTCTATGCCGGCGCATTCAGCCAGTATTTTTTCCCCGTTGCTCTGCACGAGGTAATTTATGGCACTTTTAAGCTTTTCTCCCGCCTTTACGGCTATAAGGCTGCTCTCAAGCATTAACCTGTCGAGGTTTTCAGACGGTTCCCTGTCGAAGAATTCCAGCAGCCTGACGACGCCTTTTGCGCTGTCGGCTATATCGTTGAGGGATTCGTTAAGGAGTATAAGGTCTTCCCTGTCGGGGGGAAGAAACATGCCTTTTGACAGCTCGGTCATTATTTCCTTCTTGATTTCGTCGCCTTTATGCTCGGCGTTTTTTACAATATTTATGTTGCTGTCCCTTTCCTCCATGTTGTTTTTTATGACCGATTCAATGGCAGCCTTCATTGCCAGAACGCATTCGAGAGATTTTTCCACGTGTTTCAAGGCAAGGGTAAGGATACTCTGTTCTTCCTTGCTTCCCAGCCATGCAAATATGTTTCTTGTCCTGTCCACTTTATGCCCCCTATTTGTAAAAAGACCTCACAGCCACAGTTAATATGTAGGTTATTGTACCCGAAATCACGGGAGTCAGCGCCCACGTGAGCACTATGTCTCTTGCCAGCTTAAGGTTCATTGTTTTTATGCCCTGTACAATGCCTGCTCCCCAGACCGCTCCTATGATGGAATGGGAAGTGGACACGGGGATGCCGTAATGCGTGTAAACATGGATATTCAAGGCCGTAGCAACCTCTATGGCTATAGTCATCAACGGAGTTATGTGGGCTATCCTGAAGCCCACCGTTTCGATTACCCTGTAACCCCATGTAACGGTTCCTATCACGATGGCGGCGCTGCCCAAAAAAGCTGCGGATGCAGGGGTGAATCTGGCCGTTCCGAAAAGAATGCCCGTAGCATTGGCTACATCGTTTGCTCCCCATATAAACGCGAGGTAGGCGCTTGTTACGTATATGAGAATCTTGAGTATGGGTTTATGCCTCTTTTCGAGGAAGGGCATCCTGAAAACTTTTTTGAATATATGGTAAAGGATTATTGCAAGAATGCACGAACCGAGAGGAGTGACAATCCAGCATATGACTATCTGCCCTATTTTTACCCAGTGAATGGACGTATTCAGTGCCAGGCCGCCTCCTGCAACCGCTCCAACTATGGAGTGTGAAGTCGATACGGGAAATTTCTTGTAGCTTGCAAGGGTTATCCAGAATGCCGAGCTGAACAAGGCTATGAGGGCGATGAGGTTCGACCGGTCCTGCGGCAGTTCATTCAGCGCCACAACTCCCTTGCCGATGGTTTTGATAACGTTGCCTCCCAGCAGAACGGCTCCGAGAAGGCTGAAGACGCATGTTATGATTATTCCCGTCCGCACGCTCATGATTCCCGAGCCGATGTCCACTCCGACGCAATTTGCAGCGTCGTTTGCTCCCATCGACCAGCCCATGTAAAGTGCGGCAAGCACTATAAGAAAAAGCATCATATGCCTTAATCCCCTCTGCTCAATAAGTTGGCATTTTCGACTGAATCTGATATAATGTAAAAGTATAAACTATTTCAGGTTTTTTTGCCAGAGTAATTTTTTCCTTCGCGCTTCTAATTTACACGGAGGGGTTATGAATACAGGCATACAGCTTTATTCCGTTTCCGGGGAGTTTAAAAGGGACCCTGCGGCTGCGCTAAAATCACTTGCGAACATGGGGTACGGGGGCATAGAGTTCGCCTTTACTTTCGGAAGCATGTCTCCGGGAGAGCTTGCCTCTTTCCTTGAGGGCATAAAAATGGAAGCAGTCGGGGTTTATTCGTCGAGGGTGGAAAATCTCTTAAACCCTGATGATGATATTTACCTTTACGGAAAGCATCTGAAAATTCCTTATATTACCGTCGGCAATGAATTCCTTGTTGAAGATTGGACAGCCGCAGTAACAAAAGTCAGGGAAGCAGCCTCGGTAGCTGAGAAGGAAGGGTTTAAACTCCTTTATCACAATCATACA
>Ga0272443_10002488_pt1 | contig 23441 bp, 18 predicted proteins | sample SSMAcet12_FD_193581 | JGI IMG/M metagenome (GOLD analysis project Ga0272443, IMG submission 193581) | Marine sediment archaeal communities from Little Sippewissett salt marsh, Falmouth, MA, United States - SSM-Acet-12 | ecosystem: Environmental > Aquatic > Marine > Wetlands > Sediment ...
TTGGTGGTCCGGATCCTGTGACTTGTGAAGCGTGGCTGACTGCCTGCGGCGCACCGCTGAGAAAGTAGGATTCCTATATCGTAGAATAACTCTACGTTGTAGATAAATCTACATTAAAGGGCCGGTTATAAACCGGCCCTTTTAATTTGTGTAATATCGTAGGTGATTAAATTTCTTTGCCAAGGATATCGTAGAAACGTTCTTTGGCGTGGCGCTCCAGCCAGGGATAATGGCCGCATTTGGGCAGGATATAAAAATGGGTGTCGGTCAGGCAGCTTTCCAGAAAAGGACGAATACCATCAATCGGGTGTGGATCAAATTCCCCGTGAATTATGGTAACAGGCAGTTTAATTTCAGAGAATTTGTTTTTGAGATAATCGGGTCTATCCCTGAGCGCAATAAAATCGGACCATACTTTGGCGTACAGTTCGTACTGTACCTCGATAATCTCGGTATCGGTACTGATAGGATCGTACATATCGGTACCATCAAGTAATCGGCCCCATTGTTTCATAAGTTCGTTGCGTTCCTGCGAAGGTGCATTTTCCAGTTGAAGCATTATAGTATCATATTGCCGTCGTTCCGTTTCCGATAATCTCGACAATCTAAGTGGCGTTATTTTGGCCGAACTGGCGGCATCAAAAACGGCGGAGCCTATCAAAATCAGTTTTTGTACTATACTGTTATGTTCAGCCGCCAGAAAGAGAGCCAGGATTACTCCCCAGGAGGAGGCGATTAAAGTTACCGGCGTATCTGATAAATTTGTCAATTGCCTATTTAATTCGGCGATTTGCCCATCGAGCGAGTCTTTTGTCTGCAGGGGTTCCAACACACCGGTGAGATTGCTTAATTCTCGTGCGACCGGGGCCATATATCCGGGTGCGCCCGGGCCACCATGCAGAACCGCTATTTTGTAGGGTGGCTGACCGTATGTTCTGTAGTTAATTTCCAATGACATTATCTTCCATTAAGAGATAAAACGACCGACACAACCGTAAATAAAAAATTGCTTTGTTACATTGATCTCTCCATTCCACCCCAACCCGTCAAGTTTGCCTTTGAGTTTATTCGGTTCGTAAAATAGTTTTACGATATTAAATTCGCGACCATCGTTAAGTTTACGGACGGCCCGGCCGCTGTCTTCGAGCGGGGCATGATCTCGAGCGGTTGAATCCTGGGTGAAGCGACTGTCGATAAAAAACACTTTACCGTTGGGTTTTAATGCCCTGTTTATTTTTTGCCAAAAATTCTCGAAATAAATTTCAGGTACATGCGATAGCCAGAATCCGAAAAAGATGTAATCAAAAATTTCGGTCGGCTGCCATAAAAACAGGTCGGCTTCGATATATGTCACCCGGTTGTCTTTTACGCGGCGGCGGTTAATTTCAAGCATCTCCGGTGAGACATCAACCGCAATTAATTTTTTTGAACGCTTAACGAGTCGTTCGGTCCATATACCGGTTCCGCACGCCAGTTCGAGTATCCAACCTCCGGGTTGTGATAATTCGAGCGCTTTGTGGACCGTTTCCAGTTCGGACAACCACTGCTTGCGAAACTGCTCACCTCGATCGTAACGTCCCCGGCGAAAGACCCATTCATCATATTCGAATGCCCTCGCCCGGTAATATTCGATCTGTTCTTTTATCAGCCTTTTGTTTTCGAACTCTGATTTGTCGGTCATTATCTTTCCACCGATTCTTCAGGCAAGGTAAACGCTAATTACCGATTTTACAAGGAAAACCGGGTATCAATTATTATGAGCCGTCAACTGCGGTCTTTATGCAGTATATTACCGAGCCCCTGGAGATAGATGAAAGTAACGGTGCTGCCTATCTTGTTGTGTGATATGCCCTTACTGATTGATACACGGCGGGCCGCCTTTCGGCCGGTATTTTGCGTGATTAGATAGAGAATATATCTCGTCAAGCGAAAGGAGGCCATTTTGACCCGTTTATGCATCGCACTCATGTTGCTTCTGAGTCTTTTTCTGTTTATGGCCTTATCCGGTTGTGATAAGGAAAAAATCGTCGAATCAACCGAATATATTCATGATGTCGAATATGTCGAACTGCCGCCCGACACAATTATTATTGTCGATACTGTCTTCGCCGGCGGGGATACCGTAAATTCGACCGATACGCTTTATATGTATGATACGGTCGTGCAGGTAAATTATGTATATGATACGGTGGAGACGGTTGTTGTCGACACAATTACGACATCGGAGTGTACCCCGAACGAGTATCTGGCGTTGGCGGCGTTGCAGTATTATTCCGATCCGCTGGTATTTGATTTAATATACGATGAATTCGCAATCGATGGCGGCTGGACGTTTTATCTGTCGGCATTTCAGGTTGATATAACTCAGCAGTCATCGGACGTTTATGACATTTACGGATATATCGATTACTGGACCGAAGATTGGTCGGGATTCCACGCGATTGAGTATTACTGGCGGGTAAGTTACGTAAGCGGCGATCCGGCGCATCCCGGGAACTGGGAGATGTCCGAACCGCCTACCTCGGCGCCCGGTCTGACACCCGGTTTGATAGTTATCGAGGATGCAACGCAGAGTCGTTCATCCAGTCGTTAGATAAGTCATTTATAATATTATTTTGTAAATCATAAATGCAGGGACCTATGTCCCTGTATTTTTTTGTACAAATCCAATATTGTGAAACATTTATTGGATTTGTTAATATATATTGATATAAAGAAATAGGAGTATTTGGTAAAACTGAGATGGATAATAATGCACAGGTAATATCACGATTGTATCAAGGTGACGAAGATTTTAAGCGTGTCCGCCAACTTCTGGTGGAAACATATTCAAATACCCCGGTTGGGTTTAACTGGGAGGTGCGTCGGTGGGATGGATGGCGCTATTATGATAAAGAGTCAGAGTGGGATTCGGCGAGAAATAAGACTGTACACTTATGGGAAAATGATAAAGGTCGTTTAGTCGGTGTCGTACATCAGGAGGGGGCCGGTTTTATACATATACAGATAGACCCCGATTATCGTTTTATAGAAGAGTCGATGATAACCTGGGCGGAGATGAATCTCGCTGTAGTTAACAAAAATAAACGACGGCAAATTTCCTTTTTTGTTCATGGGGATGATTCTTACCGGGGGAAATTGCTGGAAAAACTTGGTTATCAAAATACGGGCGAAAATGATTTAACGCGGCGGTTGCGGTTTAAAGATGTTGATATACCGTCACCCAATATTGCCGATGGTTATACGATGCGTACAATTCACCCGGATGCTATCGATGACAGCCGTCGAATCGCCGAGTTATTAAATAAGGCCTTTAATAGAAATTTTCATACGGCCGAGGAGTATTACAATTTTGCCCGATATGCACCGTGCTACCGTGAGGGATTGGATCGGGCGGCGGTGACATTGGATGGAAGTTTTGCCGCTTATGTCGGGGTACCGTACAATGATAATAATAATTACGGTGTCATCGAGCCGGTCTGTACGCACCCTGAGCATCAGCGCGAAGGACTGGCGCGCTCGTTGATACTTGCGGCGTTACATCAATTGAAAAGAGTTGGGGCGACCGAGGTTTTGGTTGGTACCGGTGAAGGAATGGCGGCTAATCGGCTGTATGAATCAATCGGTTTTGCCGAAGTCTGTAAATCGTCACGATGGGGAAAATACTTTTAGCGCAAATGTATTCAAACGAATACTATATACTAAATCCCGCTTATTTTTTAGCCTTCTTTTTTATGTCGTCGATCGTACCGGAAAATGCAAAGGCGTTTTCCGGAATATCATCTACAGCCCCATCTACAATCGCCCTACAACCGTCGATTGTATCCTTTAGGGATACTTTCATTCCGGCAACTTTAGTAAATGACTCCGTCGTAAAGAAAGGCTGTGTAAAGAATAATTCAAGTTTACGCACCCTTGCGGCTATTGTTTGTTCTTCGGGTGATTGGGCGCGATTATTTTTCTTTGCGGTATCATGATACCATTGACGGGCTTTTTTATATGCACCCATTGCGACATACTCAAGAAATGGTCGGTCGAAACTCAACCGCCGCGACTTTTTAAGCAGTTCCCCGACTCTGCAAGCTGTTTCTTTGTGCTCTTTGTTCACGATATTCCCGCGTAATAACTTCGAAGTTGAATTCACGCAGTCGATTGATGGATACAAATCCCGACATGACAACAGTGGACTGAAGAATAACGATGAATCGATAATTTTATTGGTGGAAGTGTAGTCGGGATCGGTCGCTTTTGAAGTTACCAGCCAGAAAGTCTCTAACGTTTCATCCTTATCGGGGGGGAAATTCGGTTCGCGGTCGATCATGGTTCGCAGATTGATAGCTTCTTCCTGCGAGACAAAATAAACAACGTTTAATTTATTATTGGTATTAATTAATCTGTGATACAACTCCATCACTAATATCGAGCGGCCGATACCATAGAGTCCAAACAGCCCGACAGTACCTTTCGCCGGTAACGGACTCATAAGGTCTATAATTTTAATCCCGGTTTCACACAGTCGGGTTTTTCCATCCTTTGACGGAGAAATCGCTGTTATCGCCTTTTTTAATAATTCGTCGGATACTGGCGAAGGCTGTTCTTTTTTCGAAGCCCTTATTTTGGAGCCGACCTTGAGTTTTTTTTCATCGCCGAGATTGATTAACCGCAATTTCCCATCTACTTCTCTCTGTATGATGGTCATCCTTGAATTGGATTTGTCGACGCGGTCGGCAATAGTCCAGCAATCGAAAAGAGATGATGCGCCCCTGGAATCGGTCCGTGCATCTATAATCGGTCCCTGGACTCGAACAATTTTGCCGACTGTATGGGCGAAATCGTCCGGCATTTTTTTGCTTTTAATTGTGTCTTTCACCATATCAAATAACCTCCTCTTTAAAATTTTTCTGGCCGAAAAAAGACGATTATTGACGGTGCTTTTGGAAAATCCTGTGTATGAAGCAACCTCCTCCTGGGTATGTTCCCTTATATAGAAGAGGTAAACGATCTCGCGAAGGCTGTCAGGTAATTGTTCGAGAGCATCAAGGATTCTTTGTTTTCTTTCTTTCTCGGTGAGTAGTTCATCAGCGGGCTTATCCGATTGAATTGGCCGCAAAGACGTTTGAATGACATTGGCAGCCGATTTTTGCGTGTGATACATTCGATAGCAGTGTCTTTTTACGATTGTGTTCAACCATGTTGGGAATGATTCAGCATTCTTTAATTTTGGCAACTGATAATAAACTGTCAGAAATGATTCCTGAACCGCATCCTGAGCGAGGGAATCATCGTTTAACAATGAACATGCAGTTGCATACGCGAAATTTTGATACAGCCTGATTAATTCGGTAAATGCATTCTCATCGCCGGTCAGGGTCGACTGTATCAGGTGTGATAATTCGGTATTTTTTTTCGACTTTCTCATTAGCACCAAATATATAGTGCCAAATTGAAGTTGTTAGCTTTAATTTTTTTTAAATCAGATATTCTAATTTCGAATTTGACTCATTTGAATATTTTTAAAAAACTACTAAAATGAGACAAAAGTGATTATTATTACGGAAGTTAGCCTTAACTTAGATTTTGAACGAGTACTGGAGACTATAAATGGAAGCCAACAGGAAATTTCGGAATCAGCAACAGAAAAAACTCCGGCAGACGCTTGAATCGGGTAAAGATATTAGTAAGGCTATGCTTCCTGATGCGGAAGGCATCGTTAATTACTGGAGTAAACGAACTATCGGCGGACTGTTGTTAATGCCGCCGACGCGTCATTGTTTTTTGTGTCTCAATGAGGCGCGACGAATAAAAGAAAGGTTATAATAGAATCGAGAGAATGATTGTGTACAGGGTGATCTTACTTGCTTAAAACATATACCACCCAGGGGGCGATTTTAGTTTCGTTTTTCCAGTTATAAGGTTCCGACTCTTTCGCCAGAGGCTTATGTGTCTTTAATAATTTTAAACCGGCCTTGTTATACATATCCAGATAAGACTTGTGACTCCAGAGTATATCTTCGACCGGGCGCTGGTCCTCGACATCGGTCATAATGATTTTAACTTTGTCGCCGCTTTTAGCATTTTTGTTTTCGGGAAAATCTTTGGTAGTGAATGAGGTCCACTCATGTAGATAGATGTCGGGTGAGGATACCAGGTTAATCATCACGCCGCCGGTTTTTAAAATCCGTTTAATTTCATTTAAATTACATAGTTTTATTGATTCGGAGGGGATGTTGTCGAAAGTAAAAGCGGATAATACAAGATCATACTTATTGTCCTCCAATTGACCCAGGTCACCATCGATGACCAGATAGTACTTACCGTTTTTATCTGTTTGACGCGACAGTTTTAACATATCGTTGGAGATATCAAGACCAACTGTCATAAAGCCGAGCTTTTTTAAATAGCGTGTCGAGCGACCCGTACCGCACCCGAAATCAACAGCCTTAATACTGTTTACGAATTCGGAGATTAATTTCGGCAAATCTCTATAGGCCAGATAATAGGTTCCGGGGAATTGAAGTTTGGCATAGGCTTCGGCCCGTCTTTGATCTTCATAAACGTTATCGAAATCCATTGTTAAATCCTCAGTCGGTTGAGATAGAATCAGATAAAAATACCTGAATTTACCGAGATTTACAAGCTAAAAACACTGTCTAAAAAGCCAGAAATGGCTTTTAAATTAAAAATAAAGAATAAATCGGGAACAATAAAAGACTTGCTATGTAAAACGGATGTACGTATATAGTATAAAACGTTTTTTACTTGAGATTTAATGGACGTTAGAGGATCATATGGATAAACAGGCTCATATATTACAATCGGCTCAGATTTTATTTGCGCAGTTCGGCTTAAAAAATGTAACCACCGACAGTATTGCCAGGGAGGCGCGCGTTTCAAAGGCGACTATATATAAATATTTTCGAAATAAAAGAGAAATTTTCGACCGGGTGGTTCATGATGAGATTGATGCCCTCTTGTCTCGTATACGAGAGGCCGTCGAAGCAGAAAAAAGCGCCGAAAAGAAACTATGGGCGCATTTGAGGAGTCGTCTGGGCAAGGTCGGGGAATTCGTTAATTTCTATCGGGTAACTCAGGATTCGTGGGGTGACTATTGGCCACATTTCGCCCAGATCAGGAATGATTTTTTGACCAGGGAACAAAGGACTGTCTCCGAAATTTTAAAAGATGGGATTCGGTCGGGCGAACTTCAAGTCGAGGATTGCGACAAGGCTGCTTATGTATTGGTGTTGGCGCTGGCCTCGGTAGAATATCAGTGGTTTCTTAACGAAGGTCGCTTTACACTTGACGAAACAGTAGATACCATGATTAAAATGGTGATGAAAGGAATTGGGCGGAAATAATGGAAATTAATGATCAGGGCAGCAGCCAACTTATAGATTCGCTAATTCCTGCCGGCCCGGCGAATTGTTATGTTAATACAGGATATCACAAGTTTTTTATTCCGGTGATGGGGACCGGGTTTACGATCGATACGCCGCTTAAGGTTGCGAAATTCGGAATAACTTCGGTGATATCAATCGGCGATGATGTTTTGATAGAACAGATAAGGAAATACTACTCTCGTGTATACAATATACCTTACCGACCAATACCAAAGTGTGAACCGGAATCGCGGGTGAAACGTATTCGATCCTATTTGAATCTTGTGCATGATCTGGTTCGGGAGCAAATACGGGATTTGAGTTTATTACCATTTAAGAACGGTTCCGATATCAACAAATATTTCGAGATGCTTCCGCCGGGACCGCTTAAAGAAACCTACAGCTTAATGATTACCTGTCCGTATGCGAAAACGAAATTAAAACTCCAAAAAGCGCTTCGTCAGAAAATTTTCGCAGGAAATATAGATGTCAATATTATGACGAAAATTGACCGGGAACAACAAAAGGAAAACGGGGTCGGAATTCCCGAAAGCGGTTTGGCAATGACAGCCCTTCGCGGTTTTGCCACTAGTAAGTTGAATTCAAGTATTGTACTGTCAGCCGGAATCAATAAAAGACTATTTCGCTATATGTCAGAATTTGAGGATTTTTTTCCGGCCGCTGATAAACCTCCCCAAAAGTCAATCATACTTAAAGTCAGCGATTATCGCTCGGCGTTTTTGCAGGGGACCTTGCTGGCCAAAAAGGGATTGTGGGTTTCGGAGTATCGTATCGAATCCGGTTTGAATTGCGGTGGTCATGCCTTTGCCACTAAAGGAGAATTGCTGGGGCCGGTTCTGGAGGAGTTTCGGGTCAATAGAGAAAGACTCGATACGAAACTGAAAGAGTTTTATTTTAAAGCGTTGAAGAGATTGGGTCGAATTCCTTGCGGTGAGCCATCGTTTATTATTTCGGCGCAGGGTGGAGTGGGAACATTTGAGGAGCAGGAATTTCTGTGCAGGGAATATGGTGTCGATAGGGTTGGCTGGGGAACGCCGTTTCTGCTGGTGCCACAGGCGACCAATGTTGATCTTAAACATCTTCGAAAACTGGCTGCGGCGCATGAAGATGACGTCGTGTTAAGCGACGCTTCGCCGCTGGGGGTTCCGTTCTGGATACTGAGAAATTCGACGAGCGAGAAAAACCGCAAGCAACGAATTGCGGCGGGAAAGCCGGGAAGCAGATGCCCCAAACAATATCTGGCGCTGGATTCGGAGTTTTCCGATTTTCCGATTTGTAAGGCTTCGAGTAAGTACCAAAATGATAAATTGAAGCAGCTTGATAGTTCGTTTTTACCGATCGAACAGAAACAGGCGAGTGAAAATTCTTTGTTAAGTAAAACCTGTTTATGTATGGATCTTGCCGCCGGTGTCCTTAACCGGTTTAATATAAATACCGAATCACCGACCGCTGTTTGCAGTGGATTGAGTATCGCCGATTTCAACAAAATATATACACTTCGTGAGATGGTTGATCATATTTACGGGCGTTGCCCGATCAGACTGCAGATCAACAGACCGAGTATGTTTATTCGTGAGCTGGCACTATATGTGACATACCTTAAAAATCAACTGCATAAGAGTGAACAAGGTATAATCGCACTTCCCGGCAAATATTTTATTGATTATTACCGTGGGATTTTAGATGGAATCGAATATTATCGCCGGATAGTATTGAAATTAATAAGCAGTCAAAGAACATCATTTCTTTTATCTCTTACAGAATATGAACGCCGGGTAAAAATTCTAATGCAGAAACAAGAGTTTCTCAAACCGGAGAGACTTGATTCTTTTATTCCCATTATTCCAACCAAACCGGCTTGAGATAGTATTTTTCAAATAATTTACTGTTGCGTTCAAACAAAATAATTAATACTTTGTATTACCTTATAGAAAGATGACAACTGATTTCAGATAAAAGGTGTTATGTATTCGGCGCGACAAAAATACAGATTACCGATTTGGTTATTATTCCTTTCGATAACAACTGTTCTGTTCTGTCTCGCCGGAGTGTTGTATCATACGACGCACTGCCATGAAATCCACAATCATTGCCCGATATGTTTTCTGGCGGCGACCCTGTTTATTATAAGCTCGGTATATATCGCCCTTTTTTATAGTTCATATAACAGGATACCGGCCGTCGATGACAGTTGGGTATTTGATTCTATATGTCATGCCGTACTCGCGCGGCCACCGCCTGCTTAATACCAATCTATTAGTGGTAAAGATGAAGGAATAAAAGTTACATAATTGCTATGAGCGGGAATATTCCGTGTGGAAGAAAGCTTTATTTCGGGATATTTCCGGTTACGAAGGAATAAAAAATGTTTAATGCTATAAATTTAAAAATACTTTTTAATATTTTCCTCATCATTTTGCTGATACCGTTAGCGCTTACAGGCGCGCAGGCAGATGATAAAGGTGAGGGTTTTCCGAATAAGGATATATCAGGTTTTGTAATCGATATTAAAGGAATCCCGTTGGCCGATGCCAACATTACGATTCCGGCACTCGACCGGGTGGTTCCGACCGATTCCGAAGGGCGGTTTGTTTTACGGCATCTTCCTACCGGACCGATTTTAATTGAAATAAGCCATGTCGGTTACAGATCGTTGATACTGCAGGTTGACGTAACATCGAAACCAAAAGACAATTTAAAAATTATCCTGAAGGAGCGGACATTAAAAGGCGGTGATATTGTTGTTACCGGTTCGCCGTCAGCGGTGGATCCTTCGCTGACCCCTCAGGATATTCAGGTAATTGGAAGTCAGAAACTATTTGTCGGAGAGACCTCGGCGCTGGGGAAGGTTCTTGAAAAACTGCCGGGGATATCGAGTATCGGGACCGGGCCAGAGGCTGGCAAGCCGGTTATTCGCGGATTAAGCGGCAATCGGATTCGTGTTATGAAAGATGGTGTTCCGATGGAACATTATCAATTTTCGTTTCGCCATCAACCGGTGCTTAATCTGGCGCAGGCTGACCGGGTCGAAGTAGTCGAGGGAGGCGCCGGTATATTGTACGGTTCGGATGCTCTCGGCGGTGCGGCCAATGTGATTACCAAACCTCTGCCAGCCGGTATTACGGGGCGATCATATCTTAACGGAACTTTAAAAAGCCAGTATTTTTCGAACAATCGGGAACGCTCCGGCGGTGTCGATCTGGAGGGTGCTTCGGGTGTGGTAGGGTATCGGTTCGGTTTTACGGCGAGACATGCCGATAATTTCAGGACGCCGGATGAGGCGACGTATTCTGAGACAAACAATATGGGTGATCCCAAATTTACAGGTGAGCTGCCGTACACCAATTTTAATCAGTACTCCGGTTTTGCTCTTGTCGGTGTCTCCGGTTCGTTCGGCAATCTAATGACGATATATGACCATTATGATAGTGAGCAAAATTACCTGCTGGGTGACGGCAATCCTATCGGTCAGAATCTGAAAAACGACAATATTAAAATTAAGGGGAATTTTTTCGTTAGTTCGAAAGTTACCCTTAAACCGACGCTCAGTCTTCAGCGAAACACTAGACAAGCGACCGAAGGTGTCGATTTTGAGAGTAATCCTGATTGGAAAGTTGACCTTGTTCGCTCGGTGTATGTAGCCCGGCTGGATTTAAATCATACCGATTTATATGGACTAAGCGGTACGGTTGGAATTGATTTGAACGTACAGAATCAGGAGACGCGCGCATCGGGTCTTCTGCCTAATGCTGATGTTTTTGATGTCGGACTTTATGTTTTCGAGGAATATTCATATAATGACCTGATTCTTAATGCCGGTCTTCGGTATGATTATCGCGAGCATGAGGCGGAAGCCAACGCAGCGATGAGTCTTCCCGATACTGTTGCAGGGGAGACGGATGATGTTCTGACGCAGGCTTACAGCGTTTTTTCGGGATCGGCCGGGGCCGGTTATCGCCTGACCGAATATTTAACTCTGGCCTCGAATTTTAGCCTTGGTTTTCGCGCTCCCGATTTGTTTGAGTTGCACGCCTGCGGAATTCATGGTGGTGTCCAGGCTTTCCAGATCGGTAATCCGTATCTTGAGCCGGAGCGTAGTTATAGTATTGATGCCAGTCTGAGACTGAATATGGATCGGGCCGCCGCCAAAGCGACCATTTATTACAACCGTATCGATAATTATATTTTCCTGCGGAATCGGGGAAGCGACACGACTATCGGGACAACTACGCTTCCGATTCTGGTTGCCGACCAGACCAATGGAATTATCAACGGTATTGAGTTGTCGGGGGAAGTCGATGTTCTGTCATGGTTGAGGATTAACGCCGCTTATTCGGCGATTAACAGCGAAAACAGGGCAACCGATGAGGAACTGCCGCTAATGCCGGCTGACAAAATTACCGTTGGTCTTCGTATTTCCGCACCGGATACAGATTTGTTCAGAAATTCATTTGCGGAATTTGGTTTGAAATATGCCATGTCAAAAAATTCGGCCGGGACCTACGAGCCATTTTCGCAATTTGATGTGATACCGTTCGGGACCGCTAGTACTGATGCCTATACGATATTCGATGTTGGTATCGGGACGACCTTAAACTTCGAGGGGGTACCGATTTCGATTTATCTGGAAGCGGAAAATATATTCGACAAGGCTTATGTCGATTTTCTGGATACGTACAAAGGTTACGCGTTATCGATGGGTCGCAATATCAGTCTCCGGATACAGGCGCCGCTGCATATTTTGTAGGATAGGTATGGGGATAATAATGGCAGGATCGCTATGTCCCTCCGATAGATTGGCGGGACTTCGATCCTGCTTTGCATTTGCTACTGTTTCCCGCGAATAAAATTAAGCAAACCGCCGACAAGGAGTATCTTTTTCTCGCGCTCGGAGAGATTATGCGAACATGTCAAACTTATATTTTTGTCGGCGACTTCGATATTGATTGATTCGCCTTCGTTGATGAAGGAATGCAGGTTTGTCAATATCAAATGATAATGTATTTCGAGTTTTTGTATCGTTTCCTCGTCATTGGTAAGAAGAGGCAGGATGCCGAAGTTAATCAGGTTCTGTCGATGGATACGTGCGAAACTTTGGGCGATAACTACTTGTAATCCCAGAAAACGCGGAACCAGAGCGGCATGTTCACGGCTGGATCCCTGCCCGTAATTTTTTCCGGCTATTATGGCGAATCCGGATTGTTCGGTTTTTATGGCGCGTTGATAAAACTGATTATCAACATCGACAAATACGAACTGACTCATTTTTTCGATATTGCTTCGATAGGGAAGCACCCGCTGGCCGGCCGGCATGATTTCGTCGGTGGAGATATCATCACCAACTTTTAAAAGTACAGGTATCTCGATAAAATCGGGAAATTCACTGAAGGTCGGCAGGCTTTTGATATTCGGTCCTTTTTGAAGTTCGTATACTTCGTCGTTGTCCGAAGGAGGTGGGGTCAGCATTTTAGTATTAATCAGCACTCTTTTCGGTTCGACAAATACCGGATAATCCATATCGAGTGTTCGGGGATCGGTTATCAGACCGGTGATTGCCGAGGCGGCGGCCGTTTCGGGGCTACATAAATAAACAGCATCCTCTTTGGTCCCGGAGCGACCGGGGAAATTTCGGGGTACGGTCCGCAGACTGATACGCCCGGTAGCCGGGGCCTGACCCATACCGATACATCCATTGCACCCCGCCTGATGAATCCTTCCTCCGGCATGAAGCAATTTTCCCAGTAGCTTCAGTTCCATTAGATTTTCTTGCACCTGCCGTGTAGAAGGATTGATATCCATCGAGACACCGTCGAACACGCGTTTGCCGTCAACAATTAAAGCGGCAATAGCAAAATCACGCAAACCGGGATTAGCCGATGAACCAATCATCACCTGATATATTTCCCTGCCTGTCACCTCATGGACCGGAACGACATTGCCGGGACTGCTTGGAAGTGCAATAAGCGGTTCCAGTTTTGACAGATCGATTTCGTCGTGTTCGTCGTACTTTGCATTGTCATCGGAGATTAATTCATTGAAATCGTTTTCTCTGTCCTGCTGTATTAAAAAATTTCTGACAGCTTCATCAGCAGGAAAAACGGTTGTGGTGGCACCCAGTTCAGCGCCCATATTGGCGATAACATGACGATCCATAGCGGTAAGCGATTTTAATCCGGGGCCGTAATACTCGATTATTTTTCCTACTCCGCCGCTGACACCGTGACGGCGAAGCATCTCGAGAATAACATCCTTGGCGCTGACCCAGTCGGGCAGACTACCTGACAGACGTATTCCCATAACTTTTGGCATATAAAAATAAAAGGGTTCACCGGCGAGAGCACGGGAAACTTCCAACCCACCCGCACCGATGGCGAGCATTCCCATCGCGCCACCGCCGCAGGTATGGCTGTCGGAACCGAGTAAAGTTTTGCCGGGGATGCCGAACCGTTCCATGTGCACCGGGTGACTGACCCCGTTTCCGGGACGGCTGTACCATATTCCGAAACGTCGGCAGGCACTGAGCAGAAACAGGTGATCATCGGCATTGCGGAAATCGGCCTGCACCAGGTTATGATCAACGTACTGGACCGACACCTCGGTTCTAACCCGTTTCAGGTTCATAGCCTCCAGCTCGAGCATAACCATCGTGCCGGTGGCATCCTGGGTTAAAGTCTGGTCGATTTTTATTGATATTTCGGTACCGGGTGTCATCGTACCAGAGGCCAGGTGGCTGTCAATTAACTTTTGTGCAACATTATATCTCATAATTTAGCCGCTTTCGTCTTTATTTTAAATTCATACGTATTAACCCTACGAAATATTTATCATCAATTTTATGGGGCATTTATATCTGTTTATACACAGAATATTACATTATTAATTTTTATGCACCTGTTTTTAATTTCTATCCATTAATTTATTTTGCCGTTTTACCGGGTCAGGTCGGTAAAGTGTTTAAAGAATTATTCTGGTCTTATCGTATGTCAAATGGTATAATTGTCCTTTATTTATTTTCCGTCTTAATATGAAGGCGGCAGGTAAAACGGATGAGGTATGGATAAGAAAAGAATCGGACGTTATCTGGGTATCAATCGCCCCGTTCTGGCTTTGGCCATTGCCCGTATGGCGGATGCGATGGGGAACAGCGCGCTGTTTATTGTTATACCGCTTTTTGTGGTGCGTCTGCCGCATCAGGTTTTCGATTTGCCGGTACCGGTTCTGGTTGGTATTTTAATATCGATTTACGGATTGATAACTTCGGCTTTACAACCGCTTACCGGGGCTATTTGCGACCGTTTCGGCAAACGTAAATTGCTTATCCAAATTGGTCTGGGATTATTTGCAGTGGCGACATTTTGTTATGTGTTCGCCGCTCATTATTTCGATCTGCTTTTCCTGAGAATGACTCAGGGCGTGGGATTGGCAATTACGATTCCGGCCTCGATGGCACTGATGTCGGCATACACGACTCGTGAGACGCGCGGTAGTTCGATGGGGGTTTATTCGACCTTACGGATGATCGGATTTGCGCTCGGTCCGCTTATCGGAGGATTTTTGCAGGTTCATTTCGGTTTTAATGCCGCCTTTTTTGCCGGCGCCGGATTTGTATTCCTGGCGGTGTTACTGGTGCATATTTGGATTAAAGATGTTCCGACGGAAACAAAAAAAGAGAGCAAGCCTCGTTTTAAGATTATCGATCGGTCGCTTTTGAGTCCGGGAATTTTAAGCGCCGGTGTTTCGACCTTTCTGGCGGCGAATGCCTTTTCGATGGTGACGACTTTAGAAAATGAATTTAATGCACGATTGGGGATGAATGCCTTCGGATTCAGTATTGCCTTTAGCGGTTTAATGATCGGTCGGCTTTTGTTTCAGGTGCCGCTGGGTCGGCTATCCGATAGTATCGGGCGAAGACCGTTAGTTATCTCCGGACTTTTATTGATGGCTCCGGCGACAATCCTGCTGGGTCAGGCAACCTCGCTGTTGCAGTTGGCCGGTCTGCGTGTTTTCCAGGGATTAGCTTCAGCCGCTATTGTCGCTCCGGCGCTGGCGGTTGTGGCCGACCTGACCAGCACCAGCAATGCCGGGCGGCAGATGAGTGTGGTGACGATGGGATTCGGTTTGGGTATTGCTTTTGGGCCGTTGATTGCCGGTTTGCTCGTGGTTGTTTTTTTTGATTTACCGTTTCTTGTCGCGGGCGGGATGTCTGTAATAGGTGCCTGGCTTGTTTATCGAAAGATGCCGGAAACAGCGAAAGGTAAAACCGGGTTTCTCGATTAATGTCCGGTTCGGTGTATACGTATCACCGAGGCACAGCCCGACCCCCGACCCCCGATCCGATACAACCGTAACTTTTCCTGTCAAAGACGGCCGTTTTACAGCGTTTCATGACACTGCCGTACATCGCCATAACGCAACCCCATTTTCCTTCCTTGAATTGGATGGCATCATTCGGCCTGTTATCGCTGAAAAGTAACGCTACCGGTGAATATTTGAGTTTGAGTTCTTTGACTATTAGACTATCCATAGTATCGGAAATTAAATTATTATTTATTCATCCATACGAACTCGTGCTTTGTGACCCATGTAATCATGGTGAATCGGTTCCTCCATCGCTTCCATATGGCAAACCTCGCATCTGAAGTTTTCTCCGATGGCATATGGTGTGTTCATGTATTGAATCGGCTGGATATTGCTCAGTTTTTTTCCGTATGGATTAATGGTCGGGTAGATGGCATGCGGTGAATTATGGCATGCTTCGCAGCGAATACCGGCATCGCCGGTTCGTTTTCGGAACAACTCCGACATCTCCGGAGACCAGTTGTTGTAACCTGTCGTGGTCGCATCCGGTTTTTCGAAATCGACATGGCAGGTTAAGCATTCCGGCTCGTTTATCCATGGTGTCCGAGGATTTATCTCTTCGATGGAGTTAACCAGAATCGGTTTTAGATTCTGCATGAGTCTTGGGGCGGTCGGTTTATCCGATTCATTAACGAGAAGCGATAAAGCATGATCGGTCAGACTTCCATGACAACTGGTGCAATCTTTATTGGCCTTCGAATGAACCCCGCGCTGGCATCGTGTAGCACCCATCACGGATGCCGGATGACAGGCGACACAGGCATCGGCGCCTTCTAACGGCATATAGTTGGCGTGCCAGCCGTGCATCGCCGCTGAAAACGAAAGTAGTTCCGGCTTACCTTCGGCCGCGAGGGCCGGATCGGCATGACAGCTTTGGCATAATTTCGGTTTGCCGGCGAGGGCTTCGATGTATAAATCGGTCCCGCTGATACGATCGTGCACCTTTAGAATGGCAATTGCGGTTTCGTCGGAGACACCGGTTTGATTATTCACCCGCCACTCGCCGCCGTGGCAATTCTTACACCCCATCTCGGTTGATACCGGGGCGACCGCTTTGGTGGTCGCCAAAAGTTCGCCGGTAGTTTCGTCGCGAGCTTCAATAGTAAAAACCGGGAACGGGTTGAACTTACCCTCATTATCATATGGTGCAACCGGAATAGCATGTGCAACATAAGCGGCCGTTTCTTCATCATACTCCATCGTTCCGGTCAATCCTTTTCCGGCAAGACCGATATTCGGTTCCGGTTCCACACCGAATGTGGATGAAGCATATTTCCAAAAATCTACCCGGGCGGCAGGATTTTCGTAGCCCGGTTCCACCGCGTATGTCAGTGTGACACCATCGTCGATAATACCGAGATTATCCCCGCGTCCGATTAACTGCGCCTCGAGTGTATTGGCCGGCGGCAGGATTGTAAACCATTTATCACAGTCCGACATGCAGTGCATACCAAGGTCGTTCCAGGCCAGCAGGACATATTTACTTTTTTTGTTATCAAACGGTGGGATTTCTATCTCCCGGGATTCGATTTGACAGGCTTCGATTGTATGCTGTAGCGGATCAAAACCGTTTCGACTGACAAGAAACATTACCAGTGCCTGTTTTTCGGTTTCGGTTCCGAAAACTCTCGGCATATATGAATGGACAGTACCGATGCCCTCGATTAAGGCTCGGACACCAAGGTAGGGATAACCTTTTGTAAGTTTATCGATATCATTGCGAATACCTCCGAGGGTATGACATCCAAGACACTGAAGATTAAAAAGTTCCCGCCCCGCTTCCAGTTTGTTGTGGTCGGTTACCGCTTTAGTCGAACTCCATTTGGCGTTGGCCAAAACGCTTTTATTGTTCAGGCGGTCGCTGTCCGATTTATAGATGGAATTGGAGTACATAAAATCATATATCACGTACGGTTTACGTGCAATCTCACGAATATATTCAAAACCGCCGATCCAGAGCAGTCCGATCAGCACCAGAAATATAACGACCACTCTCTGTAGTGCGTTTGAGAGTCGAATCATTAAAACTGCGCCTGATAGTACAATGATAATCGAGGCGATGAAAAATATCGAAACGAACAGGCCGGTATCGTGGTTGAGAAGGAATGTCGTTACACGAATTTGATCGGGTACCGCGATATAATACCATAAGCCGGATAACAGAATACCAACCGCGGACAGAAGCAGCCATTTGGAACAGTAGCGCATTAACTTAATTCGGAAGTCGCTGTTCTTACGGAAAACGGCGGTAACATAGCCGAACAGACCGGCGAACATGGTGGCGATAAAAGTACGGAAAACCAGCGATGGAAAGTATGTCGGGTTTAATATTCCGTCCCAGAAACTTCCGGTACTGAGCCATGCGCCGGGCGTGAGCATAAAACTGAGAATAGCATTAATAACCGCCAGACTGAGCCATGCAAACAAGGCGTACAGAAAGGCGATTTTTAGTCGTACATTTGTTTCGAGCTGTTTGAAATAATAATGATAGATCAACAACGCGACAACTTCACCGAAGAAGAAAACCCACTCGATAGCCCATCCAAAAACAAAAGCATGAATAAGGGCAGAGGTGGCCGCCGGATGCACCAGGCCGATTATAAACCAGATACCGACTCCGGATATTCCGCCGAAGACCATTGTTAACAGCAGAAAGAACCATGTGTGAGATTTTACATAGTCGAGAAGTGATGTATCCTTATTTAAAACCGCTTTGCGGTCGGTTAACCAGATGAATATTCCGCCGCCGACAGCAAGATGCGAGATGTAGACATGGAGGATTGAGATAATCGCAATCAGTGTCCCGCCGCCGAGCCAGTCAAGCTCCCAAATCGGATAATTCATTGTGCCACCCTTCTCTGATGGGCATAAAGGGCCGCTTTAATCATCCATATTACAACCGCTACACCAACAAGAAGAATTATCAAAAACAAAATCATCGGTCCGTACTGCGGGATAACAGCGATATCATCAAAGGTAAATATTTTTGATATATAGGCGGCGCGCACGAAAGCCCGGGTTGTACCCATAAGGAGAGCCACTATTGCAAGGATCGATACTGTCGGCCAGAGATATCCGCGAATCGATGTACTTATGGTGACAATGGCGAGGATAAATCCAAGACCGAGCACAATCGTGTAAACTATATTGCGGCCCATGAATAATTTGACGACATCGGAGGGAAGTGCAAAAATCAACCAGATTCCGACCATTACTTGTATCATGGTGGCAAAGGCAAAAATTCTAAGGCCCAGTTTTACTTTATCTTTTCGGTCCGGTTTTTGTTTGCGGAAATTCCAGATGATAGCGGCAAAAAGCCCGGATACGGCGATCGACGCTGTCAGGAAATGGACATATCTTGGATATATAGTCGGATCGCCGAGATTTAGTAAAGTTCCGTTACGATTTGCGAAATATCCGGTCCAGTTCTGTGGGTTTAACATCAACGTCATATTGTTGACAAACATAAAAGCGATATAAAGCAAGGCGCCGACAGTCACCGCAATACCTACCGTTGCCCAGGGAGAGTTGGCTTTGTTATGGCGGATTTTGTGTGCATGCAGGTAAGCGCCGTAGTATCCTGAAATCAGAATGGGAATAACTAAAATCCAGAAGGTGGCCATCAATACTGAACTGGAATAAATCAGATGACCGTACAACACCTGAACGAACAGGAGAGGGGCGACCCCGATTGTTACCGAGAGTGCAATCAGACCGGGAATTTTTAAAGCGGTTGCACCGTGCAGTTGTTGTTTAATGTCATTTGTGTTTCCGCGAAGGCGATTGATGAGGATAAAAATACTTCCGCCTACGACCACGTTTATAAATAGAATGTGTAGTACAAATGTCAAGACCCCCAGGATTTCGAATATTCCCCATGGCGCCGGAAGTATATCGGGTATGGGGATGAGTTCCTGCCACTCCATACTTTCCCCCTTTCTATATCATTTTGCCGGTCAAGGCCGGGATGGTACTACTCCGACCTATATCTTTGCATGTTTTTTTTAACAGCGGTATGCAGTCCCGGCATAATGTTATCTTGTTTCCCTGCTTATCAACGATACAAACCGGGATTATTTATGTCAAGTTTTTTGGTGGGATGGAAATTCTTCTAATGATATTTGCGAATAATTTAAAATCCAATATATTTAATGTGTAATCCGTTTGCTGACCCAGACATCGGTGTCGTAGTGACCATCATTATCTGATAAGACATGGACAAAGTACAACAGCTGACCATCGGCCGTCAGCGACGGTTCGCCGACAAGACCGCTTATGACTAACTCCGGAGTGTTCCAGCCTTTGCCGGTGTCGTATGATCGATAAATCGCCATACCAATCGCCAGATTGCGTCCCGAAGCAAAATACATGGTGTCACCGTCAACGGTAAAAGCAGGCTGGTAATCGTTGGCAAACGAGTTAATGGTTGATCCAAGGTTTTTCGGTTGCGACCAGTTTGAACCATCGAATGTTGATTTCCAGATATCGGTATTTCCGTAATTCGGAGAGCGATCCGAGGCGAAGTATAAAGTTATGCCATCGGGATGAATCGCATGCTCTCCATCGGGATAGATTGAATTAACCGGTTCTCCGAGATTGACACCTGCACCCGGGACGCCGTCGATAAAGTCGGCAACATAAATATCAAGATAATCATCTGTCGGAGTATTTATCTGATATCCCAGATTGGTTATTCGCAGCGAATGGAAATAAACCTTTTGCCCATCCGGAGCGAAACTCAACTCGCCATCAAGCGATTGATCCACCCCCTTTCCTAAATCGATAAACTGTCGATTCCCAAATTCGGTTTCATCACCATACCGGGTCAGACGGTATGTATTATCCGGTTGTGACAACATTTGTTCGGGGGTGATATTTTCGAGAACATCTTCGAGATACATCACATAAAGCTGGGTGCCGTCGCGGGAGATTTCTATAGCATCCTGAGGACAATCGGTATTAACCGAATCATTCAACCGTACCGGTGTGTCCCAGTCGGCCACTTCCGATGTTGGAGTGTGAACATCGATTCGCCCGGCAACACTGTGTTCGCAAATTGGGACTACCGGCGAGGGGGATTCCGATTCGGTTGCTTTGTCTTTTTCGGAACATCCGGCGAAAATTAAAGCAAGTATCAATACGCAATTAAAAATGAGATTTATCCCACGCATGTAATTCCTTATTTGTTAATAACGGGACCAATAACTTTGCGGTAATTATAACGGCACCGGGTAATCAGGTCAATGGATAATCAAATAAAAAAGGCGGCCGGGTGGCCGCCGGTAATGAATCTGCAATTTTAATACTGTTTGGAATTACTTATTTTTGCACTGTCTGTCGCCGTGAAATGTTTCGTCATCACACGGATTACTGCTGGTTATTAAATCGCCATTTAAATATTCCATCACGATTTCTTCCGGCTTCCCGTTTGGTGCGCCTATTATTACCGTAATACCGTTCTGTCTGAACATATCGATCGCGCGACCTCCCATACCGCCCGCAATAATATGATCGCAACCGATTTGGCTCAGCCAGCGCGGATATACTCCCGGCTCATGAGGTGGGGGAACTACAGATTCAGACTTAACAATACTTTTATTTTCGGTATCAACATCAAGAACAGTAAACTGTTGACAGTGACCAAAATGCGCACACAACATGCCGTCGGCGGTTGGAATTGCAATTTTCATTTTTCACATCCTTTACTTAAATAGGTTTCACCCAATTGGATTAATTCTTTTTTACTTCGTCAGGTTTTGCATCCTGTAAACTTATTTCTTGATTCAGGTTATTCCACAGATCATGTAATTCAATCACTGTATCCTTACCGCAATATTCCAAATAAGGGACACCCTTGATTTGGGCCTTGGTGACATTTTCATCGTACGGTATTCTTGATAGTATCGATATCTTATTCGTTTTCGCAAACAGCTCAATCTGATCAGACAGGTTTCGGTTAATATCATACTTATTAATGCAAATACCGCATCTTATGCCAAAATGTTTTGTCAGATCGAATAACCGTTCCATATCATGTATAGCCGACACAGTCGGCTCGGTTATAATCAGAGCATAATCTGCTCCGGTTATCGATGCAATCACCGGACAACCAATTCCCGGTGAACCATCGACTAATATTATATCACATTCGTTCTTAATTGCCAAATCTTTTGCCTGTTTTCTAAGTAATGAGACCAGTTTGCCGGAGTTGGCTTCGGCTATTCCCAATTTGGCATGAACCAGCGGTCCGTATTTCGTGGTGCTGGTAAACCATGATCCGCTTTTATGATCGATTAATTCAATCGCTTCATCGGGGCAGAAACTTGCGCAAACTCCACAACCTTCACAGACAAGTTCGTCTATACTAAAATCGATAATGCCGGTGGCCGGATCAATATTTTCCTTGATGGCGTCATATCGACAATAATCTTTGCAGATTCCACACTGGATACAATTGCTTTGTGTTATTTTGGCTTTTATACCGCCAATAAAATCCTCTGAAAAATCTTTTGTTCCCCGCAGAATCAGATGAAGGTCGGCCGCATCAACATCGCAGTCAACTATAACCTTATTCTTCGCCAGATAAGCGAGCGAGCCGACAATACTGGTTTTTCCGGTCCCACCCTTACCGCTTATTACTGTTATTTCTTTTAATTGCATGTTTATGTTCCGGTTGCTTTTAAGGGATGGGGTATATTCTGCATCAACGATTCGAAATAGTCGGAATATTGAGGGAAATTATCAATAAGAAGATTACCCTTGGAACAAGTTTTGGCTATTTCCAGACTATTGGGAATTTCCAGAAGTATATTAATTCCTCTGGCTTTACAATAAGTATGAATACGTTCGTCACCGACACCATGCCGGTTTACTATTACCCCGAAGGGAAGGTTTAAAGTCTGCACCATATTAACCGCCAACTCCAGATCATTCAAACCGAATGGTGTCGGCTCGGTTACCAGAATGACATAGTCACAATTGGAGACAGCTTCGATAACAGGGCATGATGTTCCCGGGGGCGAGTCGATAATTGTGTAATCTGCCGGCTTTAATAACTCTTTTAATCTTTTTATCACCGGTGGCGAGATTGCTTCGCCGATATTTAATCTCCCCTCATAAGCTGTTATACCTTTTCCGGTGCCTGCTTTAATAACACCAATCGATCTGTCAACCTCAGTGATTGCCTTCTGCGGACATATATGATAGCAGCCACCGCATCCATGACACAATGATGGAAAAAGCAATACCTTGTCTATCAAAACCGCCAAAGCATTGAACTGACAGATTTTGGCGCATTCCATACAATAATCACATTTTGCATCATCGACAACCGGGTTTTTTACATTGACCTGAAAAATCTCTTCCCAATTCGGTGTTAAGAATAAATGACCATTGGGTTCTTCCACGTCGCAATCGGCATAAACGACTTTATTTCCTTTTTTAGTCAGGTAATAAGCCAGATTAGTCGCGATTGTAGTTTTTCCGGTTCCACCTTTACCGCTGGCAATTGCTATTTTCATTTTGTATGCCTGCCCTATTATTTTCGTGTCATAGCTGTACCGCACTTGGGACATTTTATTTGATAGCAGGGCTGGCCCGGTTGGTGTGTTACTGTTTCACCGCACGAGGGGCAAACACATTGACCTCCGGGGCCAAATCCCTGACCACCGCCACGTCCCATGC
>Ga0272443_10002489_pt1 | contig 23438 bp, 23 predicted proteins | sample SSMAcet12_FD_193581 | JGI IMG/M metagenome (GOLD analysis project Ga0272443, IMG submission 193581) | Marine sediment archaeal communities from Little Sippewissett salt marsh, Falmouth, MA, United States - SSM-Acet-12 | ecosystem: Environmental > Aquatic > Marine > Wetlands > Sediment ...
TTCTCGGAATATTCAGGAGGGAATCATTCCCTGTTGCTGTGCCGGAAGCTAAAACGGTAAATCGCGAGTAAATCAAAAACAGAAAAAAGATACTTAGCCGGAGACTTTTTATCGAAAATAATTTTTTAAGACTTACAATAATTGTTCTCATTAATTTTACCCTTCTTTCCTTTTACATTATATTGAGAATACGAAATTTGTCGAGGGTATTTTTTCAAATAGCCACGAAGACACAAAGATTTTTTGTTGTTTTTTCAACGCCCTAACGCTTTTACGCATTTACGCACCAACTAAATTAAGTAACAACAAATAGCACCCCGGTACAGTCATTCTTCCTTACGGGGCAGGCGGATTACACGAATTGTTTTTTAACTGCTATCTATTCACTACTAACTGTTTACAATTTCCTAATCTTTATCCCCCCATTTGTGGTACTCGCGCTTATCTCTTCCCCGCCTGTGCCCATTTTGCCTTTGATGTATTTGTTTTTTTTCTTTGAAATAATCTCCATGGCTATATCGCCCGCGTCGATTCCACCGTTAGTGGTACGAAGTTCGAGAATAGTGTTAAGAGAAGCGGGCAAAGAGATTGTGATTGAGCCGTTTGTGGTTCGAAGTTTCACCCCTCCTTCTTTCATTTCCTTAAATTCCGCTTCAATATTTCCGTTTGTGGTTCTCAATTCCTTCATTTTTTCACTTTTAGCTTTTATGTAGCCGTTTGTCGTGTAGGCTGCGACAAAGCCATCAACATTTTCAATTACTATTTTGCCGTTTGTACTCCGCGCCTCTATATCTCCTTTTGCTTTCTCGACTTTGATTTCTCCGTTAGTCGTGTGTAACAGAGAAGGACCTTTTGTCCCCTTTAAAAAAACCTTTCCGTTAGTGGTGTTGACTTCCGAAATCACAACATGCTCGGGTACCTTAATTTCGTAGTCGACATTAACCCTGTTGCCGGTAAATTCGCCTTTTAAAACCCACTTAAGAAATTCCCAGATACCGAAATCGCTATCTTCATTTTCCTTAAATTTTTCTGAATAAACAGTTTCTATTTCCATCTCTTTATCATCGATTGTAACTTCCACGCCGACTTTTGCTAATTCTTTCATGCTTTTATTCGATCCGATAACCGCGAAAACCTCGACCTCTTTTTTATCCCATGCTTCGATGTTTGTTGTCCCGTTCCGGCTGGAGACAGTAATTTGCGTCCCGGGTTTTACTTTATAAGTTTTGCGGAACTCCGTTTTATAGTCGTATGAACTCTCCGCCGGTAAAGAAGATAAAATTAAAACCGGCAGAAAAATAGCGAGAAACAATTTTTTAAGATTGTTTTTCATTGTTTCCTCCTTTGTTTACTCTACTTTTAATCCCCCTGTCAATCTTTTAATTTTATAAATAGACAGATACCAGTCGAACCGTGCCTGAGTCATCGAATATTCCGCTTCCAGCAAATCTTCTTCCGCTTCAAGAAATTCTATCACCGAAGCTTCTCCCAGCTTATATCTTTCGTTAGTGGCTTCATGGCTCTCTTTCGCGAAGTCCACTGTCGCCCGGGCAAGACCGAGTTTTTCTAACGTTTCCTGATAACTCAAATATTCGTCTTCAACAGCCACAGCGAGTTCCCTCTCTCTATCCGATAAATTTATATCAGCCAGATCTTTCTTTAAGCGATTTATAGTTAAATTACTCCATCTCGAAAATCCTGTAAATATGGGTACGGTTACAGCCAGACCGATGGAATAATCATAATTGTTTTCCAGAACAGACTTCGCCGGAAAATCGTCACCTGAATATTGGAAATCCGCGAACAAAGAAACAGAAAAAAGATCCTCCGTTGTCCCGCTAAATAAATTGTACTTTGCCACCCTGCTTTCCGATTTGTATTTATTGTAAAGAGGATCGCTTGACATAGCTAAATATAAAATTGAATCTTTTGCGGGGATTTCGAATTCTATTTCAGGCTTTTCAAGCTGCAGGGAATCCTTCGCCGATAAGCCCAGAATATTATTTAACATCAAAGCGGAAACTCTTGCCTCTTTTTTTGTTTCCAGAAGATTTATTTTCGACTGATAATAATCGACCTGGGCTTTTAGAACTTCGGCTTTCGAAGCAAGTCCGAGAGCCTTTTTTTCTTCTACCAGACGAAGGTTCTTTTCTGTCCTCATGACTCCGGCTTTTCTGCTTTCGAGCAGCTTCTTCATCATTAAAGTTTTTAAGTATCGAAAAGCGATATCGTATATTATGCTGTTTTGCGCCTCGACGAAGGAAAAATAGGCGGAGCTGTTTTTATGGTGAGCTCCCATCGAGCTAAAAAAATCTCCGGGTCCTATTTCCCAGGTAGCGGAAAGACTGTAGCCGCTGGTTGTGTCGAACAAAGAAACCCCCTCGGTTTCACTATGCGTCCTTATCCAGCTGTACCCTCCGTTTATCTCCGGCAAAAGCTCGGAATAGACGAATGAATTATTTTTTTGTTCGATGAAAAAATTCTTTTTTGCTTTAAGATATATTGGACTTCTCTGCAGGCCCATTTCTATTGCGTCTTTCAACGTTAAATTAACAGCAAACAAAAGAAAAAAGACCACATCAACCTCCTTCGATTTTTCCGTCTCTTATCCTTATTATTCTACCTGCTTTCTCTGCGAGTTCCATTTCATGGGTTATAAGAATGACGGTTTTGCCTGCCCGGCTTAGTTCCTCAAAAATTGAAATTATAGCCTCTCCTGTTTTTGTGTCCAGGTTTCCCGTGGGCTCATCGGCAAGAATTAAATTTGGTTCTCCCACAAGTGCTCTGGCGATGGCGACTCTCTGACGCTCGCCTCCGGAAAGCTCGCTCGGGAGATGTTCTTTTCTGTGAGGCATACCAACTTTTTCTAAGGCTTCGATAGCCATTTCATCTCTTCTTTTTTCGTTTGTGTCACGGTAAAGAAGCGGCAGTTTTACATTTTCCAGAACATTTTCTCGAGACAGCAAATAGAAAAACTGGAATACAAAACCTATTTCTCTGTTCCTGAAAGCGGAAAGTTGATCATCGGAATAAGTCGACACTTCCTTCCCTTTATAAAGATACTCTCCTCTTGTGGGTAGATCCAGACAACCCAGAATATGAAGCAGCGTGGATTTCCCTGAACCGGAAGGACCGATAATGGCGATAAATTCTCCTTCCTTTACTTTTATAGACATATTTTTAATCGCCTCTATTTTTTTTTCTCCCATAGTATATTCTTTTCTTACTTTTCTGGTTTCTATCAATAAATTACTCATAGCGCAAACACTCCACGGGTTTTAAGTTTGCCGCTTTTTTCGCGGGAAAATATCCGGAAAAAATCGAAATACCAAGAAGAACTAAAACTGTTATTACAGGTATCTCGTAGGACATCGTAGGCTTCCCTATAAATTCAAATATCCCTGTTTCGGGGATAAAAGAACAAAACCAAACAAGAGACATGCTGAAAAACAGCCCCAGCGCTCCGCCGATCGCAGATAACAACAGCGATTCAAAAAGAAATTGTCGCAGTATATCGGATTTTGTGGCTCCCACCGAGCGCTTAATCCCTATTTCTCTGGTCCTCTCATCCACTATAAAATACATAATATTCGCGATCGCGGCTCCGGCGATAAGTAAGGTCATTGCTCCGACGATAGAAAGAAAAATCTCTATTCCTCTGGAAATCTTACGCGTCATTTGTTCCTGTTCGGCTACATCCCAGGTTCCCAGAGCCTCTTTATCCTGTGGATCGAATTTATACTTTTCTCCTAAAACTCTGCTAATTTCTTCCTGTGCTTCTGTTGACAAATCGGCAGACACGGGTTGATAAACCATGTTATTTATATAAAGCCAGCCGTACATCGTTTTAAAAGTCGAGAAGGGAATAAAGACCGCGTTCTGGTCGTTACCCGAATAACAATTTGTCTGGATTTTCTTCTTCATGACTCCGATAACCGTAAAAGGAACTCCGTTCAGAAGAACTCTTTTCCCTACGGCTTCCGCATGCCCGAATATTTTTTCTTTTTCTTCGTCGCCCAGAAAAATAACTCTTCTTCTTTTTTCTACGTCAAGTTTGTTTATAAACCTTCCCCTTCCCGCGTCTATGGACCTCATCTCGCCATAGGACGCGTTTACCCCGCAGACCTTAGCGTTCCGCAGGATTTCTCTGTATTTTATGGTTTGATTCCAGTGTATGTATTCGGGAGAAGATTTTTTAATTATATCTATTCTTTCCTTCAAGAGTTCTGCGTCTTCGGGAACAAATCTAATATTTCTGCCGATACCCAGACCTTTATACGGAACACTCGTCTGCCCGGGCCAGAGGATACCTATATGCTCGCCCAACCCCTTCAAACCCTTTTCAATCTGCACCATAACCCCGACCCCGAAAGCCATGTTAAGAACAATAGCGATGGTTCCCCATGAAACACCGAAAATTACAAGCAGAAATCTCATCTTGAAGGCTCTGAAATCCTGCGCTAATTGAGTTAAAACCCTTTTCATTTTTTTATCTCTTCCCCCTCTCTTAACCCGGAGACAACTTCTATATTTAACCCGTTGGATAAACCTAGCTCAATTTCTCTCTTTTCTCCGTTCGCCAGATGCACATATGTTTTTTCCTCTTCAAACTTTACCGCGCCTTCCGGGATTACCAGCACATCGTTCCGTTCGTCGATAATAATGTCCGCGGTTGCCGAATAACCGACTCGGAGGGGTTTACCGCCTTTTTCCGTAACGATTATCTCTATATCAAAAACCGTGGCTCCTTCTTTATTTCGCGCTTTGGGAGCGATAATATCTATTATTCCATAAACATCTTCTTCAGGTATAGCGCCCACCGTTATTTTAGCCTTCATTCCTTCTTCCAATCTTCCCACATCAATCTCATCGACAGTGCCTTTGAATAGTAAATCCTCCAGGCGCGCGATCTTCATAAGTTCGGTTCCCGGCTGATAGGATGTAAGCGGCACTACCGGATCTCCGATACTTACTTCCCTTGAAAGAATGGTCCCCGAAACAGGCGACCTGATGACGGCATCGAGTTCCGTTCCCCCAACCTTAGCACTTCCTTTTTCCATAAGATCCAGCCTCTGCTTCGCCAGATTGTAATCGGATTGAGCTTCCTGTAAATCCTGCTGCATTATTTCGTATTCCTTATCCGATATCAAATCTTTTTCGAAGAGAGCTTGTTTTCTTTCGATATCTTTTTTTACGTTTTCCAGACGAATTTCCGCTACCTTAAAATCTTTTCTGACCGAAGCCAGTTCAAAAGGGGTCGGAGTTGGACTTATCTCAAAAATAGGATCCCCCTTTTTTACCAAATCCCCTATTTCCACAAATACTTTTTTCACAACTCCCGAAAACGTAGACTTCACACTCGTTTCATACTTAACTTCGATTGTACCGAGAGCCACCGCCACATCACGAATATCCCCTTTTGAAGCTTTTACAATAGAATCTACATCCTCTCCTCTCCTGCCACGCCCCAAACCCGCGAAAAAAAATATTACCACCACAACAAAGACAGCTATAAACAGAAACTTCTTCCCGCGAAACATAATCCAACCTCCTTCAACAATTCAAAACATTTAAACATGTACTCGCCTTTCTACGTTTGACGGTAACCTCTTCAAAAATGTTTCACAAAACATTCACCACTTACTCGCAGCCCACAAGAACCCACACAGAACCACCAAACAACATTTTGTATTATTGCATTAATACAAGAATATTATAATGGATTTTTCATCTCTTGTCAAGGGTTTTTTGTTGCCAGGATATTAGCAAACATTAACACTGCTATAAGTTAAAAATGTGTTGCTCTTGTGCTGGCGTAATTTAAATATAAAAAAGTAAATATCAAAATTATATATAAAAACGCAAAATTGTTCCAGCCTCTAATCGCAAAAATAAATGTATTTTTTGTATCTTCGTGGTAAAAATGTTTGAATTTTGATTTGTAATTTTAAATTTTTATATTTGATTTTTGAATTTGGCGGCACCGCCGAGATAATTTCTCTACGGTTAAAAATGGGTTTTACTAATGCGACGAAAGAAGTCTGACGAGCACATCCATCTCCTCTTTTGTTCTCTTTTCGGTAACCGAAACGAGCAGATGGCCTTTCCATTCTTTTTTGAATTTTCCGAGGTCGATGCCTACGAGATACCCTTCTTTAATTCCCTTTTTAATCGCTTTTTTTACTCCCATAGGTATTTGGACAACAAACTCTCTAAAAAAGTTTTGTTTGTAAGGAAGCTTGAGCCCTGCCTTCTGTAATTCTTCGGCGAGATAATGCGCTTTCTGAGTCGTTTTGTTAGCTATATCTCTTATTCCTTCCTTGCCATGCAAAGCCAGATAAATCGCTGCGGAGAGAGCGCAGAGCTGCTGGTTTGTGCAAATGTTGGATGTAGCTCTTTCTCTTCTTATGTGCTGTTCACGGGTTTGTAAGACCATCACATATCCTTCTTTCCCTTTTTTATCGACCGTTTTTCCCGCTATCCTCCCGGGCATATTCCTTATATATTCCTTCCCGGATGTAAATATCCCGAGATGAGGTCCTCCTAAACTCATGGGAAGCCCCAGGCACTGCCCTTCTGCGGTAGCGATATCCGCTCCGTATTCTCCCGGAGTTCTAAGCAATCCGAGCGAAATCGGATCAAAATGCAATATTACGATAACACCGTATTCTTTTGCTCTTTTTACGAAAACTTCTACATCTTCGATATTACCTAAAAAATTGGGATTTTGAATCGCTATACAGGCGGTTTTCCCGTCGATTCTTTCGATCTCACCGGCATCCGTAACTCCATCGGCAAGAAGCATCCTTTCAATTAAAAAATTTTTACCCAGATATGTTTTTGCTACTTCGATATAACGAGGGTTAATCCCTTCCGATAGAATAACTTTATTTCTGCTCTCATTTATACCAAGGGCCATGAACACGGCTTCGGCAAGAGCTGTCGCTCCGTCATAAATAGAAGCGTTAGAAACATCCATTCCCGTCAAATCGCAGACCAGGGATTGATATTCGTATATCGCCTGAAGGGTACCTTGAGAAACTTCTGCCTGATAGGGAGTATAAGAAGTATAAAACTCGGATCTTCCGGTCAGGTGTTTTATAACCGAAGGAATATAATGATCATAAACTCCGCCTCCCGCAAAAACAACCAAATCGCTGTTATGTGTAGAAATTTTCTTTATTTCATTTTTTATTTCCAACTCAGCCGCGGCGGACGGAATTTTCAGAGGTGTTTTTAATTGCAAATCCTCAGGAATCGCCAAAAGTATATCTGATATACTCCGACCTATCGAGCCGAGCATTTCTTCCCTTTGTTTTTCGTTTACGGGGATAAAATTCACTCTTCTTGAATTACTTTTTTATATTCAGCGGGCGTAAGCAGGGTGTCTAATTCCGCAGAATCTGACATTTTTATCTTTACAATCCAACCGCTATCATAGGTATCCTTATTTATTAGCTCCGGTTTCTTTTCTAATTCTTTATTAACTTTTACAACCTTTCCGGAAATAGCCGCGTAAAGATCTGTTACTGTTTTTACCGCCTCGATAGTGGCTATCGAATCGCCCTGCACCACTTCCTGCCCCACTTCCGGTAATTCTATATATACGATATCCTGCAACTCGGATTGAGCGAAGTCCGTTATCCCTTCGGTAATTTCTCCGTTTTCTTTCCTAACCCATTCATGATCTTCCGTATACAAAAGATCCTTCGGTATTTTTACTTCCATTTTACCTCCATCTTTATATTCCTTCCTTAACTCCTGTTCTTTTGTTTATTTAGAAACTCTTTTGTTCAATGTTCCGTTCTTCCAGAACGGCAATTTCACAATTTCGCCTTCCGCAAGCCTATTTCTTATTTCTATTTCTATCTTAGTCCCTTCCTTTTTATACTCGCTTTGTACATACCCCAGAGCAATAGAAGAATCCAACGTCGGGGAAAAATTACCGCTGGTTATTACTCCTATTTTTTCTCCTTTTTTCAGAATATTATATCCATGCCTCGGGATTCTCTTTCCGGGAACCACAATACCCACAAGTTTTCTGTTAGTCCCTTCTTCTTTTTTCTTCAACAGCTGCTTCTTACCGAGAAAACGGCCTTTACTAAAAGAAATAACCCAGGAAAGATTTGCTTCAAGCGGTGTGGTTTCTGTGGTTATATCGTTACCGTATAAGCAGTATCCCATTTCAAGCCGCAGCAAATCTCTCGCGCCTAAACCACAGGGGGAAATATCATATTTTCTCCCTTCTTCCATAATTACGTCCCATATTTTTTCCGCTTCTTCACTTTTACCGTAAATTTCGAATCCGTCTTCACCCGTATAACCGGTCCGTGAAATCAAAACCTGTATATTAGCTATTTTTTCTTCTTTGGAATGGTAAAAGCTTAAAGCAGAAACATCCTTTTCCGTAACACTATTTATGATTTTCTCCGATAGAGGTCCCTGCAGCGCGATCTGAAAATATTTCTTGCCGGCATTTTTTACTTTTACCTGACTATTTTTATGTTTTAAAAACCACTCGAAATCCTTTTTCTGGTTTGACGCGTTAACTACAATTAAATATTTATCTGCTAAATTATAGACAACCAGGTCGTCTATTATTCCGCCTTTTTCATTCAAAATAACGGTATATTTTGCTTGAAATCTTTTAAGTTTTGATATATCGAATGTTACAAGGTAGTTAACAAATTCGACTGCGCGCTCACCCGAAACCTCAATCTCTCCCATATGAGAAACATCGAACAATCCCGCAGAATCGCGCACAGCTTTTGTCTCTTCGAATATAGATGAATATTGCATGGGCATTTTATAACCGGCGAAGTCTACCATGGAGGCTTTTAGTTCAAGATGTTTTTTATATAAAGGTGTAATGTTTTTTGGTTTCATTTTGTGTCGCTTGGGATTAGTATCGCAAACAGATTAATTTTGTCAAGGGCTCAGCCGGCAACTTTATTTTTTTCTTCCTTCACCAAAATCAGCAGTAATATGGAAGCGAGACCGGCAAGAGCCGAGCCGTAGGAAAAAGCAGCAAGAGAACCGAATCCTTGCCAGATCAAACCAAAAAATACACTCGATGGGAAAGCCGTAATCCCTACAGCCAGATGATAAAAACCAAACGCAGTACCCTGAAAAGCATCCCCGACAAGGTCGCTGACAAAAGCTTTTTCCACTCCTTCAGTAAGACCAAAATATACCCCGTAAAGAGCAAACAATCCCCAGATATGAAATACCCGTGTGGAAAAACCAAAACCCAGATAGATAAGCGCGTACACAATCCAACCGCTCACAATAACTTTCCTTCTGCCTGCCTTATCGGACCACTCTCCCCCAGGAATCGACGTCGTCATTTTTACAAAATGAAGAACGATCCATAAAACCGGGATAATAGAAGTAGAAATCCCGGCGTCTTTTGCCCTTAAAATAAGAAAGGCGTCCGATGAATTTCCGAGTGTAAAAAGGGCAAGTATTAAAAGATAAACCTTGAAATTCTTTGAAAGCAAGCAGAATTTAAACTCTATATTTTTTTCTTTTGCTTCTGTCTTCTTTTCTTTTACAAAGAAAAAAACTATAAGAATAGTTATGACGCCGGGTAGTAGAGCCCAGGCGAACAAATTTTTGAGACTCATCCCGAATCTTAAAAGAATTACAGCGCAAATCGGACCTATTATGGCTCCGGCGTGATCCATCGCCCTGTGAAAACCAAAGGCTTTTCCTTTTGCTTCCTCCGCGGTGGACAGCGAAATCAAAGCGTCTCGGGGAGAAGTTCTTACCCCTTTCCCAAAACGATCCACAAATCTTATTATAGCGACCTGCCACCAATATCTGCTTACCGCTATTACAGGCCTACCTAATGCCGCAAGGGAATAGCCAAAAAGAATAAGTGCTTTTCTTTTCTTCAGTTTATCCGAAATCCATCCGGAAAACAATTTAAGAAGGCTGGCAGTCGATTCCGCCGCTCCCTCGATAACCCCTAAAACTCCGGCACCGACACCCAAAACAGAAGTAAGAAAAATCGGAAGAAGAGGATAAATCATTTCGCTCGCCGCGTCGTTTAGGAGACTGACAAAACCCAGAGCTTTTACATTTTTGGGTACGTCCTTAAATACTTTCATAAATTAATTCCAAAAAATACTTATGTTTAAATACTGTAATGTCAAGAGACGATCTCGTTCTGACACCCGCCCATTTTTTTAATAAAATTTCACAGGTAAAAATCAGCAGTCTTGCGTTAAGGAAAGCGTCTCGGAGGGTGAGCGGGCACGGATTCTTGAAATAATACCATTTCAAGAAGAGCGAACCCGAGAGCCGAGTGGCAATTTCCTCGCAGGGGGAATTGACCACGTCTTTCTCGTACGGCAATCCCCCTGATTCCACAAATATTCGCAAATAGCCAGTCCCCGCGTAAGATTCCTCGTAATTATTGCAACAACTAAATTCTAACGTATTGACGTAAAAATTCCGGCGGTCACAAGGTACATCATACAACACATTGAAATTTATGCAAAAAAAATGCATAAATCCAAAAAAATCGCTCTACTTCATATATCTCTTTGTTTTAAATCTTTACAGAGAAAAAAGAACAAAGAGAAAGATAAGAAATGAATAAAATTTCACAAAAAAATGAAAATTCTATCTTGACAATTAAAAAATTTAAGGTATTATAAAACATCGTCTATTATTTAGGAGGAGCAAAATGGAAAAAGAAGCAAAAAAAGTAGTTCTCGCGTACTCCGGAGGACTGGATACAACGGTTATTCTTCACTGGCTCAAAGAGAACTACGGATGCAAAGTAATAACGTTTACAGCAGATCTGGGACAGGAAGACGAGTTGGAAGGACTCGAAGAAAAAGCTCTTTCTTCGGGAGCCGATAAAGCTTACGTCGTCGACTTAAAAGAAGAATTCGTTACGGATTATGTTTTCCCGGTTTTAAAAGCCGGTGCTATATATGAAGGAGAATATCTTTTAGGAACTTCCTTTGCGCGCCCTGTAGCCGCAAAAAAACAGGTCGAAATAGCAGAAAAAGAAGGTGCTGACGCTGTCGCTCATGGGTGCACGGGAAAAGGGAACGACCAGGTTCGTTTCGAATTAACCTACAAAGCGTTAAATCCGAAACTGAAGATAATCGCCCCCTGGAGAGAGTGGGATTTAAAATCCAGAGAAGATGAATTAGAATACGCAAAAAAACATAAACTGGCGACTACCAGCTCAAAGGAAAAAATTTATAGCAACGACACAAATCTCTGGCACAGAAGCACAGAGGGCGGTGTGCTTGAAGATCCCTGGAATGAATTCCCCAGAGACGCTTACGAGTTTACCCGGTCCCCGGAAGACGCACCCGATGAACCCGAGACTGTGGAAATAACATTTGAAAAAGGAATTCCGGTCGCAATCGACGGAGAAAAAAAAGCTCCTGTCGATTTACTTATCCATCTCAACAAATTAGGAAAGAAACATGGTATCGGCATGGTAGATATAGTTGAAAATCGGCTTGTGGGTATCAAATCGCGCGGAGTGTATGAAACTCCGGGAGGAACGATACTTTTCGAAGCGCATAAACAATTAGAAAGTATAATACTCGACGCGAATACTCTTCATCATAAGATGGACGTCGCGAATCTTTATTCACGACTGGTTTACAACGGTCTGTGGTTTTCGGAATTAAAGGAATCCCTGGACGCTTTTATAGATAAAACACAGGAAAAAGTAAGCGGTGTTGTCCGATTAAAACTTTATAAGGGAAATGTAATTACTCTGGGGCGAAAGTCAATCTTTTCTACTTACCGGGAAGACTTCGCCACCTTTGGAGAAGACCAGGTGTACAACCAGGAGGACGCGGAAGGCTTTATAAATCTTTTCGGACTGCAATTAACAATACGAGGGCTAAAAAAACTTGAAAAAGAAGGAAAACTTTAATAATAAAACAAAAAAAGAGAAAATTTGGAAAGGACGATTTTCAAAAGAAACCGCCCCTGAAATGGAAAAATTCAGCCATTCCGTTGACACAGATAAAATCCTTTACCAGGAAGATATCGATGTGAACATAGCCTGGGCAAAAGAGCTAAATAAAATAGGGATAATCGAAGATAAAGAAAAAAAGTTAATTCTGGATGCTCTAAAAAAAATAAATAAGGAATTCGCGGAAAAGAGTTTTTACATACTGCCTACTGACGAAGATATTCACAGCGCTGTCGAACGAAGATTAACGGAAATCGCGGGTGAGGCGGGAAAGAAAATTCATACAGGAAGAAGCCGCAACGACCAGGTGATAACAGACTTATTTCTTCATATGAAAAAAGAACTTTCAAAAATTCTAAAGCAAATAGCGGAATTGGAAAAAGCTATCATCGATATGGCGGAAGAGAACCTCGATATAATCATCCCCGGATACACACACCTCCAGCAGGCCCAACCCATATTGTTTTCACATTACCTTCTTTCTCTTTTCTGGCTTCTGGAGCGGGATAAAAAATTTTTACAATTGGGGTTAACCCACTGCGGAATTATGCCTTTAGGCTCCGCTGCCCTGGCAGGCACGGGATTCCCGATCGATCTTAAATCGGTTGCCCGTGATCTGGGATTCAAGGAACTCAGCCAGAACAGTCTGGACATAACCTCCCACCGGGATATTCCCATAACCATCAGCTTTATGTTATCTCTGGTAACTTCTCATCTCAGCCGATACGCATCTGACCTGATACTCTGGTCTACCGAAGAATTTGGGTTCGTAGAGATAGACGAAAAATACGCCACCGGTAGCAGCATTATGCCGCAGAAAAAAAATCCCGACAGTCTGGAACTGATAAGAGGAAAAGCGGCCTCCGCAATAGGGCGCTTGACAGCTCTGCTATCCCTGTGCCACGGACTTCCCCATTCTTACAACCGCGACCTTCAGGAAGACAAAAAGCACATCTTTGAAATCTTCGAAATCGTTGAAGGTTCTCTCGAAATATTTAAAGGCGTTCTTACAACTTTAATATTGAAAAAGAAAAAAATTTCTCAATGTCTTTCTTCTAAACTTCTCGCCACGGAATTAGCGGATTATCTCACAGAAAAAGGAACTCCCTTTCGTACAGCTCACGGAATTACGGGAAATATTGTTAAGTGGGCAGAAGACAACAATACTTCTCTAGGAGATATTCCTCTGAGCAAACTAAAAGAATTTTCCCCTCTAATAGAAAAAGATATTTACGGCTATCTTAACTTTAAATCATCCCTTGCTCGCCGTAACATACCCGGAGGAACCGGAGAAAAATCAGTGAAAAAACAAATAAAAAAAGCGGCGGGAATTTTAAAACATTCCATGCCTAAATTTTAATAATGTCAAAAATTAAAAATAAAAGACTGGAGATAGTAAGAAGTTTGCTGAACGAAAACAAAATACATTCACAGGTCGAACTAAAAGACAAACTGAAGGAATGTGGCATAAATATATCTCAATCGACACTATCAAGAGACCTTAAAGAGCTCGGTTATATAAGGGCTCCGATCGGTGACGGGACTTACCGAATTATAAAAGTCGAAGGCGGCGAAGAACGCCTGGATCTTCTTTTTAGATTGGGGCTGGTTAAAATTTCTTATGTCAATAATATCATAGTCATAAAAACCAAAACGGGAAACGCCCAGGCCGTGTGTACAGCCATAGATCACGCGAGAATCGATGGAATTGTGGGAACTCTTGCCGGAGATGACACGATCTTCGCGCTGGCTAAGAACAAATCGGTCGCAAACAGGGTAGTAACAGAACTAAAAAAATATATAGGATAAACAATCTTTAAATAACTTTTAAATGTCTGAATTTAGAAAAGATACTTTGCATAACAAGTGGGTTTTGGTCGTCCCGGCAAGAGGTAAAAGACCTCACTCTTTTTTAAACGAAGTCAGAACAGAAGAAAAAGACTCAGAGAAAAACTGCCCTTTCTGCGAGGGAAACGAATACATGACACCTCCCGAAGTGGATTCTTTCAGAACCACAGGAAAAGCAGATGAACCGGGATGGAGAGTAAGAGTCTTTGCCAATAAATTCCCGGCACTGGACAGAGGAATCAAAACAATCTTACCCGATAATAATCCGGAAAAAATCGAAGGGTACGGTTTTCATGAGGTAATAGCGGAAACGCCTTCTCACGATAAGGATATATATAATATGAATCAAGAAGAATTAGCTCTTGTTTTGAAAATGTACAGAAAAAGGTACAGAGTTTTAAGAAAAGAGAAATACATAAAATCGGTTTTTATATTTAAAAACCATGGAAGGGCAGCCGGAGCTTCTCTTTCTCATTCGCATTCTCAAATTCTCGCTCTCCCCATAATTCCTCCTTCCGTAGAAGAAGAAATGAGAACAATCAAAAAAGCCAAAAAATGTCTCTATTGCGATCTGCTAAAAAAAGCTTTTAAAGAAAAAAGAGTGTTGTCAAAAAATGGCGAATTTGTCGTTTTCGCGCCTTATGCGTCAGAGTCTCCCTACCAACTTCTTTTACTCCCCCAAAAACACCAGCCTTTTTTTGAAAAAACAGAGGGCGAACAGATAATCCAGCTCTCAAATTTATTAAAGGAAATTTTTCTCAAATACAAAAATCTACTGGGGAAAATTCCTTTTAACTGCTTCTTTAATTTGCCCACGACAAAAGAAGGGCACTGGAACATTCAAATAACTCCCAAACTCACCATCCCCGCGGGATTTGAAAAAGGAACAGGAATTTACATTAATCCCGTAACTCCCGAGATTGCGGTTTCGGAACTTAAAAAAGCCTGACTCTTTTTAATTGAACATCGATCTTTACGAATAGAAGTATTAATAAAAAAACAGGGCGGATAACTTATTCTTCAAGAATGTTTTTTGATTCTTCTAAATCCCCCTCCCGGACATATATTTTTACTTCCCCCAGACCATCGACCGTTAAGCCATATATTTTCCCTATTGCTTCCTGTTCCAGCATTGCTTCTATCCCGGCGCTTTCCAGTTTGCCGCGGATTATTTCTCCCTCATTAGGATTGGTTTTTAAAAGAAGAACCCAGCCTTTTTCTTTCATCATAATTAAATAGTAGATAAGTTGCGTCAGAATGTCAAGAGCGTTTTAAAGCCACGAAATACACCAAACATATTAAACTCCACCACCCATTTTGAATTTGCAATAAAAACTCTGCGATCTCTGCAGTAATATTGGGATTTAGGATTTGGTAAAAACAAAAAAGTTGTTCGTGTTATTTGTGTAATTTGTTGTTCCTACTTTTGGGGAAGGTTGGGATTTAACAACAATAAAAATTTCGTTTATTTTGTTTGTTTATTGGTTAAAAGAAGAGGATGGGGGGACGGAAAGCCCCTTGACATTATCGCTAAATTTGTTTATATAAATAGTATAAGATTATATAAGTAAATGTAATTAAACGTATTAGCAAAATAGTAAGGAGGTTATTTTATGACGAAAACACGTGCCGATATTATAGCAAGTATTTCTAAAGGGACAGGAATTCCAGTAAAAGAAGTTAGAACTGTTATAGAAGCTTTCCTTGAAGAGATTAAAGGAGTATATTACACAAATGACAGAATAGAGTTTAGAGGGTTCGGAGTTTTCGGCAATAAATTTCGCAAAGGCAGAATAGGCAGAAACCCCAGAACTAATGAGGAAGTTAAGATCCCCGGCAGATGGATGCCCACATTCAAACCTTCAAAAGTCCTGAAAAGAGAAATTGAAAAAAAGGTTTTTCCTGAAGATTAACACCCGTAGCTCAATGGACAGAGCGTCCCGCTCCGGCCGGGAAGGTTGAAGGTTCGAATCCTTTCGGGTGTAGGATTAAAACATGGGAAAAGGGATAGACAAATACCTGAATGAAGTTTTAAACCTTAAAGGTTCGGATCTACACATCAAAGCAAACGAACCTCCTATAGTAAGAGTCCAGGGCGATTTAAGAAGGCTAAAGGATTATCCGCCTTTCTCTAACGAAGAAATCCAAACTCTGGTCTTTGAAATAATGACCGAAGAACAAAAAGAAAGATTCAGAAAGGAATGGGAGCTGGATATTTCTTATGAACTTAAAGGTTCCGCAAGATTCAGGTTAAATGTTTTCCTGCAAAGAGGAAAAATCGGAATCGCGGTAAGAGTAATTCCTATAAAAGTCAGAACAATAGCGGAATGGAGGTTGCCCGACGTACTAAAAAAGATAGCGCTCTCATCACATGGTTTTGTACTGGTTACAGGTCCGACAGGTTCAGGCAAATCCACTACTCTCTCTGCGATGATAGAAGAAATAAACATCACAGAAAAAAAACATATCATTACCCTTGAAGACCCCATAGAATATGTCTTCGAAGACAAAAAGAGCGTAATAGAGCAGAGAGCTATAGGGGTAGACACAAACTCTTTCGAAGAGGCTCTGAAGAGAGTTATGCGCCAAACTCCGGATGTTATAATGGTGGGAGAGATGAGAGATAGAGAAACCATAGAAAGAGCTCTGAATGCGGCAGAGATGGGTTCTCTTGTTTTTGCGACTCTCCACACGCCCGACGCTCCTCAAACTGTAGACAGGATAGTGGATGTGTTCGAGCCCGAACACCAGCATCAAATTCGGGTTCAATTTGCTTCCACAATAAGAGCAGTAGTTTCCCAAACCTTGCTTAGCAGATCCGACGGGAAAGGCAGAATTGCCGCTTTTGAAATACTTATAGGCACAAATGGCGTTTCTAACGCAATTAGAGAAGGGAAAATCGAACAAATTTACAACATAATCAAATCCGGCGGGCAATTTGGAATGAAACTGCTGGACGACTTTTTAAAAGAACTCTACCTGAGAGGGCAGGTCGAATATGAAGAAGCTCTTTCCAAAGCATCCAATCCTAAAATGTTCGAGTCTTCTTTAGCTAGAGGCTGAAAATGTCCGTGAATATTGGGGATCTTCTAAATAAAATGAAAAAAGAGGGCGTTTCCGACCTTATTCTAAAGGTAGATTCTGCGCCTATTATAAGAAAAGATCGTGAATTAATCAGGTTAGACGATCAAGATATTCTTACGGAAGAAGACATCAGAAGTGTAGCCGGCAATGTAATGTCTCACAAACAATTAGAACAATTCGAATTGCAAAAGGAAATGGATCTGGCGGTGAATGTTCCGGGCCTTTCCAGGTTCAGAGTAAACGTGTTTAAGCAAAGACGAACATCGGGAATAGTTTTCCGCTTAATCCCTTCTGAGATACCTGAGTTAACCACTCTTAAACTTCCGAAAGCCTTAGAAGAATTTGCGATGAAACCCCGTGGGCTTCTGCTCATTACCGGTCCTTCAGGATGCGGAAAATCTACTACGATGGCTTCTGTAGTCGAGTATATAAACAAAAGAAAAACTTCTCATATAATAACTGTAGAGGATCCGATTGAATTCTTATACGAAGACAAGAAAGCCGTAATAGATCAAAGGGCGGTAGGATACGACACTCACTCCTTTGCCGACGCGGTAAAATTCGCGCTTAGACAGGATCCGGATGTAATTGTTGTAGGTGAAATGAGGGACAGAGAATCGATTCAAATAACTATAACAGCTGCTGAAACTGGACACCTGGTTCTTTCAAGCTTGCATACCAGAAACACGATTCAAACCATCGACAGAATCATAAACATTTTCCCCCCTCACCAAAGACGTCAGGTCAGGCTTCAGCTTTCGGCAAATTTGCTTGGTATTATTTCGCAAGACTTAATAAAAAACAGAAAACAGGGTGGACTTATAGCTGTTACCGAAACTCTTGTTTCGATAGCAGCCGTAAGGAAGTTGATTCGAGAAGGAAAAACACACCAATTATATTCGATTATGCAGACAAGAACGAAAGAAGGGATGAAAACTTTCAATAAGTCTTTAGTTGAATTAATTGAAAACGAATTCATTACCCACAAAGACGCCGCCCGTATTTCTCCTAACCCCGAAGAATTAAACGAATTACTTTTAACCGGGAAAAAGTAAGACTCTTTAAGTTTTTGAGTCTTATTGTTTTTCGAATACAGAATAGCAAATAGAGAGGTTTCAGATTGACTGGTTCATCAGATAAGTACACAGAACAATATCAGGCGAACTTGTCCGGGATTTTACACCTTGTAAAAATCCTTATTTGCTTATTGATACTTGTTTTCTTTCTCGCCGGTTGTACCAACCATGTCAAACGCTCAAACGGAGAAAGCAAAGTTTTAAAAATCATTTTTGAAGGAAATCATTTCATAAGCGATGAAGCTCTGAGGGACGTACTCCCTGTAAAAGAGGGGGATAAATATATAGAACCGTTTCTAAAAGAATCTCCAAGGAGAATTGTAAGTTATTATCGAAGTAGAGGGTTTTTCGACATGAGAGTTCTGAAGAGAGAGGGAGAATTCGTGGAAGACAAAAACGGGTTTATTATAAAATATCATTTGTTTGAAGGCGCGCGGAGTACGATTGACAGCGTTGAAGTTGCTGGCAATGAAATTTTCAGCGATGTGTTTATAAAAAAAACCTTATCGGTAGAAAAAGGAAATTATTACGACGAAGCAACTATCGACGCGGGAAAATACATGCTATCCAACAATTACGCAGAAAAAGGCTTTCCTGACGCAACTATAACAACAGAAAGAAGTTTCTTAAACGGAAGAAGAGACAAAAATAGTGTTTATCTTAAGCTACAGATCAAAGAAGGTAACAAATTTTTCGTTCGGAACATTAACATTAAAGGACTGGAAGAAGTTCAAGAGAAGGTTGTGCGACGGGAACTAAGAATCTCTATAGGAGATGTATACAGACCATCAAAGATATATCTTTCTCAAAGCAATATTTACAGAACCGAATTATTTTCCGATGTAAAGATCCATGAAGAAAAGGTTGCCGATGATTCTGTAGATATTACTTTTTTTTTAAAAGAAGAAAAGTCAAAGTTTTTTCAGGTTGGGCTTGGGTATGAGTCTCCCCGTAAAGCCATCTTCGATTTTAGCTGGGGAGATTTAGATCTCTTCGGGAACCTCCAAAGATTAACTGTAAACTTATCCTTAAAAGGAGAACCTGATTTTGCTCAGGATAACGGAAATTTGACTTTCAAAAAATGGGAGCAAAATTTCAGGTTAACATACAGAGAACCGTATCTATTGGGAACCGGTTTTAATTTGATCACCTCTCCCTCTCTAAGAAGAAGGGAATTTGAATCTGATTTTGCTCTGGAATTCATTCTGGAAAGGGAAATCGGACCTTTTGCAGTTATTTCTTTCCCTTATGAATATAGAAGAGCTTCGATACAGGAGGACACATTAAGCATTACCAATAAAATTTCCGGCAGATTTTTATTCGATAAAAGAAAAAACCTCCTTAATCCGAACAATGGGTTTCGTTTGCTTTTTCAGTATGATTACGCCGGAGGAATTTTAGGCGGCGATAACCATTTCGATCGCTTAAGTCTGGACTTTGCTTCTTATTATCCTTTACCTCTAGGCTTAATATTTGCTTCGAGATACAGGGCTATCGTTACTTTTCCGAGAGGAGAACCGGAAGACATAAGCCCTGATGTCCGCCTGGAAATGGGAGGGTATGGGTCTCTCCGAGGATACGAAGAAGCTTCCATAGGCTTTTCCGATAGCAGGCCGGATCGCAGGAGCGGCCTCGACGAATTGTTGTTTAACTTCGAGTTACGCATGCCTGTTTATGGTAGATGGTACGCTACAATTTTCGCGGATTTGGGATCTCTATGGATGAATTTGTCCGATTTCTCTTTTAGCGATTTCAATACAGGGTTGGGTTTCGGAATAGGATATAGCTCTCCCATAGGGGTAATACGGCTCGACTACGCAATGGCGCTGAATGAAACCGACTCTGAAAGCGGAGGAAAAATATATTTTAACTTTGGTCATCCGTTCTGAGAATTGTAAAATTTTCACATCAAAAAGCAAAATTGAAAAACAAAGAATAAAAGAAAATACTATAAACAGCATTTTGGCTTCAATTAAATTATTTCCCCTTTTTACTTGCATTTTATTTCCATAACTACCGCGTCTCCGTGCTTTTTGTAGTAGTTTTTTTGTATTCCCTTAAAAGTAAATCCCAGCGATTTGTAAAGTTCAAAAGCGGCTTCGTTATTCATCCGATGCTCAAGATAACACGAATTGACTCCCGGGTTTTCTTTTAATATCTCCAATAAGCGCGATAGAAGTTCTGTTCCGAGACCTTTCCTCCAGTGTTTACGCTCAACAGAAATGTTTCTCAAATGAAATTTGCTGTTTTCTTCACAACCGACCAGGTAACCCACAATCTCACCGGCAATCTCTGCCACAAGTTTTACGCAGGCGTCCGAACGAAGATGCGGAAGAAAGAATTCATATGGCCAGGGAGTAATAAACACATCCTTTTCTATTTCTGTAATTTTTTGAAGATCTTCTTCCTTCATCTCTCTTATTTTTATTCCAGTCTCGAATCTTTTTCTTACAGCGGCAGAACTCGAAAGATATAGAGGCACCATCGGGTTTATAACACATTCGGATTTATTTTCATACAGAGAGATTAAGTTGCGCGCAATCGGAACTGAAGACAAAGAAGAAACCGAAAACCCTTTATTTTCCAAAAGGGCTTTGTTCGCAGTAGCTCCTTGTCCAAATATTATAGGTCTTACTTTTTTAAAGGTTGTTTCCAGAAAAGTAATTAAATCTTCTATTTTATAAATTCTGTCTTTGAAAATTTCTTCCAAACTATCTTTCCTTTTTCTGTAATAAGCGACATATACGACCCTGTTCCTGGCGGGAACAACAGGGATAATATCTCCGTTGGGAGCTCCCTCTGCCATTGCCAGAAAAGTTGAATAAGCATATATCGGAATCCTTTCGGGAAAAGCTATACCCTGAGCCGTCACAAGTCCTACTCTTAAACTTGTAAAAGAACCGGGCCCGTGAGTAATTAATATCTTCTCGATATCTCGACTATCGATACCTAGTTCATCGATTTTGGCGGTAATATCTTCAACCCAATCGAGAGAATAAAATGTCTTTTTATCGATCGCGATCCCCCCTTCTTTACTGCTGCAGTCAATTCCTATTATCATTTATAACAATCTCTCTGCTTCCTTCGGGAAGGATTTTGATTTCGACTTCTATTCTTTTTTCCGGTAAAAAACCTGCCGCTCTTTCAGCCCATTCTATCGCCACAATTCCTTCATCCATAAGAGTTTCCTCAAAAGGAAGAAATTCCTCTCCTTTTCCTATTCTGTACAGATCTATATGATGTAAATTCATTCTTCCGGAATATGAACGCATCAAAACAAAAGTAGGGCTTTTTATTACATCCTCAATATCAAGCCCTCTTGCCAGACCTTTTACGAAAACCGTTTTCCCTGCTCCGAGTTCGCCTAACAGCGCTATACATACCGGTGAGGATATTCCTTCAACCAGTTTTTCAGCCAATCGCATTGTTTCTTCAGGAGATTTCGTTATAGGCAACCAACCCCCCTTTTAGAGTAAGACTTTGCTCGTATTGACCGTCAAAATATTCTAAGAACAACTTACCATCTCCGCCTGTAAATATCAAATGCTTATCTTTATAATTCAATATTCTTAAGATTTCTTTTATTCCGCCAACAAGGCTCCCGAAAGCTCCCAACTTAATACCTTCTTCGGTGCTTTTACCGGGCATGTCCCAAAAAGAGGGCTGTACAGAAGGCAAAAGATATCCCGCGTCTGACACAGAAAAATAATATTGTTTTAAACCCGGCATTATTGCTCCTCCTTCGAACTTGACAAGAAAACTCGAATCAGAAGGCTTGCTATAAGAGTCGATTGTGATGGCACTCCCACAATCCACAACAATAGCCGGAAGCCCGATTAGATCATATACTCCTAGCCCGTTAGCCAAGCGATCCTCCCCCGGCTTTGATTTGTAATCTATCTCAACCAACCCCGAAGGGAAAGAAATCATTCCATAATCCAGAATGTTTTCTATTAATTTTTTCTTAGCAGGAACAACCGAGATACAGAGAATTTGCCTCATACCGGAGAAAAATTTTTTAACTTCCGTGGGATCCGTCACTATTCCCTTTTCCTTCAGTGAGCTTTTTTCAAATTTTCCACAGTGGAAATTTGTATTTCCTATATCAAGTATCCCTACCATCACTCCTCTCTAATAAATCTCTTCCCCGAAACTTCTCTTGAAAGACCTTTTAATTCAAGCAATGCCATTGCGGTCATAACTACCTGAGGTTTTAGCCCTGTCTCGCTTACCAAAATATCCGTACCTTTAGGATCGACTTCGAGAGCTTTATAAACTAATGCCTCCTGTTCGCTTAAATCCGGAATTTCCTTTTCTTCTTTTTCTTTCTGTAATTTTGTTACGAGATCGGTATTATCCAACAAGTCCTTATAGCTCGTCAAAGGTATAGCTCCATTTTTTATAAGTTTATTTGTCCCCTCCGATACTTTTCTGTTTATATCTCCCGGCAGAGAGTAAACATCCCTCCCATACTCGAGGGCCCAGCGAACAGTCGAGAAAACCCCACTTTTCTCAGCGGCTTCCACAGCTATAACGGCTTTTGACAAACCGCTTATTATTCTGTTTCTTGCCGGGAAGTGATAGGGGAGAGCCTTTGACATCGGAGGCAATTCCGTCAACAACGCGCCGCGTTCGACTATTTTTGGCGCAAGATTTCTGTTTGAAGAGGGATAGATTAAATCGATACCCGTTCCCATCACAGCCAGCGTTCTTCCGCCGCCCTCGAGCGCTCCGATATGAGCCTGCGTATCTATACCCATAGCCATGCCGCTTACTATGGTTATTCCAAGCCCGGAAAGTTTCTTGGCAAGCGTCCTTGCGGCGTTTCTCCCGTACTCTGTAGCTCTTCTCGTACCGATTATCGAAACGGCGTTTACATCTTCAGGCATTACGTTTCCTCGCAAGTAGAGCAAAGGAGGAGCATCTTCCAAATCTATCAAATTTTTCGGATAATCTCTATCGAGCATTGTAAGCATCCTGACTTTTTCTTGCTCCAAAATACGAAGTTGTCTTTCGAATCTGGATTGTTCATTTGATTTTAATATCTCTTCCCTTTTTATTTCATTCTTATCTATTAACATTTCGATACAATTCTTTTTATCCAATATCTTCTCGTTCTCGATTATAATCTTACGCAGCCTCGCCGATTTCATTTTTATATTAGATAGTTTAAGCAGATTTCTTTCTTTTACCATATGAGAATTATAGTAAGATAAACTAATTTTGCAATAAGGAATAGACACTAAGACACAGAGAAAAAAGATAATGTTGTTTGAAACCCAACCCTACCTCAGAATTCTTCACATATAGAACATATGGTTTTATTGTATTTTTTCTAAAAACACATACACCGAAACTTTGATTCATATAAAGAAAACAAAGTGGTTTTTTTAGCTAATAGCTAAATGCGAAAGGCTAACAGCTGCATTTTTACTGTTTCCGCTATCACGATAATCACCCTTGAATATTTTTTA
>Ga0272443_10002490_pt1 | contig 23435 bp, 50 predicted proteins | sample SSMAcet12_FD_193581 | JGI IMG/M metagenome (GOLD analysis project Ga0272443, IMG submission 193581) | Marine sediment archaeal communities from Little Sippewissett salt marsh, Falmouth, MA, United States - SSM-Acet-12 | ecosystem: Environmental > Aquatic > Marine > Wetlands > Sediment ...
CGAGGGAAAAATTACAAACACAGGACTCAGTTGATCGCCTTGAAAAAGAGGTGAGGGACAAGTTCGAAAAGAAAGGTGAGTGAGTGTATGGGTTGGGGAAAAATTGACAGTAAAAAGATCGATGACAGTGTTCAGCAAGAGGAAAGTTATGTTTCCGGGATAAGCACCGGGAAATTTTACAAGGCGGCGGAAGGTGCGAACCTGATCCGATTCCTGCCGCCGTGGAACAGCACGGCAAAGTGGGCATTCAAAAAAATAATTCAGCACGCGTACAACGACGCGGAAGGCAATCTCAGGATGTTCGTTTGTCCGAAGTCAAACAAAAATCCTGACGGTTCGACCGCGATGTGTTTGACCTGTGATCACATAATTCCGTCATTGAAAAACGGTGATCAGGATGATCAGGAAATCGCCGCAAAATTGAAGGGTCAAAACGCCGTGATGTGTAACATCCTCGACCGGGGAAATCCGGGAGCGGGTGCGCAGATCATGCGCCTGAGTGCCTCGAAATTGTATCCGCAGGTTCTCTCAGCGATGCGTGATCCCGATTATGGTGACGTGACACATCCTGACAAGGGTCACGACTTCACATTGACCCGCAAAGGTACGGGCAAAGACACAAAATACAACCTGATGCCGAAACCGAAAAAAACGGCGGTTGACCTCTCGGCAATTGAGCCGATCGATCTCGATGAGGAATACCTGCCGATGTCGAATTCTGATCAGGCAAAGGCTCTCGGTGACGCATACGGTCTTGAGGGTCTCGACAAGTACATCGAAGAGGATGAGGTCGCCGAGGACGCGTTCAGCGATGCCGATGTTCCGTTCGATACGGACGAGGACGAAACCCCGGACGAAAAAGAAACCTCGCCTGATGGTGACGTTGAAAGAGTTCCGATCGAACTCGACAATGATATGAGCAAGGCACAAAAGGCAAAGGCTCTCAACGTACTCGTGAAAAAACATCCTTGTTTCGGACAGTTCGATGAGGACGACGATTCCTGTGCGGTTTGCTCCGGGATGATCCGTTGCGCCGTCAAGGTGGGGGAGTAAATTGAACAACTCAGATATAATTTCGAAACTGAAAAAGTCCGTCGCGTCAAAATACGGGGCGGACGCATTGCACACGCCGGACGAACTTGACGGGGTTCTCGATTCACAGGTCAAACTGTGGATCAAGACGGGGATTCCCGGACTCGACGGGGTTCTCGGATCTGAGGAAAAGGGAATCCCGTCCGGCAAACTGATCGAGATATACGGTCCCGAAGGTCAAGGCAAATCGAGCCTGTTGTACTATTTGCTCGGACTCGTTCAGAAACAAGGCGGGATCGCCGGACTGATCGACAGCGAGTTGTCGTATGATCCCGCGAGAGGTGCGCTGTTCGGGATCGACAACAGTCAATTGTTGTTGATCAACATTGACGACGAGGTCGGTTGTCTCGAAGAGGTTTTCGATCGCATCGAATATATTTCGAAAGAGATCCGGTCGAAGTCCGACGACGTGTTTCTCTTATGGGGTCTCGATACTGTATACGCAACTCCGACCCTCGACGCGATGAAAGCCTCGTCATACAAAGACGCGGTAAGGATCGCGGCACTCGCGAGAGCGTTGTCGCAGTCGTTGCCGAGGTTTTGTCAATTTATCGCAAAACAAAAGGTCGGAATGGTTTTTATCAATCAGGTTCGAGAGAACATCGGGGTGATGTTTGGGGATCAATACAAGACCCCCGGCGGGATGGCGTTAAAGCATCACACATCGATCCGGGCGATCGTCAAACGGAAACGGAAACATCAATCCGGGAATATTGATTCGACGGTGACGAATGTCAAAAATAAACTTGCGAACCCGTTCGGGTCGGTTGAATTCAAAATCGATCAGAAAAAAGGCATTCTCGAAATCAAAAAGGCGAAAAAATGAACAGGGTCAACCGAGACGAAATAATGATCGGGGAGTTTTTTGACGGCTCTCGAATATTGCCGGGATTGAAGTGTTCAAAACATCCCCGATATAAGGGACTCATGAACCCCCGAATCGATTGCGAGGCGTGCCGGGAAATCTACAACATCCGACAGAATGAAAGCGTGAAAGGGAAAAGGTTCGGAAAATGATTTTGTTTACAAGTGATTGGCATTTGCAAACGAGCGGGATGTTCGCGAGACCGACCGCGAACGGATTATCAACCCGCGCGGAAGAGGGTCTCGATTTTATTCGCTGGTTGAAAGAGTATGTCCGCAGGATGTACAAACAAAATACTCCGATCAGTGCGATCGTTCATTGCGGTGATATGTTCACTCAAAAATCAGGAATTGCGACGGCACTGTACAACACAACCCTCGACGCTCTCGGAGAATTGACCGAGGAAACGTGTGTCGATTTGTATTATATGCCGGGGAATCATGATTTGTTGATGAAAACCGAGGCGAAACATTTCAATATGTACGCAATTTCAAAAGCCGTTGACGGTGTTTTCGTCGTCGACGAGAACGGGGTTGAGATAAAGGTTTTTGAGACATCCTCTCTCGTCGAACTGTTCGGGGTGCATCCGCCGTTTGCTGAGACGGATCTCCCCCCGCGGCGTTCAAAGACCGCTCGCCGTCTTTTGATTGTTCACGAGAACATTGTCGGCGGTCAATTCGAGAGTGGGGCATTGATTGAAAAAGGTGTCTCTCAAAAAGATTTGAGGGCGTACGCGAAAGCGCAATCCTGCGACGCAGTGTTCGGGGGGGATATACATCAACCGCAAAAGATCCTCGGAAAGCCGCCGATATATCTCGTCGGCGCACCGTTTCAATTTAATTTTGGGGACAATCCTGATCGCGGTTTTTGGTTGTATGATCCTGACAAAAACGTCGCTGAGTTTCAGGCGTACCCTGACGGTCCGAAATACTTGACACTGACGGACGCTGACATCGAGCAGGGCGCGGCGGTTGACGTTCCGAACACATACCTGAGACTCCGGGTGTCCTCGGAGAGAGGGCGCGATCTGGCGAGAGCGATCAGCAAGGACAATCCGAACGTCCGCCTCGAATATTCTCCCGGACAACAGGACAATTCTCTCGCAGACATCGGCGCACTTGTCTCTCCGGGAGAGATGATTCGATTGTTTGTTGAGTCCGTACCTGAGAAAACAAAGAAAGAAAAAAAGGAACTGATCACACTCGGCAATGAGTTGATCGAGGGGGCATAATGGCGACATCAAAGGCACAACGAAAAAAGTTTTTAACAGTGAAACTCGATGAGGATTACAGCGTCACGGCTGATCAATATTGTTTCACGTTGCAGAAAAGGCGGGTCAATAAAAAAGGGGTGACACTGAAAACCCCGTTTGTCATCGGGTATTATCCGACCCTCGAACGCCTGCTCGTTGCGTTCACGCGGGACAAAATCCGGGGAGCAACTGGTGCGGAAACGGTGAAAGAGTTGTTGTCTGCGATCCGTGAGGTCGAGGCTGTTGCGGAAGACGCAAAACTGAAAATGATCAATTACAAACAATGGGGCGTTGTATGAGGTTGAAAACGATTTCCGGCGAGGGGTTTTTCTCGTTCAGAAAAAAATTCTCGTATGGCATCGACGGGCGCGGTCTCGTACTGGTTGTCGGAGACAATGGCGCAGGGAAAAGCGCGCTGTTGATCGAGTCGATTTTGTGGACCCTGTACGGTGAGACGATCCGGGAAAAGGTGAGTCCGGCGGAGTGGAAGTCTGACGATGTGATCTGTAATTCGGCAATCAAAAAAGGGTGTTTTGTTGAGGTGAGTTTCTCGGTCGATGGAACTGAATATTCGGTCCTGCGCGCTCGGAAACATCATGAGCATGGGACAGGTGTCGTCCTGAGAGAACACGTCACAGGGGGCGATATTCGCTCATTATCAGGCGAAAGCATCCGGGAGACAAACGCGCAGATTTGCCGACTTGTCGGAATGAATTTCGAGTCATTCACTCACTCGGTGATTTTTGCGCAGAATTTTAAAAGGTTTACGCAATGCACGGACGCGGAGCGGCGGGCAATCCTCGAAGAGTTTCAGCAAACACAGGTGTTTGTCGAGGCAAGGAAACGAGCAGTCGAAAGACACAGAGAGGCTCAAAATGTTGTGAGTGAGGCGGATCGTCGTCTTGCAAAATGTGAGGGCGCGAGAGACACTCTTGAGAATCAAAAAAATGAACTGACAGAAGAGTATGAGGGTGAACAGGAAAGAGCCGCAACGGAACAGGCACAACGCAAAATTGCAATCAAAAAGAATGCGGAGAATGTGAAGATAATTTCCGCACAACTTGCGGAGATTAAAAAAGAATACAAGGTCGCGACTGATCTCGTGAATACATACTCCGCCGACGTGTTGTCTGTGGGAGAGATTGCAAAACTGCGCCGGGAACTCGGTGAGTTGTCTGGCGAGGTGAGATCGCAGTCGGACACGGTTCGCCGGGAGACAAACTCGATGAGGGAAGTGTCTCGCAGGGCGGAGACGTGGGATGTCGGAGACGAGTGTCCTGAGTGTCTGCGGGAGATGACCGAAGAGGATGTCGAGGATTATCAGAAAATCATGTTGAAAGACTTGATCAAACACCGGAAAGCGATCAAGACCGCAGAGAGAGAGATTGCGAAACTCGCGAAGCAAAAACAGGCTCTCGACATAAGGATCGAAAGCAACGAAAAGGCGGCGGTCAAATACGACAACGCATCGAACGAGGTGATCAGAATCGAGAGGCAACAGGTGAAACTCGAATCGACTTTGTCGTCTCTCGAAAGCGAGGCGGCAAGGTTAAAAATTGAGACGGACAATCTCTCGGCAACCTTGAAAAAACACGAGGCGCAGATCGCTCGGATTGAGAAAGAGCAAAAACAAAATGAGGCGGAAATCAAAAAGATTCTGAAAGAGATCGCCGCGGGAGAGAAAGAGGTTTCCCGGTTGAAGTTTTGGGTTGATGGTTTCGGCACGTACGGCATCAAAGAGTTTATTTTCAGGCGGTCCCTCGACTATCTGAACGATCGCCTCGCGTACTTTGCCGGGAGACTCACAGGGGGCGAAATGCAAGTGAGTTTGATCATCAACGACAAAGGCAAAATCGAACCGATTGTTGAGATCCGAAACGGCGCGAGTAAGTACGTCGGGGCATCCGGCGGGCAGGAAAAAAGAATTGATCTCTGTATTTCCCTCGCCCTGCAAACACTGGTCGAGGCGGGATCGGCAAGTTGCAACATTGCGGTGTTCGATGAGTTCGACGGCGCACTCGATCAGGCGGGGCTGTATATGTTTATTGATTTCCTGAAACAAGAGGCGGAGAAAAAGGGATCTGTATTTGTGATCACTCACAACTCGGATCTCAAAACACAGTTCGACAATGTCTTGAAAATTGAGGGTGGTGATGACGGGAGTCGGATTGCAGAGGGGAACGAATGAAAAGCAGTTCAGCAAAGGCGAAGGGGCGCGCATTGCAAAAATGGGTTTGCGCGCAGATTTCCGAATTGACAGGGTTTGAATGGGGCGAAGACGCTCCGATTTCATCTCGTCCTATGGGTAAGTCGGGGACTGATGTCAGACTTGAGAGTCAAGTGCAAAAGGTGTTTCCGTTTGCGGTTGAATGTAAAAATCAACAAACATGGGCGGTCCCGGCGTGGATTAAACAGGCTCGGTCGAATCAAGTCGAGGGGACGGAGTGGTTGCTCGTGATGAAACGCAATCATCAACAGGCGGTTGTGTGTATGGACGCAGTCGCATTTTTCAAACTATTGAAAGAGGTGAAAAAATGAAAGTATTTGTTTACAGGGTGCAGGAAAATATGAAGGTCGGCGACGAGATGTTTGTGATTGCTCACGGGGTCACGTCATCCGGGAGAATGTTTCCTCTCCCGGCAGTCAAACAACCCGCAACTGACGATGATCTTATACAGGCGGCTTTTTTTAGTCCGTCCGCGCGGTTGACCGATCAGGATGAGATTGTCGTTGTGTCTGATATGGCAACAAACACAGAGGCTCGTCAGGCTCTCGTGAAAGCGACCGCGACTCTCGGAGAGGTTCACGGTGTTCGGGTTGATTAAAAAAAAGACCGCTCCCCCGGCTGATACTCCGGGGGAAGAAAACAAACCCGCCCGGAAGAAAGTCGAACTCGTCCCGTTCGATTCACTTGAGATCGGTGAGACGTATGAGATCGCCGGATTCGTCAAGTGTTATCCGTCGCCGATATTCGACGCGTCCGGTGAGGATGTGTTGCAGGTGATCGCAGGCGCGGAACAGTTCAAGGGGCGGTTTAAAGTCGAGGACATTGACGGGGGTGTCGAGGATGTTTCGATCTGGTATCAGGTCGAGGTGATCCGGGCGATTTCGAAAACGGGTGTGTTGAAAAAAAATGTGTCTGTTTGGGTGAATTCCCTGTCTTTCAAAAAGGTCAAAACTCGTCAGGTCAAAACGGTCTGAACGGTGCATATAGTATTGTCGGGGAGTAATTGCAATGGGACATTACACTCGACAGTTTGCCGGGACTCAGAGTTCCGGTCGCGAGTCACGCCTGTTCTTCCTTGCGGGTGAAATACCGTGAAAATCGGCGCGGCGGTGAGAACAAAAGTCCCGGCAAACATGAGAGAGCGCGAGCCGATCCTCCCCGGCGGACGCTCTCTTTTTTTTGGTTTTTATTTCGACGGTGCATATAGGATCATGAGCGATTCACTTATACAGGCGAGGCGGTTAATGTTGACAGATGTTACAAATCTGAAAACCTACAGTAATCAGGGGGAGAATCGCTTTCCGCCGTCTCGCCTGTCCCCTGATGTAATGACAAGGGCATCAAGACGATCGTTCGTTGAGAGCGATCCTCGTACAAGGAAAGGCTAAAAATGGGTAAAGCGCAAAACGAATTGAACAGGATCGCGGCGGCACAGGCTCGGATCAACGGGGGCGGAGTTGTCCCTCTCGCCGAGGCTCTGTCAAAAATGGAAAAGATCGAGGATTTTGAGTTCCCGGCGGCGGTGTATGCTCACGAGTTGCCGGGGTTTCAGAAACTCGCGTCTCAGAGGGTTCTCAGAATGCAGGAACACCTCGAAAAATTATTCGATGACGCGTCGGCGATCGGGTGCGAAGACACGCGCCTGTCGTATCAGGTTTTGAGGGAATATTTTGAGCGGGAGTTGAATCACAAGGGAGTGAGGGTTGTTGACGGTTTGGAAGCGCAACGGAGATCAGACCCGATTGACGCAATGCAGGGGCGGTCATGAAAAAAGACACAACGGACGCATCGGAACGAACAGACAAGGTCGAGGGGTATGTTGACTTGACGAGCGAGGACCGAACGTTTCTCGATCTGGTCATTTTTTTCCTGACAATTTTTTCGGCTGTATTGAGTGCAAATGCAGTTTTGTTTTTTGCACTGAGACGTTTTTTGCTGACGATACTCGGCGGCGAAAATTAATTTGTAAACATAATTTGAAAAGGGGCGATTTGAGATGAAAAAAGAGAAGCACAGGTTTGAGAATGTGTTTGAGGGGAATGTATTGTTCGACAGGCTGGACGGGTGTGACATCACCGTGTTCACGTATCATAACGAGGCGGGGAATTACGCGTTCATGCACTCCCGCGCGATTGTTGTTGTACTGGCAAAGAGAACAGCATCACACGACCTCTCAACGTGGGCGAATGAGCGATTGATGCGCGCTGTCATTGGGGTCGGGATGAGTGCCTGCGCAGTGACCGACAGATACTCCGGGGTGAGGGTTGACATTGCAACAGGGCGAGCGATCAAAGATTTGTCCCGGCGAGAGAATGAGGTGTTGAAAAGGATCAACGGCGATCATGATATTTCCGGGGATTCGGTTGACCCTCATGCTGAGGATACGATCACGAGTCGTCAATTGTCGTATTGGAAAACCCGAACAGATATGTTGCGACTCATCGGTGAGGTGTATCCGAGAACACTTGCGGGTTTATACGGGCAAATGCTCGATGAGCGTCGCGAAAGAATAATCAAAAGGCAAGAGGAAAAGAAAGCGAGGGGAGAAAATGAGAGCAAGGGAAAGAATGAGTCGGAGAGGGTTCGCGGTGATTCTGATGTCGGCGTTCGTGTCAACACTGTCCGCACAGACACAAGTCCGGCGGAGTGGAAGCACGTCAAATCGGTCATCGAAAACGTCCGGGACAGATTACAGGAAAAAGAAACATCGAACCCGGAGAGAAAATCCTGTTCGGGAGACTGCGCCTGTCACGAATCCGTGGGCGAACCCGTACAAGCCGAGACCCCTGCCGAATCAAGATGATAAGGACGCGTTCGATGAGTTCAAACGGTATTGGATCGACCTGTGGAGAACAGGTCATAATTGACCCCTGTTGCGTCCGGGGGCGGGTGAATACTAACACAAGGGGGTCGCTCCGATCGTCGCGTGAGAGCGATCCTCGACGCATTAAACAACAAAACGGGAGTGCGGGCATAGTGTAACGGCAACACGTCAGAATTTGGCTCTGAAAATTCGGGTTCGATCCCTGATGCCCGTTCCAAAAGGTGCAAAAATGAGCGAAGACAAAATACAGGTCGAGGTGACGCGGGAAGTGTCTGACGGTTGTCAGGTACGGATCACACATCACATCGAGGGGGCGCACGCTGGCAGGCGAGTGTCGGATGTGTTGCACGGTATTTTGAAAATTGTTGATGAGGAAAAAAAGGCACGGGAGAGTGTGCCGTTTTGGGATCTCGACAAAGATGAGCCTGAGATCGAGGATGAGGGGTTTGTCGACAGTTCGATCCGGGTGTTCGATTTCGATGAAAATGAAGGCTGAGAGATGAAATACGGCAACGAATCAATAATCCGGTTTGACAGGGCGGAGATCAATTTGCCGGGAAACCTTAAAAAAAGCATAACGGATCAAATACTCGAAGGTATTCGCCCGGACATGATAATCCTTGACGATGTTGAAAGCCTGCACACAGGGAAATTTTTTGTCGGCACGCTCGACGAGTGGTCAAAGATCAAGGGAGACTCGATCATTGAACAGGCGTTCATCGAGGACAAACTCAACGCGTCGGTGAAGGTCGACAAAAAACTCGTGAAAATCTTTATCCGTGGATTACTCGAACACGAGAAACTGGTACAGGAAAATTGGGAGCGAAGTTGCGACAGGACGTTGCTCGTTTCCGAGTGGGACGAGGGCGAGAAAAAAAAGGTTCTCGCGATTATTCTCACGTTGTCGTGTCAACAGGACGAATACAAACTCCCGGCAGGCGAACGCGGTCTCGCTGAGACTCGTGCGGCACTGGTAAAGGCGCGGGAGATCCTGAGAAAAAACAAACTGAAAGAATTACGAAAAGGGGTATGAAATGGGAGAGGAAACTCAGTTCATTTGTTGGTCGATTTCGGAAGCGGGAGTCGCATTCTGTCCCGCAATAGTCAACGCGGACAGTCACCGAGAAGCGGCTGAATATTATTTTCTGCAAAATCGACTTATCGAGGCGCGGAAAATATACGTTCACGAGCCGGACAGAGGAATGTTGTTTGTGACAGGCAAGTTCAACGGACACGTTCGCGCGTTTCTTTCAACAACGGGTTGATCGGCGGTGCATAAAGGACAAAGAAAGAGAGATCGAGGGAATATGATGTTGAAAAGAGACAACACGGTCGAACGGATTCAAGAGATGTCGATCGGAAATTTTAAAGGACATAAAATCCTGAGTCGCATTGAACAGCAACAGTTCCGGTCGTATTTTGTCGGGACTCCCGGCAGAGGGAGCGTGTACTCGTTCCGGGTGACGTTTGTTCCGGGGTATTGTCACCTGTACGGGGACATCGGAAACGTCACGTTCACAACGTACGCGAACAACTCGTTCATGTGGATGAGAGATCATCACAAGGGGCGGTCGTACTTGTCGGGAAAAATTATTCCTCGGAGTGCGCAAAGAGAGTTTGACGAGGATGTCGCGAGGTTTGATCTGATCAAATTGCGCGGGGATGAGTTGATCTCCGAGCCGACGTGTGCCGCGGCTCTCGATGAGGTTGAAAACGGCGCGCCGTTCGTGTGTGCGGCGGTGTACAATGCCGAGCCGGACGCGTTCGAGGTTTTGGGGGGTTTGGGGATGAGATCGTCGGTCGATTCGCTGTGGGCGTATTTCGCAGTGTGCCGATTCTTTGAATTGTATGACGAGGCGGAAAAGGCAAAACCCGCGACGTGCAAATCCCGCCTGTTGACAGTCGCGGTCGATCTGGACGGGACAATTTGCGATTATCAGGGTTGGGGCGGTTCGGATGAGTTCGGGGATCTGTTGCCGGGAGCGAGGGATTCGCTCGAAGAGATGAAAAATCTCGGTTGGGTCATAATCATCAACACTTGCCGGGGAGATGTCGACAAGGTCAAGGCGTTTCTCGATCAAAACAATGTCCCGTATGATTTCATTAATCACAACCCGGACAATGCCCGTCTCGGACTGAGTGAAAAGGTTCTCGCGGATCTGTACATCGACGATCGCGGGATCGCATTCCGGGGGAGTTGGGCGGACGTAATGGAACAGGTTAAAGAGTTCCGGGCATGGTGGAAATAAAACAGGCGAAAAGGAAATGAAGCGCAAAGAAAAAATCAAGTATTCCGCCGACGAATATGACGCGTTCACAGGTTGGAGAAAACACTTGATCTGGAAACGCGGGCAATTGAAAAAGATATTCCGGGGATACAACAAAAAGGTTCGCCGGATCTGGAAAAACAGGTGCAAAGAATGGCAGTCAAACGGCGATGTATAAAGGATGTATAAACATACAAAAAGGACGATTACGGGAGAGTGAAAAATGACATTGAGTGAGTTGAGGGAATTATATTCAACGGCGCGAGAGATCGCACAATCCGGGCTGTCGTGGGGCGCAAAATACGACTTGATTTTTTCGGATGAGGTGTCGGGAAAAATCAAATTAGATTATCGCGACCCCGACCTGACGTACGAAGAGGATGTCTCCGCATTTATGGACGCATTCGATGAATACATGGGAAAAAAACCCGGATATTGGAAAGTCGAAGCACAAGACATTTTGAGGGAAATATGAATCACGAAACCGAGAATTCAGGATATGAGGATTATTTGTTGCATGAGGCGTATTGCCGGGGCAAGAGAGAGGCACGCGCTGATCTGGACGATCTGGAAAACAGCGAGGAAAACGAAATCTCGACCCCGGAATCACAAAGGGGGTCGGAAAAGACGGATTTCATTGTCCGGGTGAGGGTTCGGGGCGGATACACGGATTATTTGCCGGATGATACGTTCGGAGAGGCGTTTGCAAAGGCGAAAGAGGTCAAAAAGGATCATCCCGACAAAGATGTTTTGATTATGGAACGGAAAAAGGTCAAAACAGTGTCCGAGAAACTTGTCGCCGCAGTCCCGCCGCAAGACCGGGACAAAGAGCCGGAAAAAGACGAGGAAAAAACAATATTCGACGAAAAAAGTTCGTTTATGAACGGAATGACGAAAATCCTCGTTGATTTGTTCACACAGGCGGTTGATGAGGCAATGGAAGAGGCGAAAAAAGTGATCGCCCGCCGGGAACAGGTCAAAAACTTCAAAAGGGTGAAATATGGTCAATTTTCACTCGGTAAAAAAGGCGAAATTCACGAAACCGGGACAACGAGGTTCAGGGTGAGGTACACAACCGAGGAAACGAGTGATCCGACGACCGCCGCACTCAAAGCATACGACGATTTGATCCGGGAAAAGAGCGAACAGGCGCACAGGGAGATCCGAGACGCGACACAATGGGAAGAGAGGCGAAAATGAGGGGTTTTTTCAAAAATATGGTCCGCCGCAGAAAGAAAAACTGCGGGGAAAGTATTCAGTTCGGGGCAAATCCGAAAGACTGCGCGCCGTACGAGTGCGATGACGTAATCGAGGCAACTGCGGAAGAGGTCGCGCAAGCGATCGAGCGAGTGTCGGACATAATCGTCAAAGAGGCGAAAAACTGCAATTTGACGGTCGACGGAGTCCTCGGTTCGATGTTGCACCTGTTCGGGAAGTGGGACGAGGGTCAAATCACGCTCTCGCGGGACATGGCGATCCTGTACAGCAACGTTTCGCCGTACGACCTCAAAAAGTTGATCGAAAAGAAAATGAAGGTGAAAAAATGAGTGTTGAGGTTGAAAAAGAAAAGGTCGAATCGGTCAAATTCGCAGTCCGGGAGTACAAAGGGGACAATTGTCACGAGTATGAGACGAGCGGCGAGTTCAACGTTGCATTTGAACAGGCGAGAATCATCAAACTCGCAGAAAACCCCCGGACGACGAGAGTGACAATTGTCCGCTGGGAAAAGAGGGTCCGAGAGGTCGAGACCGAGATCGAAATCGTCAAAATACTCAATCAGGAAAAAGAAACTCCGAGGGAGTACACGAAAAGAGATTACGAGGACACACACGAATGAACGTTACGATCAAAACAGTCGAAATTGCAATCCGGGACATCCGGGCGGAGTTGAGCAAGCACAGAACAGGGGGATGTGACGACGAGGCGACTGAACGGGTTCACGCGCTGAACGAGTTGACTCGCGCCCTGTATCACAAGAGGCGGCAGGTCAAAAGAGAAAAAAAAGGGAAAGAGAGGGGCAAATGACACCGGAATCAATTGAAATTATCTGTATAACGGCATTCGGGATTGTGTTCATGATCACGTCGGCGATTATCTTGATCAAGTACATGAACCGGGACAGGTGGTGACATAATGCAACCGATCACTCCGGGCGAAATATTGTTTGCGATTTGTCTGGTTGCAGGTGTGACGTTCCTGCTCATCGGGATCGGACTCGCATTTGTGAGATGGTCGGATCGCAGATACGGGGAACGGTTCGGATGTGATTTTGAGGAAAAGAGGGACCGTAATGACGGAAATCATTCTCGAAAAGGAACAAGTGAGACAGGATTTGTCTCAAAAACACCGAAGAGCAGTCATAAAGCGACATTACGAGAAAAAGAAAAAGAGAAAAAAAGCTAAATTCTGGGAATCACAGAAAAGAGGCACAGATGACAGTCAACGATTTGATCAATGAACTCAAACGGTACAACGGCAATTTGAGGTGTGACGCATCGGTCACGATTGTCAAAAAGGACACTCTCGAATGTCTTTCCGGGTGTTGCACAGAACCGTTCGAAAGGGAAACGGACATACACACAGAGGGTCGCGGTTTGGGTTGGGGGGACGACGATGACGAATAAAAAAGACGGTCGGGTGTATTTCAGACCGATGAAATGCTCGAAATGCGGCGAACAGGTGTTTCTCGCTCCGGGTACAACAGCAATTGAAGCGGCGGAATACGTGAAGCACGCCGAATGTACGAAATGCCTCAAAAAGAGGCTGGAAAAAGAGACGACCGAACAACTCGAAAATCTCTTTCGGGTATAGGGGAAAAGACGATGACAATTGAAATCGCGGTGATATTAATTCTTTCAGGGTTTTGTTTCGGCTTTTTCGGGGACGAACTGATCGACAGGGTGATCAAAAGGATCAAGGACCGTCGAGAGGCGAAAAAGAGGCAAAAAAGAATCATTGCACGCCGAAAAATGTCCGTCGAGGAATACCGGAAAGAGATGATCGAGTACGCGCAACAGATAAGCAGGGAATTGAGCAAAGGGGAACACAAAAATGTATGACGGCACAGAGATCGACGGATATGATCCCGAATGGGATGACGAGGATCAAAGTTTCGAGGAATTGCTCGACGAGATCGAACCGGAAGACGATGACGACGAGTTTGACAATTTCTCCGATCCTGATTGGGACTCAGATCCCGCGTACTGGTAAACAGTGAGACGAAATAAAAACGATTCCTGAAATATTAATCTCGTCTCAAAAAGATCAAGGACCGAAAAACGGTCAATCACGAATTAATCAACTGTCAAAGAGAGGACAGAAAAAACAGGATCGACAAATTCGATCGAGAATGAGAGTGCAACAATGGGAGAAAGTATTAATCTCGCAACAGGAACAATGATCCTTGTCACAGCATTGACAACGTATCTTTGCATAACACTCGTCATATGTGCAGAGATGATCAGCGATGCGATCAGGAAAGCAGGGGGGAAGGGGGGAAATGAACCCTCAAATGAACCCTCAACAGAGAAGACTATCGCAGACAAGGATCTCGACTTTCACGTCTTATGAGCGAGAGCCTCAATACAGGGAGACAACAACGATCCGAATGCTAACACACACGCCTATACACGAACGTTCGCTCACAACGATCCTCGTGCGATTATAGGGTACAACGACGAACCCTCTCCCCCGTACAACGAGCGCACAAGGTCACAGACTTGTTTCAAGGCGATATAAGGTCACAGGCTTGTTTCTTTCCTGACCCCCGGCAAAGACGATCGATTGCTCCCGGCACAACCACGTCGAAGGTGTTCCCGGCTCTTATGACAGACTGAACAGGTAAACTCTCACATAAACTCGAACATATATGAGAGGACAGCGAATGAGCAAAAATACACGATCCCATGAGTCAGGACTCTCCGAGACACCGGAGAAAAAAACAACGAGGAAAAGAGAACCGGGAGAAAAAGCACTTTCCCGAAACGCCGGGAGTTCCGACCCGGATCGACAGCGTGTCAACCCTCTCCCGATCAAAGAGGCGGGGTCGGTACATCCTGAGACCGGGAGACCCGCGTGCATGGGGCGGAATCGACGTTCGGCGACGTACTGTAAGAATGAGCCGGGGTTCGGCACTGATCATCTTGGAATCGGGCGGTGTAAGTTCCACGCCGGATCGGTCCCGAACATGACAAAGCGTCACAGGTACGAGTCGGCGAAGTTCGGGTCACGGGTACAGGAACTCTTTGATGCGTTCCGGGACGACCCCCAACCTCATAATATGCTGAACGAACTCGCCTTGCTCCGGGCGATCACGGTTGATTACGTGGAACGACACGAACAGATTATGTTCGCCCTGTACGATTGGGCGACGAACGGGATTGATGTGTCGGCAAAGGGGAAACCCCCGGAACTCCCTGATTTGATTACAGTTCGTAAGATTATCGCCGACATCGGTGCGATGATTGAACGTATGCACAGGATCGAACAACGGGGGCTGATCAGCATACAGGCGTTCAAACAGGCATTCGAGCAGGTCGGCGTTGTACTGGCGACGGAGATCGACGACCCGGATGCTCTCGCCCGGATCGAGAAAGCGTTGTCCGCAATTAAGATCCCGAACTCGTACAAGGCGCGCTCACTCAGCGAAAAAAGAAAGTTGCGCGAGGAGTCTGTCTCGCCTGATGAGAGGGTTCATTGATCCGAAAGAATATACAGAAAACAGGGGGATTCCTGTATATAAATGCAGAATCCGGGAATAATAAAAAAAGTGTTTCCTGTAAACTATACATATAAAAGGACTTACACGATATAGTGTCGTATAAGGTTCATTATGTAATATTATTTAAAAAATAAGGGGTAAAGCATTGAATCAAAACGAGTTAAGGCACATCTTAAAGGGGGGAATGACCCCGGCAGTGAAGCAAGAGGCGAGGAAACGAGTGTATGTCGCGGGACCGTATTCAGCAGGGAACGTGATGCAGGTGTTCGAGAATATGCGCCGGGGGATGAGGGTCGCGACGGAGTTGACGCATGAGGGGTATGCGCCCTTTTGTCCGTGGCACGACTATCATCACAGTCTCATGACAGACCCTCTCGCCGGGGAGACCCTGTCAATCCGGGATTATTACGAGACAACGATCGCTTATCTCGACGTATCCGACGTTGTGTTCGTTATTCCGACCGATGACAACGTCGGCACACACTGGCAGGACAGCGTCGGGACACTGGTCGAGATCAACAGGGCGATCGACCGGGGCATCGATGTCGTAATCGGGAGTCGGGATCTGTTGCGACTGATGTGTCCGGTCAACGAGGCGGCGGGACAACTCGCCTGTCGGCGGTTGGAACTGCACAATCAAGTCATCTCATTTCACCGGGGCGTGTATTTCATCGAGGATTGATGAGGGTTGCGCCTGCCGGGGCTGAATGCAAGTATACCGACCCCCCGGCGATCGTCGATTGTGAGCGATCCTCGTCGAATTGCGGGGGTATTCCGGGGACCGGGAGAAAAGAATCCGCACTCGAAAGAAAACGACGGCGAACACACGGCGCGATCTGGAAAAAATTCCGGGGACTCGACGGGAGACGACGGCGGACTGCGGGGAACTCGCGACGAAAAAACCAAACGCTCGGTCTCCGGGGGGTATATCGACTTTGACGGTGTCACCGTTTCAATTTTCATTTTTTCCAGACTCGCCCGCGACGTGATGCGATTATCGCCGTTGTCCTCTCCCCGACGTTCCCGACGTTCCCGACCTCTCCGACGTTTTCGACCTCGATGCGCCTATACGCCGAACGCCTGCCTGCGATCCGACGGTGCATATAGGATCATGAGCGATTTTTCACGGGAATTTGACGCGGCTGACGGTTGGAGTCGCACGCAGTGCGGGAAACGGGGAAAGCCGGACGTTCGGTTCGTGATTGAAACGGATCGGGAAAAAAAGGGTGTTGAATTTCGCGTGTCATTTTTGAAAAATTCTGAGAGGTGAGGGTATGGACGTAACAGATAAATTGAAACAGGTGATTAAAGATCATGAAGCTGAGGTAAAGGCTTTCCGTGAAGGTCAACAATCCTGCGCCGCGTATCCGTGGACTTACCGGACAACGACAGGGGACGAGACGGGTGAGGTTGTCGAGAGTGCCGAGTTGCCGAAAGGGGGGGAATAATTATCTGGTTTTCATAAGGGATGAGCATGAATTTTATATGGTCATAACGTTGACTAATTGTGAAGCGAAAGAATTAAACAGGCTCCGCAAACATCTTGTCGCGTGGGCGAAGATCAACGAGGAAAGGGGTTCGAAGTGAGAGACAAAATAATTGAGTACGAACATCACGGCGGAGTCGTGAGTGTCCGAGAGGATTTGAAAGGGAGACATTGGGCGCATTGTCTTTGTTCCCGGTGCGCGATTTTTAAAAAGGGCGACGAGAATCCGTGCGAGATTTCGCGTTCGGCGTTTGCGGTGTGTGTGAAATACAACGTGACGTTGCCGATGTGGGAATGCCCGGATTTCGTCGAGAAAGAAAAAGGGGAGTGAGATGTTCAAATCAACAAGTGAGATTGTATCAACACAACTCGGCAAGTTGTCGGCAAAGAAAAAGGTTTCGGGTTTACCTGTTGAACGGACGGTGACTCGGTACACGGTCCTCGGCGTGTTCGAAATGCGCGAGAGCGATTCTCTGGAAATGATCAATGAGGTGATCGAGTCGATGAGGGAACAAGGTGTCGCTGACATTGTCCTCGTCGAGTCGGGTGTCGAGTCGTATCTGGACGAGTGTTGAGATGTTTTATTCTAACGGGTACGTATGGCACGACGAGCCGGATGACTCCCCGGAATGCAAGGGGCGGATTTACCGTTGCCGGAAAAGGCATTTTCTGACTAAACGAGGGGAGTGCGTGTACATAACGGAGTTTGTCCCGCAGAAACGACTCAGTTGTCCGGGGTGTGAAAAGTGCGGATACATTGACGATTATCTGTCGGAGTGTATGAGCGAGGATGACGGTGTCAATTTTGACGATGTTGAGGACGGTGAGTTGTATTCGCTGATCGGGTGTTCCGCGACGTGCGGCTCGTACGACTGCGAGGAAATTGATTTCTGGTTGGAGTATGTAAAGGTGAAAGAATGAGCAAAAAGAAAAACGGGATTGTATTTTACGATGTCAATTATACGATCACGGACAACACAACCGGGGAGAGGACGGAAGTGACACAGTCGGTTCCGGGTCATATGCTCGTTTATGTGATGTACGAATACATCACAGTCCGGGTGATGCTTTACGTGGTTTATAAAAAGATCGTGCGAGCGATTAAAGGGGTGTTTTGATGTACGACGACATTGAGTGTCCGTATTGCGGGAAGGGGTTCGACATCGACACCTGTGACGGGTTCGGCTGTACAGAGGACGAGGTGTATGAGCAGGAATGCCCGCATTGTGAGAAAAACTTTATTTTCACAGTGAGTTGGTCCCCGTTTTATACCGCGGAAAAGGCGGACTGTCTCAACGGTGCGCCGCATACGTACAAACCCTCTCACACGTATCCGGTCGATTTCGTGAAAATGGTTTGTTCTCAGTGTGACGATCATCGAGATCCGACCCCGGCAGAGTGGGAGCAAATCGAAAAAGACCGGGGGGAAAAGCGGGGAGATTGGGCGCGGGACGGAAATCAAAGACACAAGGTGAAAGAATGAGCCGGACGAAAAAGAAAAAGGGAGTCGGTTCGACGGGTCGTCCCGCGAATCATGACGAGACGCGCTGTCCGGCGTGCGGGTGTTTTATGGAAGAGGTCGACAAAAGCACCGAGGCGGGTTGGGACTATGATTTCGAATGCAACAATACGCGCTGTCGGTCAAACAAAAAAGAAAAGGGGTGAGATTATGGAACAGTGTTCGTTTAAATGGGACGGGGAAACCCTGACGTACGCGGAAGCGTTCGCAAAGTTCGACAGGGAGAATCCTCATGTGTACGAGAGACTGAAAGCCGAGGCGTTGAGTTTCCGCCGGACGACGGGAGTGAAGCACGTCGGAATGGATTTGATCATTGCGCGTTTGCGCTGGTTGCACGCGTTCGAAACGAAGGGGGACACGTTCAAGTTGAACAATAATTTCAAGTCGTACTATGCCCGAAAATTGATGCGCAACGTGCCGGAACTTGCCGGGTTGTTCCGTGTCCGGGAACAGAGAGCGAAAAACAAAATTATGCCGAGGGCGGAATTGTCAGAGGTATGATCGAATTAAAATTGAGAGAAACGGAACGGAGAATCGCCGAGGTTCGCGCGTACTGGCAGGCACGCCGGGACGAGTATTGTGACATGGTACGCGCCGGAATGACGCAGTGTGACGATTGTCTGATATTCACGACGCAGTTGTTCGAGTGCGAGGAATGCGGGAGTCTTGTGTGTGCCGATTGTTTCAGGCAACATCCCGGCAATCGGTGCATAGGGTAACGGTGCATAAAGGGAACAGAAAGCGAGGGGACAGCGATGACTGAGAAAAAGATGACATACAACGGGCATTTATCGATCGCGCGACTGACAGGGAGTGCAAAGGGAGAATATATTCAAGTGAATGTGTATGATCGGGAAAAAGGCGAGACAATACTTGTCGATGTTTCTCTCGCGGAATTTGCAAAGGCGGTCACGGGTCGCGCGAGGGTTGCTTGTTTTATCAGAAAAATTACGGGGTGAACTATGGCAGACAATTATGTTCGCGAATTATTGGAAAAAGAGGCGGAGCATTTGAGCCGCCGCCTCGCGCAAGGAATTTTCAGTTCCGAAAAAAGCCGGGAGAATTTCGAGAGGCGTTTTATACAGTTGAACTCGTTGTTGAACTCTCTCGAAACGCACGGGGGGCGAAAGATGTTTGCGTTGATTGTGCAAAGCAAAGAAGTTCGTGCAAATAGTGGGGATATAATGACAGCGAGCGGGGAAGAGTTTCTCGTCAAAAGAGATGTCGACGGTTGGGTTTCGGCGACAGGTGTCAATCTCAAAGGGAGTCTCGCACAGGAAAACGGAAAATTTTCAATCGACACAAAAATTTTTGCGTCTTTCGACGAGGCTCAAAAGTTCGCGGCAAAGTGGAAAGGTCAACCGTGGTGGGTCAAACCGAATGGGTTTTTTCGAGTTGTCCCGGTGAAAGAATTGACGGAACAAATTGTTATCGGGTACGCGCCGGACTGTGAGGGAGATTTATCATGAGCAATTGTTGCACGATGTGCGGAGCGGTGATCCCGGACGATCAAGGGAGTTCAACCTGTTCGATGTGTTTCGGAGATGTGGGTCACGGCAAAGATGGATATTATGAGGAATACGAGCGACAGCAATTTGAGCAATGGGAGCGCGAACAGCAAGAGAGGGAGAGGGGTGACGAATGACTGAGAAAAAAATATACACATTGAATTTGAAACTCGACAATGATGCGCCGGAAACAATATTCAATCTCAACACGGTCGAGGAACAATCTGCAATGCTCGCCTCGATCCTGCTCGGTGCGGACGGCGAAGAGTTTGACAGGGGGAAATTAATATCCGCGGCAAGTTTGATTTGCGAGAAAATTCTGCACGAGAAAAAAATTGACTCCCCGGAGTGTGCCGAGAGGCTGATCGCCGAGATACTTATGAGTCGAAAAATCACTGACGCTCTTTCGAAAATATTGAGGGCGTGAGGGAGAGATATGAAAATCAAGTTTTTGATCAATAGGTTCAAAGATGCTCCGCCGTCCGGGTTCGAGGAAATCGAAATCTCGACGAACTGCGAGGATTTCCTCGACGGTCGCGAGGATTTCGAGGATTACATCAAGGATTCTCTCGTCAAGTATTACGGGCGGGACGGTTTGGTCATGTCCCCGGAAGAGGTCGAGGAAATGGGGAATGACTATCTCGGAGACAAGGGGAAGTCATGAACAAAGAGGAAAAAAGAATCCCGGAAGGGTACACAACAGCGACGGGTCCGTTGTACGTGACTGAAGTGTCGACCGTTGGGGGTGACAACATCTTTTCTTTTTGGCGGACGTTGTTGACGGTGAGGTGTCAGGGGTGCGGGAAAGAATTTGAGTTTTCGTGTCTCGGTAAAATCGACGGCAAGCTGAAAGTCATACACGCTCTCTGCGGAGATTGTTCGCCGGAAACCGATTCAAAAATTGAGAGGTGAGAATGAGTGAACAATTCATGGTGCATATTGTGCGAATGTCTGACGGGGAGACGGTCAAGGAAATGGGACCGATGTCTGAGAGCAAGGCGGAGAAAGTACACGACGGCGTGTTGATCAATTTGAACACAACCGAGTATTTTGTCGCGATCAAATCTGTCGAATGTCTTGACGAGCCGGGGGATCAAACCGACCTGTCTCCGACCTTTGACCGTCACGGGTATCCGACCGAGGTGACTCTGAGAATCATCCGGGAATGGAAACAACCGATCACGAAAGAATCGGCGCGCGATTTTTTCACGTACTGTTGCGATTGCTGGCATGAGAACGGGGAGTTTTTAATTGAAGACGCTGACGATACAATCGAGTTTCACACAGGCGGTTGGTCGGGGAATGAGGATATAATCTCGGCGATACAGGCGAACGTTTTGATCTGGTCAATGTGCTGGCAGGAATCTCGCCGGGGCGGTCATCATGTTTTTTCCGTCGCAGATTTGCCGGGGGCAATTGATCACGAATTGACAACCGAAAGAGGTGACGAATGAGTCCGAGGCGACCGACAGATTTGACGAAACTGCATTATAAGCAGGTCGGGAAAACAAAGTACGGATTCATGAGGGATCGAAAAGGGACAGGGTATTTGCTTTGTTTCATTTCGCACAACGGATCGGACAACTTGCTCGCGACGGATGTTGATCGCGGACTTGAATATCAGAGTTGTTTGCTCGACGGTTTTATCGATCACGCCGCGGGGGAAACATTTTTTTATAATACAACAAACCCGACGCACGGCGGCGGGAATTACGGGAACGCTGTCCCCGATGTAATTATGATCGAGGAAACTGAGACGAGGGTGTCTGTCGATCTCCCGGCGTTTGATTATATGCCGAACCGGGGGGAGATGGGGGAATACAAAACCCGGATGCTCGCGGGGCGGTATCCTGATTGTGGCTGGCGTTGTTCCGTGGTTTACGATCTGACAGAGACTCGTGTCGACATGAGTGTGAAATATTACATGACGGATAATCAACTGCACAGGGTGTATTTTTTCCGCCCGATGACGATTCACTTGAACCCGAAATTGTTTCAATATCCTCTCGAAAATGAGGACAAGCGGGACGAGAATTCTTACCTTGCCGCCGTGATCAAGGACGACAACATCCGGGTCAAATCAATCGACCGGAAATTCCTGTTGACTCTTTCGAGCAGGGTGAACAATCTCGCTCAATACCGCGGCGCAAAGCCGTACTATTCTCACAGGTGTTTCATCGAAGCCGATCGCATGGTACAAAACAAGGTCGGAACGGGGGATGTGTGGGAAGCGATGCTCGTGATTGAACCGCAAAGGGCGTATTCTCCCGACACAGTTTTCGAGGGAAATACAACTCTCGAAATCACACCTCTCAGGTTCGGTGTTGATCTGAGACAGATTCTCAAAAATTTAATAATCGCAGTAAACGAAAGGATGCGACGAATGAAAATCGAATGTAAGGACGGACCGAAGACTGTGACGGACAATCAGTTCGTCTGGTTGGAATCAACCGGGAAACTGGTTGACATGAGTTCACATCCCGGACCTGCGGGAGTGGGGTATTTCACCGGGACGATCGGAGAGTTGCAGGATGTTCTCGCAGAGATGCCGTCGGGCTGGACTCCGCCTGTCACAGATCCGCCTGTTGTTGACCCGCCCGCTCCGCCTGCCGGGAGTTTCGAAGAGCAAGTCATCACACTCGCGAATGATATGAACGGGAAACTCGACCGGATTCTCGAAAAATTGGAGTGTTGAGATGAAAATTGAAACGAGCGAGCAGTATGATCAGGCAATGGAACGGATCGAGGAATTATTCAATATTGACCCTGATCCGGGGACACTTGAGGGGAAAGAATTGCGGGAGTTGGCGAGTGCCGTTGTTGATTATGAGGACTCTCACGTTGAGGAATTCGGTGATTTTTCCGGGGGCTGGATGATTAAAAAACACAGGCGCACACGTTTCGAGATCAGGTGTTCCTGTGGGTACACAGGGAAACCGGAAGAGCGACGAATCCCCGTACAACCAAAGGACGGCAGTCCGCCGTCATATAATAATTGCTGGTCGGCGTGGTTTTGTCCGAAATGCGGGGAACACCGCACCTAAAAAATCAGAGTGGGAGAGAACAGATGCAGGTTGTCGGATTAGATAAGACGAACGCGTTCGGGTTGTTTGCGAAGGGGATCGACAAAACGAGATTCCCGTTGTTGTCTGATGTCGGAGTGTTGAATGCGATTGCGGATTTTGCAGAGAGTCAAAGCCTCGAACACACTGAGGCGTTGCTCGTCATTATGACGGCGAGACATTACGGGTTCACACACAACCCCGCGTTCATCGATTTCACGTACAAACACTCCCCGGAAGAAACTCTCGAAATGCTCGCCGCATTGTCAGGCGGCAATTGCGGAGACACAAAAAAACAATGAACATTAAAAATATCACGTCTCATCAAGACAGGTCGTTGATCATGCAGTTGAAGGGGTTCGAACCGAAACTCATTTTCGACATCGGCGCAAATCAGGGGGAGTCGGTTCACAGGTTCAAGAGACTCTGGTCGGATTGTCCGATCGTCAGTTTTGAGCCGAGGGTCACGGCGTTCCGTATGCTCGAAGAGGTTGCGAAAGAGTATTCCGGGGTCACTTGTTTCAATTTTGCTCTCGGAGAAACTGACGGTCCGACGGAAATGAGCGAGATCCTTGACGACAATTCCCTGCATGGCGGGAGATCGACATTCCTC
>Ga0272443_10002491_pt1 | contig 23422 bp, 22 predicted proteins | sample SSMAcet12_FD_193581 | JGI IMG/M metagenome (GOLD analysis project Ga0272443, IMG submission 193581) | Marine sediment archaeal communities from Little Sippewissett salt marsh, Falmouth, MA, United States - SSM-Acet-12 | ecosystem: Environmental > Aquatic > Marine > Wetlands > Sediment ...
TCTAATGGATCTGGAGAGTGTATTGAAAGACATGGGGGTAGTTGGTGCCGGAGGTGCTGGTTTTCCTACCCATGTCAAAGTGAGCAATCAGTGCGATACAGTCATTGCTAATGGATTGGAATGTGAGCCCCTTCTTTTTAATGATAAATATATTATGGAAAAAGAAGGAGAAAAGATTGTCGCTGGCCTGGAAATGGTCATGAAAGCAGTTGATGCAAAAAAAGGAATCATCGCCTTAAAGAAAAAATACCGTTCCATTACCGGAAAGATAAAAAAAGCTATCACTGCAAACAAGAATATTTCGATTCGATATTTAGATGATTATTATCCTGCAGGTGATGAATTTCTCCTGACAAAAGAAATTACCCATAAGATTATTCCGGAGGGAGGAATCCCATTGGATGTAGGTTCTTTAGTCGATAATGTAGAAACTTTAAAAAATGTTTTTTTTGCAGTAGAAGGTCAACCGGTTACCAGAAGGGCGCTAACCTGCACCGGGGAAGTAAAGAAACCGGCTATTGTCTATGCACATATTGGCACTCCTTTTCGTGAAATTGTCAATCTTTGTGAACCAATTTTAGAAGATTATGTAGTCATTGCAGGTGGTCCCATGATGGGCAAAGTGGTATACGATTTAGATACCCCCGTTACAAAATTGATTAGCGGAATCATCGTTTTGCCACGGAACCATCCTTTAGTGTTAAAGAAAACCTTAAGCATTGAGTATATTATTAAACAGAGTAAGTCAGCCTGTTGCCAATGTAGATATTGCACCGATTTATGTCCAAGATATTTATTGGGGCATGAATTGTATCCGCATAAGATTATGAGACAGATAAATTTAGGGATTGATGTTCCTTCTGAAATAATCCAGAATGCCTTTTTATGCAGTGAGTGTGGACTTTGCGAGGTATTTGCCTGTCCCATGGAATTATCACCACGAATTATTAACCAAAAGATTAAAGAAAATCTATTGGCAGCCGGATATAAACCTAATTTTTCGAATAGAAAAATAAATCAGAGAGAAATGATGGAATTCAGGAAAATTCCCAGTTCGAGAATAAAAAATCACTTAAGATTAAATAAATACGATAAAACCGACGCTCATGTTATAAGAAAATTCGACACAAATCCCGATAGGGTGGAAATTTTATTAACGCAACATGTTGGTGCATCTTCAAAACCGGTGGTTAAAGTTGGAGAACGGGTAGATGAAGGTGCTCTGATTGCTGATATACCAAAAGGTCAATTAGGGGCAAAAATACATTCAAGCATTAAAGGGAAAGTTACTTATATTGATGAAGAGAAAATAGTCATTATAAAACAATAATAGAAAAAGGTAAGGTAAGTATGAAAATAACCGTACTCGGAGTCTTGGAATTTAATAGCGTTGCGGTAGGCATAAAAGCTTTAGATGGAATTGTCAAAGCAGCTCCGGTGGAGATAGTTGATGCAAAAACGATATGCCCGGGGAAATTTATCATCATTTTTAGCGGTGATGTGGCATCAGTTGATGCTTCTCTAACTGCGGGAAAGGAAATTGGCGAAGGTTACATCGTTGATGAATTATTTATTCCCAATCTTCATCCCCAGGTTATTCCGGCAATTATTGGAGTAGTTGACTGTAAGGTATGGGGAGCCATAGCGGTTATCGAGTCTTTTTCAGCAGTTGCCAGCATAGAAGCGGCAGATATTGCGGTTAAAAAAGCAGATATTTTAATCAATGAAATCAGATTGGCGGTCGGAATGGGTGGTAAATCCTATATAAAGATGATCGGTGATATTCACCAGGTAGAAGCTGCAGTTAGTGCATCGGTGAAATTGATTGGCAATAAAGGATTGCTTTGTAAAGATGTTATTATCCCCAATCCAAATCCCGCGATTAAGCCTTTTTTTATTTACTAGTAATTCATTTTAATCATTAGCGAAATGTAAACTGATTAAAATTTAGGTGGTTGGTTATGAAAATAAATGAAAATGATTTAAGATTAATCATTGAGAACGTGCTTGATAAATTGGGAAAAACTGAAGGAAAAATTGAGAAATCGGATGATTTATCTACTGAAAAATCGAATCAGGATGGTATTTTTGAAGAAATAAATAATGCTATAGATGCCGCTGAATCTGCCCAGATTGAGTTTATTAAATTGAGCCTTGAGAAGCGCAAAGAAATTATTCGGGATATTCGCCAGACAATTTTGGATAATTTGGAAAAAATATCTAAGATGGCAAAGGAAGAAACCGGCTTTGGCAGAATTATGGATAAGATTGAAAAAAATCGATTAGCTGCATTGAAAACGCCGGGAGTGGAAGATCTGGAGCCTGCTGCTTATTCTGATGATCATGGTATGACTTTGACGGAAAGAGCACCATTCGGAGTAATCGGCTCAATTATTCCATCTACCAATCCAACTTCTTCGGTTGTAAATAATGGAATCAGTATGATTGCCGGTGGAAATGCGATCGTTTTTAATCCTCATCCTGCGGCAAAAAACAGTTCGAATTTTACCATTTCCCTTATTAATCAAACGATTGTGAAAGCCGGCGGACCTCAAAACGTACTGTGTTCTATTAAAAATCCAACTATAGATTCAGCCCGAAGCTTAATGAAGCATCCCAAGATTAAATTACTGGTTGTGACCGGAGGTCCTGCTGTTGTAAAAACAGCAATGGATAGCGGAAAAAAAGTAATAGCTGCCGGTCCGGGAAATCCCCCCTGCGTTGTAGGACAAACCGCAGATCTAGAGAAAGCCGGTCGTGATATTGTGAACGGAGCAGGATTTGATAATAATATTGTATGTTTGTGTGAAAAAGAGATTTTAGCTGTTAATCAAATTGCAGACCAATTAAAAGATGAAATGAAAAAAAATGGTGCATTTGAATTAAAAGGAGAGCAGATTGAAAAAGTAACCAAAATAGTTATTGCTGATCCAGGAAAACCTGGTCACGAAGGGGTTCCGAATAAAAAATGTGTAGGCAAAGATGCCTATCTGATTGCCCGGGAAATTGGTTTAACTATTTCTCCGGAAACAAGAATACTATTATGTGAAGTCAATAAAGAACATCCTTTGGTTTGGACTGAACAACTGTTACCGGTTATTCCACTTGTCCGTTTCGACTGCATTGATGAGGCCATGGATTTTGCCTTAAAATGCGAACACGGATTCAGACATACTGCATCTATTCATTCTAAAAATATTTCCAAACTTTCCAAAATGGCAAAAATGATGAATTGTTCTTTGTTTATAAAAAATGGGCCGAATTATAGTGGCATAGGATTTGGGGGTGCAGGTTATACTTCCTTTACCATTGCTACTCCTACAGGAGAGGGATTGACTCGGGCAAGAACCTTTACCCGTGAAAGAAGATGTGTGCTGGTAGGATATTTTAGAATTGTTTAAAAATTATTAATGAAACCGATTATTCGGAGGTTAATATGAAATTAGGAAAAGTTATCGGAAGCGTTGTTTGTACACAAAAAGTAAATTCGCTTGAAGGAATAAAACTATTATTGGTTCAACCACTGAATGAAAAATTGGAAGAAACCGGAGAGCCTGCGGTTGCATGTGATACGGTTCAAGCCGGAATCAATGATATTATCTTTTATGAAGGGGGCAGAGAAGCAGCTTTGGGACTTAAAAACTGGTTCAATCCTTCTGATATGACTATAATGGGGATAGTGGATCAGGTAAATATTGGAGAGAAAGAATGATTTTAGGAAAAGTAATCGGTAATGTCGTATCAACGATAAAATTACCGATTTTTCGAGGTTACAAAATATTAGTGGTTCAACCGATAGACCCGAATGAAGAAGTCCAGGGAAAAACTTTTTTGGCTTTAGATACAGTACAGGCCGGAGTGGGCGATCGTGTTCTAGTGGTTGATGAGGGAAATTCTTCACGTTTAATTATAAATAATCCAACTGCGCCGATTAGAACAATGATTGTGGGAATCGTAGATTCCATTCATGAATTCAAGGAAAAGGAATAAATAAAAAATGATTGATAGTTCCAATTTCAAAATAATAAAAAATGTTGTGAGTGGTCTATATTCTACAACCATTGATGAAAAGAAACAATCTGATTCAAATACGGCTCAGGCAAGAGTTAACGGTGTAGTAATTGGTGCAGATCATGGTGGATTTGAAGCAAAAGAAATCATTAAGGATTATTTACGAACCATCGGGTATCGGGTGACAGATGTAGGTACTTTCAGTAAAGATAGCGTAGATTATCCTGATTATGCCCTTAAGGTGGCAAAAAAAGTAGCTAGCGGAGAATGTGAAAGAGGAATCATGTTCGATGGTGCGGGAATCGGTTCTTCGATGGCCTGTAATAAACTGAAAGGAATAAGAGCTGCGCTTTGCTATGATTTAAAGACCATCAATAATAGCCGGGAACATAATAATGCCAATGTTTTAACCCTTGGAGGACCTCTTCATACAGCTGAAGAAATATGCCAAATGGTAAAACTATGGCTGGAAACCAAATTTGCCGGTGGGAGGCATTGGAAAAGAGTAAATAAAATCATGGCCATCGAAAGAGAGCAATAAATTTTTATTTATATAAATTGTTATAAATTGACTAAAAATTAAGATTAGAGGTTAAAAATATGGACGAAATGGATAAAAAAGAACTTATTGATAAAATTAGCGATGAAATAATAAGTAAGTTAAAAAAATTAGATAAAACAGATTCCATTTCTATTAATTCTGCAGAAATCAAGAATACCAATACTGTAATAACTCCTGCAGATGTTGCCCATTATATCGACCATACTTTGCTAAAGCCCGACGCAACCGAAGATCAAATTAAAACATTATGTGAGGAAGCAGCTAAATACGGCTTTTATTCGGTATGTGTTAATTCAAGCTGGGTGGAATATTGTGCAAAGAAATTAAGAGGAAGCCAAGTAAAGGTCTGTGCTGTTGTTGGCTTCCCGCTGGGAGCAATGGATAGCCGGACCAAAGCCTATGAAACCCGTAATGCAATAGAGAATGGAGCAGATGAAATTGATATGGTCATCAATGTAGGGGCATTAAAAAATGGAAATTTAAAATTAGTTGAAGAAGATCTTCGTGCAGTAATGAGAGCTTGCAGAAGCACAACGACAACAAAAGCAATTATTGAGACTTGTTTGTTAACCGATGAAGAAAAAATAATTGCTTCTCAGCTGGTTAAAAAAGTAGGTTATGATTTCGTCAAGACCTCAACAGGTTTTTCAAAAGCTGGTGCAACTGCACAGGATATTACATTGATGCGAAGAACTGTAGGTCCAAAAATGGGCATTAAAGCAGCTGGAGGTATACACAATTTCGAAGAAGCCTTATTGATGATTCAGTCGGGAGCCACCAGGTTGGGTGCAAGTGCAGGGATTAAGATTATTGGAGCATGAAAAACAAAAGTATCCATTAATGGAGGATGGTAAATAATGGAAGATTCTAATCTTTCTGAATACAAAGATATTATTGATGTTATTTCAAATACAATACATCGGAAAGTAAAATCACGGGGATTTACGTCCCCTGATTTTACGATCCCGATTGAAGTATCCAGTCGCCATGTTCATGTTACGAGGGATACGCTCGATGTCTTATTTGGAAAAGGATATGAATTAACCAAATTAAAAGATCTTTCGCAGCCGGGAGAATTTGCTGCTCATGAGCAAATCAGTATTATCGGTTCAAGCATGAGAGTGTTAGAGCGGGTAAGGATTTTAGGTCCGATAAGGAAGTATACACAAGCTGAATTATCGATAACTGACGGTTATTTTTTAGGATTGGATTTGCCTACACGAATTTCAGGAAATTTAGAAGGCACACCTCCAATAACCATCATTGGTCCGAAAGGGACATTAAGCCTTAAACAAGGTGCGATTCGAGCTGCTCGACATATTCATATGACCCCGGAAGATGCAATACTGTTTAAAGTAAAAGTTAATGATAGAGTGAATGTGGAAATAAATAATGAACACGGAGTGATATACAAAGATGTTATCATTCGAATTTCATCGAATTACAGATTGATGTTTCACTTGGATACCGATGAAGGCAATGCCGGAAATATCAAAGGTACAGGTTTTGCTAGAATTGTATAATGCTGCTACTTACGCATTATTCATGCTGCAGATACTTAACCTCTGAAAAAACATTCTATAAAAATACAATGATCATTTTAGTATTTTTTAAAAATTCAAAAACAATTTATCATTTTTTATAAATTAAAGAGAAAAAATATTAGTAAAGCCGAATTCAATAAAAAATGTGTTAGAAAAAAGGAGGTATTATGTCAATCTCTACATCATTTAAAGATAAAGTTGCCGTTGTTACAGGAGCTGCTGGAGGTTTGGGTGAAAGTTTGGTGATTAAGCTGGCAGAAGCAGACTGTAAAGGGGTTATCATCAATGACATCAATAAAAGCAATGCAGAAAGAATTGCAACAAAGATAACAAACACAAAAACCGAAGCTATAATAGTTTTGGCTGATGTCAGTACTTCCCAAGGAGCAAAAAGCGTTATAGATACTGCAGAAAAAAAATGGGGAAAGCTTGATTTTTTAGTAAATAATGTGGGTGTATGTTATCGAGGTAATATTTGGGATGAATCTGATGCTCAATTTAGTAAAACTATTAACGTCAATCTTTATTCAACTTTTTATTGTATGAAATATGCCTCAAAATTAATGAAAAAACAGAAATATGGTGCTATCGTGAATATTGGTTCTACTGCTGGTATTACCGGTGGTACAATGGGGCCTGCATATGCAGCTTCAAAAGGTGGAATCATTGCTCTATCAAAACATGCTGCAAGAACATTAGGGAAAGATGGTATAAGGGTAAATTGCGTTGCACCAGGATATATGGAGACAGAAATGTTACATTCTGTTTTTCAGGATAAAAAAGTTAGAGAAGAACGTTGGGCTACGATTCCTCTTGGGCGAAGTGCAAGACCTGAAGAAATTGCCAATGCAGTAGTATTTTTACTTTCTGATCAAGCAAGCTATATTCTTGGTGATGTACTATTAGCATCCGGCGGAAGAACGTCATAAATTCATATTTTTAGCAACATGAATGAAGTGGATATTTTAAGTTTATTCATGTTGTATATCACGAAAAACTGTGGTAATGAATGTTCGCATTCATTACCTAGGGATAAATCCTAATTAAAAATTTTCTATAAAATAAATAATTTTGTCTATATTCTTCATAAATGATAAGGAGTAAGATAAATGAGCAATTTATTAGGAATTGATGTGGGCACAAGCGGTGTAAAGGTTTTGTTGATATCAAAAGAAGGTCAAGTTGTTTCCAGCAAGTCAGTTTCTTATCAACTTACATCTCTACATCCTGGTTGGGCAGAGCAACTTCCTTCTGATTGGTGGGGAGCTTCCATGAAAGCAATACAAGGTATAATTGCTGATAACTTGATTGACCCGAATAATATTAAAGGAATAAGTTTATCCGGACAAATGAATAGTCCTGTCTTTCTTGATAAGAAAAAGGAAGTAATTCGTCCCTCAATACTCTGGAATGATACCCGTACTTCAAAACAGTGTGAAGAGATATATGAAAAAGTTGGTGGATTAGATATCCTTATTTCTCATACTTACAATTCCGCCTTAAACAGTTATACAGCACCAAAAATATTATGGGTAAAGGAAAATGAACCACAAAATTATAAAAAGATTAAATACGTTCTCTTGCCCAAAGATTATGTACGCTATAAGCTAACCAATGAATTATTTACCGAATCTTCTGATGCAGCTGGTACGCTGTTGTTTGATGTAGTAAAAAAGAAGTGGTCATCATACATATTGGAAAAACTTGAAATTAACAGAAACATTTTACCCCCGGTACTTAATTCCTTTGATTTAGCTGGCAAAATAACGAAAGAGGTAGCCGATAAAACTGGATTAAAAATAGGGACTCCAGTAATTGCTGGAGGAGCTGATAATACCTGTGGGGCAGTAGGAAGTGGGATTATTGAAGAAGGAAGAGCTATGATGAGTCTTGGTTCTTCAGGCGTTGTCGTGATGCATACCGATCAGCCAATAGCGGATCAAAAAGGAAGAATCACATTATTTAACCATGCTTGTGCAAGCAGTTGGTATATTTTAGGGGCGGCCTTATCAGCCGGTATTTCATATGAATGGTTAAAGAAAAAACTACTAGATAACCTCTTGAGTTATGCTCAACTAGACACATTGGCAGGAAGAATCGCTCCGGGTAGTGCAGGATTAATTTTTTTACCTTATCTTTACGGAGATAGAACTCCGCATACTGATGCTCATGCTCGGGGAGTTTTTTTTGGAATATCAGCCAAACATAATCAGGGGCATTTTGCAAGAAGTGTTTTAGAAGGTGTTATTTTTTCTTTGAGAGATTCATTTGATTTATTTCAAGAGAAGGGTTTAAAGGTAAAAGAAATAAGACTTATCGGTGGGGGTGCAAAGAGTAAGGTTTGGCGGCAAATATCAGCAGATATTCTAGGCAAGGAAATAAATGTATTAAACATAGAAGAAGGACCTTGTTTTGGAGCAGCTCTGATTGCCGGAGTAGGGGTAGGAGTTTACAAAAATATTTCTGAAGCGGTAAACGGCATAGTTAAAATAAAAAAAACCATTACTCCTAGAATAGAAAATGTTAAAAAATATGACGATTATTATAAATTGTATAAAAAATTATATCATAGCTTAAAGGAAGACTATGAAGAATTAGATAGACTGAATGTTCTTTATAGCTAATTTTTATATCAGAACTGACTAATATATAAGAAAAATCATTTGATAATCGATGTATTAAAAGCGAAAAATAATTCATTTAATCAATAATATAAGAAATCATTCCAATCAAACTAGTAAGGAGAATTTTTTTAATGGAATATGTACTTAATTTTAAAGGAAAAAACGTTTGCATTACCGGTTCGGGTCGAGGTATCGGGAGAGGAATAGCTATTGGGTTTGGTTCTCTAGGAGCTAATGTAATATTAATCGATATTGCCCAAAACAAAACCGGTGCAGAAGAAACCGCAAGAATGGTAAGAGAGGTTGGAGGTCAAACCACAATCATCACAGCTGATTTATCCCGGGTAGAAGAGATTGAACGCGTAGTCCGGGAAATGAAAAAAAAGTTTTCTGTTCTAGATATTTTAATTAATAATCATGGTATAACCAGAAAATATGAAACAGAAAACTACAAAGAAGAAGATTATGATGCAACACTTGATACGAACTTAAAAGGTTACTTTTTTATGAGCTCAAGAATTGCCAAAGAGTATTTCATTCCTCAAAAATATGGAAAAATAGTCAGCACTGCTTCAATGGCTTCATTTAGAGGTGTAGTTCGTTCATGTGCATATGCAGCAAGCAAAGGCGGGGTGAAGCAAATGACCATGAGTTTGGCATGTGAATGGGCTAAATATAACATTCAGGTAAATGCTGTGGCACCAGGTTATACAAATACAAAGATGGCAGCTAATATAGATAAGAATTCGGAACGCTATAAAAGAATAATGTACGCTACACCTATACAAAGATTTTGTGAAGTAGAAGAATTAGTAGGTGCTTACTTATTTCTTTCTTCAAATATGGCTAGTTATGTTACAGGACATACTTTTCCGGTTGATGGTGGCGGTTGTGCTTCTTATGTTTAAAAAAGAGTATTTTTAGGGTTGGGAGAGAACATTTGAAAAAATATTATAAAATATTAGAGGAACATAAAAAAGATAATTTTCAAAAGTTTTATGAAATAGGTTTCTTAAGCGAAAAAGAATATTCTGGATGTGGGCAAGCAACTATAGCTCCATTCGTAGAATTGCTTGAGATTAATGAGATAATGTATAAAGCAGCTTCTGGATTACTCGCAGGAATAGGATATCGGGGAGATGCTTGCGGAGCATATGTTGCAGGAGTGATGGTTATTAGTTATATATTTGGAAGAGAATATATAGACCTGAAAGACGATGTTGAATCTGCTAAAGAAAAATATAGAAGAACTGCAAAAATTGTAAATAAATTTAGAGAAAAATTTATTGATAAATATAATGGAATTAATTGCAAGGAAGTACAAGTGGCAATATTTGGAAGATTCTATAATCTTTTAAATCCTACGGAAAAAATTGCTTCTTTAAAGGCAGGCTCTCATATCGATAAATGTACTTCTGTTGTCGGTAATGCTGCTAGAATAGTGGCTGAATTAATATACAGTGAATTAAAAGAGGATTTTAAAGAGTAATAAGTTATTCTAGATTAAAAAATAAGCAACCATTTACATAATCAATTTGATGCTTGACAATTCTTTATGAGATTGTTAATATGTTAATATTATAATAATATTTGTTATTTTTTTAACATGTTATAAATTGAAGCCCCTTTTTAACTAAAAAATTATTGAATTAATAAGGGTACATATTATTTGTTAGAACAGTATTTAAGAAAAAAAATATCAAACAGTATTTTTGAATGAAATGAGGAAATTAGAATGAACACAAATAACAACGGACGTTTTGAAGGAAAAGTTGCAATTATTACTGGTGCCGGAAAGGGAATAGGGGAACAAATTGCTTATGATTTAGCTTTAGAAGGAGCTAAGGTAGTATTGGTAGATATCGATAACAATTCTCTTGCATCTGCAACCGATAGAATAAAATCTAAGGGAGGCAAATGCTTTCCTGTGCAATGTGATGTTTCATCGAGTTTGCAGGTGGAAAAAATGGTCAGTACAATTCTTGATTCTTTTGGTAAAATTGATATTTTAGTTAATAATGCAGGGATATTGATTACTGGTAGTCTAAAAGATGTTACTGATGAACTCCTGGATAAAATAATAAACGTAAATCTAAAAAGCGTTCTTTATCTTTCTAGATCTGTAGTTCCATTCATGAAGAAAAATAACTATGGTAGGATTGTCAATGTCGCATCAATTACTGGTGTTCGAGGAGATAATTCAACATTGCCCTGTTATGGAGCTTCAAAAGGAGGGGTTATCACATTCACCCGTTCATTAGCTCGAGAACTTGCTCCATTTGGAATTACAATTAATGCAGTCGCACCACATGCAATAATGACAGAGCTTATGAGTTATTGGTCCGTTGAAAAGAAAAATAGTGCTAGAAAAAAGATTCCGGTAAATCGCCTAGGTACACCAAAAGATGTTTCTTGGTTAACTTTATTTTTATTATCAGAAGAATCTTCCTTTATAACTGGCGAGACTGTGAATGTAAACGGTGGATATTACATGAATTAAATTTTTCATTTACAATACTAATTGTACATTTTAACAAAAAATTACTAAAAAAATTACTGTAAATTTTATCAAATAAAATTATATTATAGAAAAAAGGATGTATTTGAATTTATAAAGAGCGTATTGTTTTATTTTTTAGGCTTAATTATTTTTACAAGAATATAGTAAGTAGTCTTAAACCAGGTAAGGCCTTTCTATTTGAATACGAAAAGTTGAACAATGATAGAATTTGCAAAAATTGTCTATAGGAAACATAATTATTAGCAATTATAATTAGCTCGCTATGAAGTTTACTTAATGATTATTTCTTCAACCCTCCGTAAATTTGAGGTTTTTGAGAAATTTGGAAAACTTCTGTAAATGGTGAATGTCTGTCAATTGGAAAGGAAAATCAATGATTATTGCCATCCAATCTAATAGGCAAAAGTGAAGACTTTTTAGCATATGTCTGCATATAAGTCGAATGATAGGCATTTGAAACCTTAAATTTCTTCATTTAAGTTACTCTAATGAGAGAGCAATTATACTAGAAGGTACAAATTAATCTTTTCATGTTTTTCAATAAGTGTGTCAGCCATTACTTATCATTTATTTATTTTGGGAACCTATGAAAAATATTTATATCTCTGAATGATCATCAATAACGTAGACTCTAAAATGCATTAATTTTCAAAAAAAACGGAAAGAGGAACGAATATTGAAATTATCTTATTAGGAGGTGATAGAAAAGCAATAATATTAAGTGCTTTTAATGAAAATATTGTTATTGTTATATTGTTTTAAAAAAAAGGAGGAAAAAATGATTAATAAAAGATTTAACTTATTTACTTTGGTAATTGCCCTTGTGATTATCTTATCACTATCAATGGGTGCAAGCGCCAAACTCTCTTTCGGTGCAAGTGTTTTAAATCGTCAAAATATATATTCATGTATTCTTGAAGACTATTTAAAAGAAGCGGCAAAGAACCTTGATGTTGATATAGTAGTAATGGATGGTCAAAATGATAGTAGTAAGCAAATAGACCAAGTTCAGGATTTTATTACATCAGGTGTGGATGCTATTCTACTTGCACCAGCTTCTATTGATGGTGCAAAAGGAGCTTATAAATTAGCTAAAGAGGCAGGTGTACCCGTTTTTACTTTTGATTGTGGGGCACCGGGAGATTTTGTTGCCCATGTTGGCACAGATAATTATAAAGGTGGAATCTTAGCTGCCAAGTATGTAGCAGAAGAAATATTGAAAAATCAAGAAGGTAAAATAGCATTTGTTGGCTTTAAGGAAATTGAACCTTGTGTTTATAGAGAAGAAGGTTTTTTTGATACAATAAAAAAATATCCAAATATTGAAGTAGTTGATATTCAAAATTGTTCCGGGAGTGTTGAAAAAGCTATCAGTATTACTCAGAATATGCTATTAAAACATGATGACTTAGAGGCTATTTTTTATATAGGAGATCCCTTTGCTATAGCAGGTTATCAAGTTGTAAAATCTGAAAAAAGAGATGTAAAAATCGTTGGTTTTGATGCAAGCCCTGACGTTGTAGCAGAGATTAAAAAAGATAATGGGATACTCGTAGCCACTGTAGCGCAAGATGCCAAAGGAATTGCAAGTACAATTGTAAAATATGCAGTTGATCACCTCAACGGAAAAGAAGTACCACAAACTACACTAATCGAGGGATATATTGTAGATCTAAAAAATGTGAATCAATAGATTAGCGATTAACATTCAGTTAATATTTAAATAATTAACACTGTTGGTTAGGGAAATGAGATCGGAAGATTAAATCCCTAACCAACTAATTAAATGATTGACAAGAGTAAAGAAGGGAACGGGGGTATTAAAGATTCAATCAATAATTAAGATGCCCAAGCAAAATTTGCTTAAAATAAGAAATGTTTCAAAATCTTTTCCGGGAGTAAAAGCGTTAGATGCTGTGTCTTTGGAAATATACTCCGGGGAAGTGCATGTCATTATTGGTGAAAACGGTGCTGGAAAATCAACTTTAATAAAGATAATTTCAGGAGTTTATCAAAATGATGACGGCGAATTACGACTAAAAGGGAAATTAGTACATTTTACTGATCCGCAACAAGCGATTAAAGCGGGAATCAGTGTTATTCACCAAGAGCTTAGTTTAGTTCCCGATTTAACCGTTGCAGACAATATATTTTTAGGACGTGAGTTGATAAAAGGAAAATTTCTTGAAAAAAAAGAGATGAACCAAAAAACTCAGGAAATTCTTACTTCTTTGGATTTAGATATAAATCCTGAAGAAAAAATCAGAAACCTAAGTACAGCTAAGAAGCAAATGGTAGAAATAGCGCGAAGTGTTTCTTGGAATTCTTCATTGGTTATCATGGATGAACCTACCTCTTCGTTAGCCAAGCATGAGGTAGATTCCTTATTTAAGATAATAAGAAAGCTTAAAAGTGAAAATGTTGGCATTATTTATATTTCGCACAGATTGCAAGAAATTCCGGAAATTGGTGATAAGGTTACTGTTTTAAGAGACGGAGTTTTAATTAAAACTTTACCTGTTATTGAAACAAATGAGGCTAAATTGGTTTCGCTAATGGTAGGTCGCCAAATTAATAATTATTACCATCGGGAGAATAAAAAGACGGGTAAGATAGTTTTAAAAGTAGAAAGCATTACCAGAAAATCCCATTTCAAGGATATTTCTTTTAATCTAAGAAAAGGAGAAATCTTAGGTATTGCAGGTTTAATTGGTGCCGGAAGGACCGAATTACTTAGAAGCATTTTTGGTGCGGATAAAATAGAAAACGGGAGTATTTTTTTAAATGGTAAATTAACTAATTTTAGCCATCCGGTACAAGCAATACATCATAAAATAGGATTAGTACCTGAGGAGAGAAGAAGTCAGGGATTAATGCTTAATAAGTCCATGAGAGAAAACGTTTCCTTACCAAGTTTAAACATTCACGCTAAAAAGGGATTTGTAGATAAGTTATGGGAAATAAAAGCAAGTGAAGATTATAAAAAGAAGTTGCAAGTAAAAACCCCATCAATAGAAACAACTCTTAAATCCTTGAGTGGTGGGAACCAACAAAAAGTAATTATTGCCCGATGGTTAGCTGCTGATTCAAAGATATTATTACTTGACGAACCAACTAGGGGGATTGATGTCAATGCCAAGGCTGAAATCTATCACTTGATGAATGATTTTACAAAATCTGGTGGAAGCATTCTTATGGTTTCATCAGAACTACCGGAAATTTTAGGCATTGCGGATAGAATTATTGTTATGCGTGAAGGTATAATTACAGGAATTCTGGATCATCGAGAGGCAAGCGAAGAGAAAATCATGACTTTAGCTACATTGGATAAGTAAAAAAAGAAGGAGTTTTGAATATATGAAATTGGGAAAAAATAAACTGGGAGATTATGGACTTTTATTAACTTTTATCGTAATATGTATTTTCGTTTCTATTATGACTCCAAAATTTTTACTTCCACAAAATATAAGAAACATTATGACTCAAATTTCTATTAATGCATTACTGGCAACAGGTATGAGCTTTGTTATTTTGACCGGAGGAATAGATATTGGAGTAGGATCTGTTGCTGCTCTGGCAGGGGTATTAATACCAGGTTTTTGTAAATATTTTTCCGAGCTATCCCCTCTTTCTTATGTTTTAATTGGATTGTTAGGTAGCATTATTATAGGTGTGATTTGCGGAGGATTTAACGCAATAGCTATTACAAAATTTAACGTCCATCCATTTATTGCAACTTTAGGAATGTTAAGCATTGCCCGCGGTTTGGCATATGTCTATACTGGAGGTAAACCAGTTTTCGGACTTCCAGATTCCTTTGGATGGTTGGGTCAAGGTTATATAGGACCAATACCAGTTTTAGTTATAGTCATGATATTGATCTTGGCTATTGCTCATGTTATTTTAGATAAAACAGTTCCTGGGCGTTATATTTACGCAGTAGGAAGTAATGAAGAAGTTGCAAAACTTAATGGAATAAAAGTACATCGAATAAAATTTATGGTATATATTATCAGTGGAATATTATCTGCATTGGCTGGAGTTTGCCTATCATCAAAACTTGTGTCGGGTCAACCAATGATAGGATCTGGATATGAACTCAATGCAATTGCCGCAGCAGTAATGGGTGGTATAAGTATGTCAGGAGGAAAAGGGAAAATTATAAATACTATTATGGGATTATTGACGATAGGAGTAATTAATAATGGTATGAGCTTGATTGGCGTATCTTCTTATTGGCAAACCGTTGTAATGGGTTTTATTATTGTTGGTGCAGTATCAATTGATCAATATAAGAAAGCACAATAATTTTATCATTTGTTAAGTAATTATTTTTATAGAGTAGTATCCAAAGTAAATTGTAAATATACATAAAGGAAGAATCATAAGTGATTTTTTATAATATTGGAGCAGAGAATAAAAGAAGAAGAGAAAATAAAAAATTACATATTAGAAAAAATAATTAAAAATATTATGGTATAATTATTTTGGTTAAATAAAAAATATTTTAAAGAGAAAGTAATAGTATTATGGTAGATAAGAATTTTCGTCATAATTATATATTAAGAAAATTGTCCATTGATGGATTTGCCAATATCAAAGATCTTTCTAGTAGATTAAAAGTAACTGAAATGACCATCCGTCGAGACTTGAGACAACTAGCTAAACAGAATATTGTTAATCTAATTCCTAGCGGAGCAGTTTTAAAAAAGAATAGTTTTTCTGAATCAAATGAAGAAAAATATTTTATTGAAAAAGCTGAATCTGTAATGTTAGAAGAAAAAATAAAAATTTCTCGAAAGGCTGCTTCTTTAATAGAACCAAATGATATTATCGTTATTGATACCGGAACAACTCCAGAAAACCTTCCAAAATTTATTCCGGAGAATATTCCCATTACAATCATCTGTTATACATTAAATCTTTTACTAAATGTATATGAAAACAAAAATTGGCAATTAGTTTTTCCGGGTGGTTATTTTCATCAAGATACTTTTATGTTTGAAAGACCCGAAGGTATTGAAATGATTAAAAAAATAAGAGCCAATACTGCTTTTATTACTGCCGCGGGAGTAACAGAAAGATTGGGGCTTACTTGTGCTTCAAATTATGAAAAAAATACGAAACAAGCAGTGATAGAATCTTCTGATAAGAATATTTTATTAGTTGATTCATCTAAATTCGGAAAGGTGAAAATTTCTCATTTTGCTGAAATAAAAGATTTTGATGCTATCATTACCGATTCCGGTATTTCAAAAGAATTTAAAGATATTATTGAAAACAGTGGCATCACACTGTATATTGTATGATGGATTTCTAAAGTTATTTTTTAAAATAGAATATTTTGGAAAATAAAGGTTTTTCATTTATATAGTAGAATAATAAAAGTAGAGCAAATAATATAATATTTTTTTACTAAGCAGAATATTTATTCTAATATTTTAAGAAAAAAAATAACATCCAGCTGTAAAACTTTGCTTCAAATTTAAAACATCACATCTAAACTAAGAATTCCAATCAATTTTCATCTTCAATATTTGTATTTTTTGATTTAATATTAGTCTTGAGTCATAAAATATTTTTATACGTCCAAATAGTAATATCTTACTGATGGATTATATTACATGATAACGATCAGATAGATGCAAATATCTGTTATAAAACCAGATAATCCTCTTATTGTTTAAAATGATAGATAAGAAAAAAAAGTAAAATGGGAAAGAAAAAATACCAAAATACTCAACTATAACATCATAATCGCTTATGATTCCTTGAATTAGACAAAATTAAAATATAAAGGAGGTGTCAGTCATGACAAAAGCAGTTTCAAGTATTAGCATTAAATCTCCAGTAGATAAAATTTTTAATTATATCAGTGAACCAATTAATCAACCAGAGATATGGCCAAGCTTGATGGAGATTAAGGATGTGGAACGGTTACCCAACGGCAATACCAAGAACCGGTGGGTATACAAAATGGCAGGTATTCGATTCGAAGGAACCAGTGATGGCGTTGAATACATTCCCAACCAGCGTATCGTAAGTAAGACCAAGGGGGGTATAGCGAGTACTCAGACATGGGCATTTCAACCTGAAGGCGACGAGACAAAGGTAACCTTTGAGGTTGATTACACAATTCCGATTCCTCTACTTGGTAAGCTTGCTGAGGCTATTATCGTTAAGATGAATGAGCATGAAGGAGATGTAATCCTTGCAAATTTGAAAGCCAGAATGGAAATGTAATTTCCAACCAATTTTGATAGAATCGACAGCGCAAAAACCCTTCAGTATTTTGCTGAAGGGTTTTTGTATCAATTTGCATTATCAGAAAAAGGGAGCCAGAGAATAATAAATAATTCTATTTTTTCTGGAATAAACCTATAAAATTTACAAATAAATTTCCTCTGAAATCTTAGGGAAGTATCTTTCAGGTAAAAGTATAGAGAAAGAGAGTATTCATATTTTTATCTTATTCCATCTTTTTTATTTTGAATAAAATGGTTTGCAGGGATTTAATAAAAAGGGAGTATAATTTAAGAAATAGTTATACCAAAGATGAAGAGCTGAACCCATTGTTTAACTTTAAACACTTGACAAAAAAATTAATTTTGGTTACATTTAACAAGTAAGGTTTTTGCAATTACTCAATCGCATAAAAAACCTTGCAAAATAATTAGACAAAGAAAGGAGATGAAGTATAAAAATGCGAGCACCAAAGTTAAGCACCTGGCTTATATCAATTATTTTGGCGATTTTAGGGATTCTCCTTTATCTTGGAAATATAAGAATACCATTCCTTGCACCTTACTACTTCTGGCTCGTTGTAGCAGCTTTTATATTGCTTGCCCTGGGAAGCATCATAAAAGGTCTATAATTTTCTTGATCCAATAATAGATAAAAAAGTTTTAAAATTATCTAAAGAAGTTGAAGTTATTTAGAAGCAAGTCTTTAAATATAGAATTCCATTATTGATAAACTCGTTATTATGCAAATATTAGTTCTGAAACGAATGAAAACAATTCAAGAAAAATATTGTATAGATTTTCTCAATAAGAAGTGAAAAATTTATCCGATTTGGATAACTAAAACACAATCTGTCCTTTGGCATTTGCCAGAGGTTTTTTTATTTAAAAAAAGGGTTATTGTAAATTATGTAGAATTTAAAAAATATAAATCCCCTTTTCTTAAATAAATTATTTAAATCCAATAAATAATTGAAAATAATTATCAAGGGAGTAAAAATATGATGAAATATGAAGGAAAGAAAATTGCCATTTTAGTTGAAGATTTATACGAAGATTTAGAATTATGGTATCCATATTATAGATTATTAGAAGAAGGTGTTGATGTGAAGCTCATCGGACCGGAAGTGAAAATCTATTTAAGTAAACATGGATATCCGGCGAAAGCGGATTTATCTGCAAAAGAGGTGAAAGCAGATGATTTTCAGGGAATTATCGTGCCTGGAGGCTATGCTCCTGACAAATTACGCCGTTATCCGAAAATACTTGATCTGGTTCGGGGAATCTTTAAAAAGGGCGGTATCGTCGCTTCTATCTGTCATGGTCCCTGGGTCCTCATCTCGGCGAACATTATGAAGGGTAAAAAAACCACAGCTGTGATTGCTCTCAAGGATGATCTTGAAAATGCCGGAGCGATTTACCTGGATAAAGAAGTCGTGATAGATAATAATTTGATTACTTCCAGGTCTCCTCTGGACCTACCGGCTTTCCTTCCGGCTATTATTGAAGGTTTACAAAATAATTAGAATCATTGAAAGGAATAAATCATGAGAATATTTAGCGGGTTTTTTATTGGAATCGTATTATTGGTGATAGGAGTCATTTTACTATTAAATAGTATTTTTAATTTTAATGTACATACCTTCAAATTAATCGTTGGAATCGTTATCGTCATACTGGGTATCTTTATTATGTTTAATGGCTTTGGCATCCAGGATACCACCAATATTATCTTTAGGGAAGGGACTATTCGAGTGGAAGAAGTCGGGAGAGAGTATAATATTATCTTTGCTTCCGGAGTCATTGATTTATCAAAAATAGACCTAGAGGATAAGATAAAACGAGTAAAGATAAATACCATATTTTCTGAGGGCAAAGTCATTTTGAATGCCGAAATCCCTGCTTTGATTCGGGCAAGTTCTGCTTTTGGCGAATTGTCATTAGGGAATTCTTCTATCGGGGCATTTGGTACTAAAAAATATAGAATAGGAGATATAGATACTGACCGGGGATATTTGGATATTGAGGCCAATGCGGTATTTGGCAGATTAAGAATGGTGACCGTTGATTAAATGAAAAAAACAGGGGCAATGATTTGCCCCTGTTCAGATACACTTTGAAATTATTTCCCTGTATCCGGCCAAAAACTGCTATTTATTCTTCGCAATGATATTTATAAAACCTTCTTTCCTGCCCTGATTCACTGGGCTAAAAGTTTATTCTGCGTAAAGCAAACGGTTTGAAAGAATTTATTGTCAAAAATTCCTTCCCATCAGTGATGGTTTTGAACTGCCGCTACATCACTCCATTTCAAGCAATGCCCTCGCTATAATTTCCCCTAATTTTCAATCATAAACTATTTTTTATTTTTTTTAAAATAAACTATTGACAACAAATATATAACATGGTATATATAGACTGACGGTCAGTCTATATATGAATGGAGGATTTATCCATGACAAGAATCCTTAAAAATTACCATGAACGAAAAGACGAATTCCTTGATACGGCTCAGCAGCTGTTTTTTACTCAAGGTTATGACCAAACCTCTGTGGATGCGATTATCCGTAAAATAGGCCTTTCCAAGGGGACTTTTTATTATTATTTCAAATCGAAAGAAGATTTACTGGATAAACTGACTTGCAAAATGGGAGACAAAATTTTAGAGGAAGTTAAAAAAATTGCTGACAGAGAGGATTTAGATGCTGTTGACAAATTAAATAAAGCCTTTGCTGCGACCAGAAACGTAAAATTGGAAAATATTGAATTATTAAAAGTGTTGATAAAAGTACTTTATAGTGACAGGAATTTGTTTTTCAGGTATAAAATATTTCTGAAATTTACTGAGTTGATAACACCCGAATTTGCAAAAATCATCAGGCAGGGTGTGAATGAAAAGGCATTCAATACACAATATCCGGGGGAAGCTGCAAGATTGATATTCGAAATAGCAAATACACTTTCCGGAAAAATTCCCGGCCTTATCATTAATTTAGATAAAAATCCCGAAAACCTATACAAAGTTGAAAAGGAATTTAAAGTGTACGAAAACGCCATAGAAAGAATCATCGGTGCCAAAGAAGGAACTTTTAACATTGTTGACCGGAATATATTAGAGAATTTTTCTGAGAAGCTGAAAGATTGATATGAATGAACCATTAGGCTCTTTAATCTCAAATCATAGGAATGGGAGAGAAAATGTTTAGTATTAAACTTGGCCTAAAAAATTTAACCCGTCAGAAAAGAAGGCATATTCTAACCATTTTAGTGATTGCTTTTGCTTTTTTTATTTATCTGTTTCTGGATTCTTTAATGGAAGGCATGACGGAAATGGCTTTTAACAATATAAAAGATTATGAAACAGGAAGTATCCAGTTGGCTTATCCCGGCTATTGGGAAGACAAAGATAAAATGCCCCTGGAAAATTTAATTGATTATGATGAAGATATGAAAAAAAGCCTAAAAAGTATGGATGGCGTATTGGGAATTTCTCCTGAAATAAGATTCAAGGCCAATCTGAATAATGGGATTGATGAAATTGCGGTCCAGGGTGTTGGTATCTCAATTGAGCCATACAATGATGTTTTTGCGACTCAAAATCATGTCATTGAAGGTTCAATGTTTGCCCCGGGGGAATCAAAAGCGGTGATGGGTGTGAAATTAGCCGAATTAATGGACCTAAAAGTAGGCGATAATATGACACTTTTATTTAGAACGAAAGAAAATACTTTTAATACCATTGATTTGGAAATTTCGGGATTAGTACACACACCGAATCCCTTAATCAATAACGGAAAAGTCTTTGTGCCTTTAAATGTTGCCCGGGAGGCCTTGAATGTTGAAAATGGTGTGAGCATGGTGGCCGTTAAAACAAGTAAGGATAATCATATTGATTCAACCATTGAAAATATCCATCCAATTTTTCAGGCAAAAAATCTGGATATTCATGCTTATTCCTGGATGGAATCTGCGAAAACCGTGATAGCCATCCGAACGGCAGAGGATGCGGAAACTGCTGTTATGTTAATCATAATTTTATCCATTGGCATGATTGGAATTATCAATAATGTGGTTTTGTCCAGCCTGGAAAGAAGCAGGGAAATCGGTATGATGAAAGCATTGGGAATGCGGGAGTGGGAGATTGTTTCAGTCTTTATGGTAGAAGCAATCGGTCTGGGTATTCTTGGTGGATTGGCAGGCTGCATTTTAGGCTATGCAGGTGTTTGGTGGATTACTGAAATCGGGTATGATTTAAGTTATATTGGTGGAGATATGTCATCATATGGTGTACCGATCATCGATAGAATCTATGGCGCCTGGAATTATTCTTCTTTTGTCTTTATTTTCTTTTTTGGAATAGTGGTTGCTTTGCTTTCCAGTGTAGTTCCGGCTTACTGGGCAGCACATAAGGATCCGGTAGAAGCCATCTATAACCGTTAGGAGGAAAATTGGAATAAAGAAAATTACTAAAGAAAATGTTCTTAAATACATGCATCGGATTGTTTATTAATGGATAAAAAAATGATTGGTTTATTTAAATTCATAAAGGAGGTAAACTAAATGTCTTTACTCGAACTAAAAGAAGTCAAAAAAATTTATCAGCAGGGGAAGATAAAAGTGCCGGCCCTGAGAGGCGTGGACTTGCATGTGGAAGAAGGTGAATTTACCACCATCTTTGGCCCTTCCGGTTCCGGAAAAACAACACTTTTAAATATGATAGGATGTCTGGATACTCCTACTGAAGGAGAAATTCGCCTGAATGAAAAGAAGGTCAGTGATTTATCCCGAAAAGCACTTGCCATGACCCGTCGCCATAACATCGGCTTTGTTTTCCAAAGCTATAACTTGATTCCGGTATTAACAGCTTATGAGAATGTAGAATTTGCCATTCGCTTGATTGACCATACCTCAGCATTGCAAATCAAAGAGAAAGTACTAAAAATATTGGATGAAGTGGGACTCAATGGATTGGAGAATAGAAGGCCGAATGAACTTTCCGGCGGAGAAAAACAGAGGGTAGCCATTGCCAGAGCTTTAGTGAAAGAACCTAAACTTGTTTTAGCAGACGAACCGACAGCCAATCTTGATTCTAAAAATGCTGCAGATGTTGTGGACATCATGCGGAAAATGAATAAAGAATTAAAGACAACATTCATCTTTTCTACTCATGACCCCATGGTCATGAAATATGCGAGAAGATTAATCAATCTGAAGGATGGTATGATTTCGGCCGATGAAAGGAGGGGGTAAAAGATGTTTAGCTTTAAACTGGGCTTGAAAAATCTTACCCGTCAAAAAAGGAGAAATTTCATTACAATATTTGTGATTGCCTTCGCATTTTTAAGCTATTTAATGATGGATTCCATTATGAACGGCATGGAGGAAATTTCTTTTGATAACATCATCAATTACGATACAGGGAATGTTCAAGTAGCTTATCCTGAATACTGGGAAGACAGGGATGAACTGTTCCTGGAAAATTTAATGGATTTAAATAGGGATATGGAAGAGAGTATAGAGAATACGGATGGATTGTTGGGAGTATCTCCAGAGTTAAGATTTAAGGCCAACCTGAATAACGGGATAGATGAAGTATCGGTTCGGGGGGTGGGTATTTCTATCGAGAAATATAACCAGGTTTTCGGGACTAAAAATTATGTGGTTGAAGGTTCGATGTTTGCTCCGGGCGAATCAAAAGCAGTTATCGGTGTCAGATTAGCTGAACTTATGGATTTAAAAGTCAGTGATTATATTACTCTTTTAGTCAGAACGACAGAGGATACCTTTAATACCATCGATATTGAGATTGCAGGACTGGTAAGGGCTCCCAATCCGATGATTAATAACGGCATTGTCTTTGTGCCTTTGGAGGTTGCCCAGGAGGCATTAAATGTAGATAATGGGATTAGTATGCTTGC
>Ga0272443_10002492_pt1 | contig 23416 bp, 25 predicted proteins | sample SSMAcet12_FD_193581 | JGI IMG/M metagenome (GOLD analysis project Ga0272443, IMG submission 193581) | Marine sediment archaeal communities from Little Sippewissett salt marsh, Falmouth, MA, United States - SSM-Acet-12 | ecosystem: Environmental > Aquatic > Marine > Wetlands > Sediment ...
TGTCCCGGATGGTGCTGCTGACCAGCGGCCGCATATCCTCGGAAATCGTTCAGAAAGCGCTGCATGCCCGGATCCCGGCGATTATTTCTCATTCAGCGCCCACGAGCTTGGCGATCCGGCGGGCGGCGGAATGCGGAATGACCTTGATCGGTTTTTTGCGGGGGAACCGCTTCAACATCTATACCTGAACCGGTCGGCAAACCAGGGCGATGCAGCGAATTCCGCCGGGGTTTTGCGATAGTCGCCCGCGCCCTTTCCCGTTCATGCTCAGCCGCATTCATCCCGGCGGATGAATTGAAGTTCCCGGGCGGTAAGGATAAATTGCCGGGAAGGGGCCGGTGGATGAGTGAGGGGGCAGGGAACCCGCCCCCGCGCCATCCTTCAAGGGGTGACTAAAACCCGTAAATGACACTCAGAATAAACTGGTTGGCGCTGGCTTTATCGCTCACCTGGTTGTATTTGCTGAGGAAACGGGTGTATTCAAGTCCAAAGGAAACCTTGCCGCCGGCATGGTATTGGACCCCGGCCAGGATGCAGCTTGTGTCCTGCAGGCCGCCCGCCGTCACTTGATCGTCATCCCTAAGGTTCTCAAAGGCATAACCCAGCCAAAAACTGGTTTTCTTGGCGGTGTACAGGATTTCCGTCCAGAAACTCATGACTTTCATGCCCGCGAATTCATCGGCCGCTGCGTTCTGAACCACATCGGCCCGGGACAGAAACACCGACAGGTTCTTGCCGAAACCGAATTCACCCTTCAGCACCCAATTGTTTGTGGCGGGGACGATCCAGTCAAGACTGAGCCCCAGGATATCCACATCCGTTTCCAATCCCGGTGCGGAGTGGCGATCCCGCCCGTAAGCAGCCGAGACGCCCAGCTTGGTCTTTGCCCTGCCGCCCAGGGTGATCCCGAGCCGTGCCTGGGCCAGAGGCATCCCGGTGGAGATGGCTCCCGCAATGGTGGGGTCGCTCAAGCTGAGCGCCAAGTCGAATCCCTGCCCGGAAACGGAGTAACGGATTTGCGCGCGGCGAAATCCCAGGTTGCCGGTATTCCAGAGGTACCCGTTGGTCATCAGGGTGGTGGGGCCGATAGGTGAAAAGAGGTCCCAGTATTGGCCGGCCAGGAACGTGGTGGATCCCTTGGAAAGCGTCAGGTACGCATGTCTGGCCCTGAACTTCATCTGGTTGCGGCTCGAGCCGTCAAAAAGGTCGAATTCCAGGTTGCCGCCGACTTTCCATCCGCCCGTGATTTTCAGTCCCGAAAACTTAAGGCCGAAACGGCTGTTCATGGCGGTAAGGCTGGTGGTGCTGCCGTCGCCGGGTAGGGCATAGCGGGGTGCGAGCAGACTATTGGTGGGGTTGTCCTGCACCGTTGCGTCGAGTTTAAAGAAACCGTATAAATCCACGGAATATTCATCGCTGTCAAAGATCTTGACCGCGGCATGTCCCTGGCAAACAGCGGCGGCGAGAAAAAGCGCCAAACATAAAATCCATACACTTGTTTTTTGCTCCATGATGTTCTCCGTTCCTCTCCGATGGGATAAGGTTAAATGTTATAATAATAAAGTTATTCTGGCAAGGAGTTTCAGGCCTGAACTCAAAAGAGAACCAGCGGCGCCGGGTGAAACAACCTGCGCCCATGAACCGCCGCCGCCGGGGGACTTTGCTGAATGCCGAGTCTGGTCGCGGCGTGGACCTTGCCTGGTCAGGAAATTTCGCCTATAATCCAATATCCGTTGCAGAGCTAGAGGTCACCCAACCGCAGCCCATGGGAACAATCATTGCCGGATAAAGCATCCATTACCTGTGCCATACTGGCCGGTGGTGCCAGCAGGCGGTTCGGCAAAAACAAGCTGGCCCTGGAATACCGGGGCGCGAGTTTCCTGCAACTCATTGTACGGGCAGTGTCGGAAGTCTCCGATGACATCATCGTGTCCGGAGAAAACTGCGCGCACCTGAATGTGTCGCCATGCAGATGTTATTCAGACAGTTTCGCCTTCAAGGCATCCATCGTCGGGATTCACACGGCTTTGAGGAACGCCGGGAGCCCGGTGGTGGTAGTGGTGGCCGGGGACCTGCCGCTGCTGAACCCGGCGGTGTTGCGCCTGCTGCTCAAGAGGTACTCCATAGGAGATTGTGACGCCGTTGTGCCGGTTGTCGGCGGGTTCCTCGAGCCCTTGGTTGCCGTATACGCCAAAAGAAACTTGACGGTTCTCGAAGAGAATATCCGCTTGGGCAAACTGAAAATCGTGGATTTCATTCGGCGAATTCAGGCCGCGACGATTCCGGAACAGGAGCTCCGGGCGGTGGATCCGGAGTTGGGATCATTCATGAACATCAATACCCGGAGTGACTACGCTGAGTTGCTGAAGAAAGGTCTGAATCGCGACCGCACTTGATGGGGAAAGCCGGTTTTTAGAAAAAAATTGTTAAGAAATAATTTATTTGAAATCTAACACCATTTCGGTTAGTCTTCTTTGAATTTTGATGCCCGAAGTCGTTAAAATGCGAGATATTTTAATAGAAGTGAAAGCGTTTATTTGCCGCTCCCGGCGACTCTGGAAAGAAAAAACTTTCCTGCTCAAGGTGCTGCATTTTGACATTCCATGATTCTGAAAAAGCCCGCTACACCTCAGGTTTCACCGCACCTTCCGGTGCCGGCTGCCATGGAGCTTTGGGCTGGTCTATCGTTCTTGGAAAAAACGAATTTGGAAAAAACATTTTCCACGGCGGCAACAGAGAATCTGCCGGGAATAAAGCCTTGAAAAATGACAGGCCAACACCATGTAAACAATGCCCGATGCCGGGTTTTGCCGTTGATGTGGCTGAACGGCAATTTCCACGGAAAGGGTGACCAGTGAATAGATGAAGAACCAGACCGGATGCCCTGAAATGCGGACCTGTCGTATGGACCGGGCCAAGAACCACAAATCACAATTGAGGTGAATAATGATGAGAAAAGATTTTTTTGAGAGGTACCCCAAATCAGGAGACAACCTCATCGGCATCCTCCACGATCTGCAGGACCGGAACGAGTGGAATTTCCTGTCCAAGGAAGACCTGCAGGCGGCGGCGGATTACCTGGAATTGCCCTACAGCTTTGTCCACGGAGTGGCAACTTTTTACACCATGTTCAGCCTCAAACCCCGGGGACGTCACATTATCCGGGTATGCCAGTCTCCTCCCTGCCAGCTCATGGGAGCGACCACGGTGAGCAATGAGCTCAAGAAGCTGCTGGACGTCGATTTCGGCCAGACATCGGCCGATCAGATGTTCACCCTGGAGATAACCTCCTGCCTCGGTGTCTGCGGCGTGGCTCCCGCCATGATGGTGGACGGGGATGTGTACGGCAACCTGACCCCCCAGCGGGTGGAGGAGATCATTTCTGAAAAGAGGAGGCAATCATGAACCTGTTCCGTATGCACATTCTGGTCCCAGTGGACGAAGAAGCCATCCAGGCCGGCGTTTTTGACGTCAAGCGTGAGCTGGAAAATGAAATCCAGCGGCGGGGCATGGCAGGAGAGGTCAAGGCTCTTGAAACGGGCACGGTCGGCGCCGTGGGGAAAGGCGTGGTGCTTATCGTCTATCCCGACAACATCTACTACTACAACGTGCGTCGCGAGGACGTGGCCGTCATCATGGAAGAGCATGTGGTCAAGGGCCGCGTAGCCAAGTCCATCGCCCACGCGGTGGGGGACGACCTGGAGCACGGCCACAAGGCGTTCCACCAGGTGGGCCTTACCCGCAAGCAGCCACGGATCATCCTGGACAAGTGCTGCATGGTGGATTCTTACGATATCGAAGAAGTGATCAGTTATGGCGGTTACCAGGCTCTTGAGAAGATCGTCAGCGAAAAGATCACTCCCCAACAGATCATCGATGAAATCAAGAAATCGGGCCTGCGCGGCCGCGGCGGTGCGGGATTCCCCACGGGACTGAAGTGGTCTTTTACAGCCCAGACCCCGGGAGATGTAAAGTACGTGATCTGCAACGCCGACGAAGGCGAGCCGGGAACCTTCAAGGACCGGCTGATCCTCGAGGGCGACCCCCACAAGTTGGTGGAGGCCATGATTATCACCGGTTACGCCGTGGGCGCCCGTAAAGGTTATATCTACATCCGCGGCGAATACGAACTCTCCATCGAGCGGACCCAGCGCGCCATTGACGACGCCATGGCCCAGGGCCTGCTGGGAGACAAGATCCTGGGATCCGACATCACTTTCCATCTGGAGATCAAGAAGGGCGCGGGTGCTTACGTATGCGGTGAAGAAACCGCCCTCATCGAATCCCTGGAGGGAGACCGCGGCAATCCGCGGGTGAAACCCCCGTATCCCGCCGCCCAGGGGTTGTGGCAGAAACCAACCCTTGTCAACAACGTGGAAACCCTGGCCAACGTGCCCCATATCATTTTCAAGGGCGCTGAATGGTATGCCTCCCTGGGAACCAAGAAGTGCCCGGGTACGAAAGTGTTCACCATCCTGGGCCATGTGGAATACCCCGGACTCATCGAAGTGGAGATGGGTACTCCCCTGCGGGAGATCATCTACAGTTACGGCGGCGGGGTCAAGGACGGCAAACGCTTCAAGGCCGCCCTGGTGGGTGGCGCCGCGGGCGTCTTCCTGCCGGACCGCCTGCTGGACGTACCCATGGACTTCGAGAGCCTGAAGGAAAATGCCGCGGTGCTCGGCTCCGGGGCCATCCTGGTGATGAACGAGGATGCCTCCATACTGGAGATGTTGCACTCGGTGCTGGAGTTCTTCGCCCATGAGTCCTGCGGCCAATGTTCCCCCTGCCGCATCGGCACGCGCCAACTCCTCAACATGATCGAGGATTTCCGTAAAGGCGAAGGCGTTGAATCCCAGCTCGATGCCATGATCCGCATATCTGAGACCATGTTGAATACATCCCTGTGCCCATTGGGCCAATCTCTGATCATGCCGGTCAAGAGCGCCCTGGAGAACTTCCGCGAGGAGTTCCCGGCCAAGTACAAAACAAAATCCGAATCCGTTATTGACAGGAGGAAAAAATGAGCGAATTGGTCACGGGATATATCGACGGCCACAAGGTGGAAGTTCCCGCCGGAACCACCATCCTGGATGCGGCCAGGAAATTGGACATTCACATTCCCACCCTTTGTTACCACCAGGATCTGCCGCCCACCGCCGCTTGCGGCGTGTGCGTGGTGGAGGTGGAAGGGTCGCCTACGCCCAAGCGTGCGTGTTGCACCCCGCTGGCCCCGGGCATGAAGATCACCACCCAGACCAAGGCATTGCGCGCCATGCGCCGCGACCTGGTGGAGATGATCCTCTCGGACCACGAAGTGGTGTGCCCCACCTGCGTGTCTTCGGGCAAGTGCGAACTGCAGGACCTGGCCAACAACCTGGGCGTGGACATGGGCCACTACCCGGCCATCTACAAGGATGAGCCCCTGGATGAAACCAGCCCATCGATCGTGCGGGATCCCAAGAAGTGCATTTCCTGCGGCCGCTGCATCACCGTGTGCAACGAGGTCCAGACCGTGTATGCCATCAACTTCGTGGACCGCGGTTTTGACGTCAACGTCAACACTTTCTTTAAGGAAGGGATGGGCCAGAGTGCCTGCGTCAACTGCGGTCAATGCACCGTGGTATGTCCCACCGGCGCTCTGCGGGAAAAGTCCGAGATCGAACAGGTCTGGGACGCCATCCTGGATCCCGAAAAGATCGTGGTGGTTCAGGAAGCTCCGGCTATCCGCGTCTCCCTGGCCGAGGAATTCGGCATGGAGCCCGGCCTGGCCACTCCCGGCCGCATGCATGCGGCCCTCAAGAAAATGGGCTTCGATCACGTGTTCGACACCAATTTTACGGCGGACCTGACCATCCTCGAGGAAGGCTCCGAACTGGTCAAGCGGGTCAAGGAAGGCGGCACCCTGCCGTTGATCACTTCCTGTTCTCCCGGCTGGGTCAAGTTCATGGAAACCTACTTCTCTGACATGGCGGAAAACACCTCCACCTGTAAGTCCCCACAGCAGATGTTCGGCGCCCTGGTGAAGACCTACTTCGCCGCTGAGTACAAGATCGATCCCGCCAAGATCGTCAGCGTTTCGGTAATGCCCTGCACGGCCAAGAAGTTCGAGGCCCGGCGCCCCGAAATGTGTGACTCCGGCTACCGGGACGTGGACTACGTGCTCACCACCCGGGAGTTCATCCGCATGATCCACGAAGCGGGCATCGATTTCAGGAACATCGAGCCCATGGAAGCCGAATCCCTGATGGGCCAGTACACCGGTGCGGGCACGATTTTCGGTGCCACCGGCGGCGTCATGGAAGCGGCTATCCGCTCCGCCTGGTTTCTGCTCACCGGGAATAATCTGGAGAAACTGGACGTTGAAGCCGTACGCGGCATGGAAGGCATCAAGGAAGCCGAGCTGGTCATCCCCACCAAGGACTTGGGCGATCTCCCCGTGAAGGTGGCGGTGACCCACGGCCTGGGCAATGCCCGTAAGCTGCTGGAAAAGGTGCGTGCCCAGATAAAGGAAACCGGTAAGAGCGAGTACGCCTTTATCGAAATCATGGCATGCCCTGGCGGCTGTGTCGGCGGCGGCGGTCAGCCTTATGGCTCCACCCTGGCCCGCCGGGCCCGCCGCGGCGAAGGCCTGTACAAGGAAGACATCAGCCTGCAGTACCGCCAGTCCCACGAGAATCCCGGGGTCATGGGGCCCGATGGCATCTACGCGAAATTCCTGGATGAGCCTTTGGGCGAAAAATCCCATAAGCTGCTGCATACCTGTTATTGGGAACGCTGTCGCCGTCAGGGTGCCGCAGTACGCCAGGTGACGCACAAGCATCACGACGAACACTGACGCCGCAGGCGTTGCATCGCGGCCGCGGGCGGGCTCCGGTCCGCCCGCGGCGGTGAACACGGTTTCTGAGGGCAGGGCGTGAGCCTGACCCGAGGAGGATGAATGACTCAGAACACCGCTCCCCGTGCGAATCGGACCAGCCGCATCGGCGTGCTGGGCGTCTTCGTGCACGAAAGCGGGTCCATTGCCCGGGTGAATCACGTGCTCCAGGAGTTCGCTTCCCTGATACGCGGGCGTATGGGGCTGCCCAACATTCCGGCGGACCCGCCACTCAACGTCATAGCCCTGATCTTTTCCGGAAGTTCGGACCAATTGGGGGCCTTGTCGGGGCGACTGGGCCAGATCCCGGGCGTGGAAACGAAATCCGTCCTGTCGCGGGAAGCCGTTGCCGCCGAAGTGGAGAAGCAGCATGCGCAGTGAACAAGATTTTCTCGGCCGGATAAATCTCCCGGATGACTACCCCTTTGGAATCCATACCCGGCGCGCTGAAGAGAACTTCGCATTCACGGCGGAACGACTGCGGCCGGACCTGTTCGCTGCGTTGATTCAGGTTAAACAGGCCGCCGCCGAGGCCAACGCCGACGCGGGGTTGTTGGATCAGGAATTGGCCGCGGCCATTGTCGCCGCCGGGAATGAAGCCTTGGGCGATATCTCCGCCGTGTTGCCGGCAATTCATCCGCTTCAGGGCGGTGCCGGTACGTCAACGAACATGGCGGTAAATGAACTGCTGGCCAACCTGGCTTTGCGGAGCCTGGGACATGATTTCGGAACCTATGACGTGCTCTCGCCCCTGGATCACGTCAACCTGTCGCAATCCACCAACGACACTTACCCCACGGCGGTGCGCATCGCCGTGATCCGGGGCTTGCGCAAACTGCACGATTCAGTGGAGGAACTGCTCAGGCGGTTGCAGCAGAAAGAAAAGGAGTTCGCCGGATTGTTGAAAGTGGGACGGACCCAACTCCAGGATGCCATGCCCCTTTCCTTGGGGCAGGAGTTTTCCGCCTGGGCCGAGGCCATGACCCGTTTCCGCTGGCGTTTAGACAAGGCCATGGATTGGGTGCGGGAAGTCAACATCTCGGGCACCGCGGTGGGCACCGGCATAAACGCCGACCATGGTTATCGAGCCGCGGTGATCGATCGTTTGCGGGTGCGTGTGGAAGCGCCCCTGACCTTGTCGCGCAACCTGGTGGATGCCACCCAGAACGTGGATCAATTGGTGGAAGTCAGCGGCCTGGTGCGTACCGGAGCGGTGTCGGTGCGCAAGCTCGCCGCCGACCTGCGCTTGCTTGCATCCGGACCCCGTTGCGGTTTCGGAGAGATCCGCCTGCCGGAGCTGCAGGCCGGATCATCCATCATGCCGGGGAAAGTGAACCCCGTAATGGCCGAGGCGGCTGAACAGGTCTGCCTGCATGTTGCGGGAGGTGACGGCGTAATCGCCGCCGCGGCCGCGGCGGGAAACCTGGAGTTGAGCCAATTCCTGCCCCTCATCGCCCATACCCTGTTGGGCAACCTTGAATTGTTCGCCGGCATGGCCGCCGCATTGGCGCGCACCGTGGCGGGGATCACCGCCGTGCCGGACCGGCTGCGGAGCAACGTGGAAAACAGCTTCGCCGTGGCCACCCTGCTGACTCCCACCCTGGGGCACGATGTCATGTCCGCCGTGGTCCGGGAGGCCCATGAAAACGATTGCAGTGTGATTCAAGTGATCCGCCGGCGCGAACTGATCAGTGAAGAACAATTGGCAAGGTTGCTGACCCCCGGCGTGATGGCTTCGCCGGGATTGCCCCTGCCGGAAGAGGAAGGATCATGAAAACCCGTACCCTGCGTGGAGACCGCCTGCACATCGGTTTTTTCGGACGCCGCAATGCGGGCAAGTCCTCCCTGGTGAACGCGGTAACCGGCCAGGCTGCGGCCATTGTCTCCGAAGTGCCCGGCACCACCACGGATCCCGTGTACAAGGCCATGGAATTGCTGCCCATGGGCCCGGTGGTGCTTATCGATACCGCCGGCCTGGATGACACCGCGGATATCCTGGGGGAAGAACGCAAACGCCGGGCCGGCCGCGTATTGTCCCGCACCGACCTGGCGCTGCTGGTGGTGGATGCCCAGGCGAGTGACTTCGACTTCGAGGAAGCCTTGCTGGCCCGGCTGGAAGGAGAGAAAATCCCCGTGATCATCGTGCTCAACAAAATCGACCTGGGCATGGGGGAACCGGCCAAGCGCTGGCTGACCGGGCGGGTCTTTGTGCGCGTCAGCGCCACCGGCGGGGGCGGCATCGAGGAGTTGAAGCGCCGCATCAAGGAAGTCGCGCCCAAGGAATGGGAACCGCCCTTTCTGCGCGACCTGGTTCACCCGGAAGAGGTGGTGGTGCTGGTAACCCCCATCGACCTGGGCGCTCCCCGGGGCCGCCTGATCATGCCTCAGGTCAAGGCCCTGCGGGATATTCTGGATGGAGACGCCATCCCGATGATGTGCAAGGAACGGGAGCTGCGGTCCACCCTGACGGCGCTGCGTGAACCGCCTGCCCTGGTGGTGACGGATTCTCAGGTTTTTCCCCAGGTGGCGGCGGATTTGCCGTCCACGGTGCCGTTGACCAGCTTCTCCATCCTGTCGATCCGCCAGAAGGGCGAATTGGGGCAGATGGTGGCGGGTGTGCGGGCGGTGGACTCGTTGCGCCCGGGTGACCGGGTACTCATCGCCGAGGCGTGTACACATCATCCCCTGGAAGACGATATCGGGCGCATCAAGATTCCCCGTTGGCTGAATCACCACGTGGGCGGAGAGTTAAAGATCGATACTGTTCCCGGATTCGATTATCCGGAAGACCTGGCGAAATACCGCCTGGTCGTGCATTGCGGCGGCTGCACCCTGAACCGGCGGGAGATGCTGCGACGCCAGCGGATCGCCGCCGAGCACGGCGTACCGGTCACCAACTACGGTGTGCTCATTGCCTTCTTGAAATCCGTTTTTCCCAGGGCCCTGGAGCCTTTTCCCGAGTTCGCGAGTCTTTTTTCCGCCGGGAAGGGGCAAAGGGACCGCGACCTGGCCCGGCGCATGGCCGGCCTGACTGAAATCTGAAAATGGAGGAAACTATGGATACCGGATTTATTGATCATCAACGCATCTATGCTTACCTGGAAAACACAACGCCGCCGGAGCGCAATGAACTCGACGAAATTCTGAACCACGCCCGTGAGTTGCAGGGAATTTCTTTTGCCGAGGCGGAACGCCTGCTCATGGTGGAGGACCCGGAGCACCTGGACGCCATGATGGAGACCGCCCGTTTCATTAAGGACGAGATCTACGGCCGGCGCCTGGTGCTTTTCGCCCCCCTTTACGTCTCCAACCTGTGCAACAACGAGTGCCTGTACTGCGCGTTCCGCAAGAGCAATATCGATATCCCCCGGCGCACCCTCACCCTGGAAGAGGTCAGGGCGGAAACCGAGGCGCTGGTGTCCCAGGGCCACAAACGGGTACTCCTGGTTTCGGGCGAGGGCCTGGGAGAATCGGCCCTGGATTATTCGGTCCGGGCCATTGAAACCATCTACTCGGTCAAGAAGGGCAATGGGGAGATCCGCCGCATCAACATCAACATCGCCCCCCTGTCGGTGGAGTCTTTCCGGCGACTGAAAAGCAGCGGCATCGGGACGTACCAGCTTTTTCAGGAAACCTACCATGGGGATACATACCGGATCATGCATCCCAGGGGCCCCAAGGCCGACTACCTCAACCACCTCACCGCCATGGACCGTGCCATGGAGGCGGGAATTGACGATGTCGGGGTGGGCGTCCTTTTCGGTCTTTACGACTACCGTTTCGAAATCATGGCTTTGCTGCAGCATATCCGTCATCTGGAAAAAGCCTTCGGAGTGGGCTGCCACACCATTTCCGTGCCCCGGCTCGAACCGGCCACCGGATCCAGTGTGGCTGAGGATCCGCCTTATCCGGTGAACGACCGGGATTTCGCCAAGATCATCGCCATTCTACGCATCACCGTGCCCTATACCGGCTTGATCCTGAGCACCCGGGAGAACGCGGAAACACGTCGCCGGGCCTTTTCACTGGGGATCTCCCAGATCAGCGCCGGCTCACGCACCAATCCCGGCGGGTATTCCAATGCTGAAGCGGCGGAACAGTTTTCCTTGGGAGATCACCGCAGCCTTGAGGAGGTCATCCGGGACATGGTGGCGTACGGCTACATCCCCTCGTTCTGTACCGGCTGCTACCGCCTGGGGCGCACGGGTCAGGATTTCATGGACCTGGCCAAGCCGGGTCTCATCAAGCACTATTGCCTGCCCAATGCCATCACCACCTTCAAGGAGTACCTTGTCCACTACGCCGGAAAGGAAACCCGCCGTGCGGGTGAAGCCCTGATCGAGTCCATGATCGGCGATATTCCCAAGACGGATATCCAGGAAAAGACCCGGGATTCTCTGCAGAGGATCGAGAATGGCGAACAGGACCTCTACCTCTGAGGGGGCAACCCTGCGGCGCTTGGAGCGCCTGGGACGCACCCCCATGCGGGAGGATATCCTTTACTTCCTGTCCACCCAGGATCCCGGTGAGGTGAGTGCCCTGTACACAGAGGCCGACCGGGTGCGCCGCGGGATTGTGGGTGATGAAATCCACCTGCGGGCCATTATCGAATTTTCCAACCACTGTTTCCGGAATTGCAGGTATTGCGGAATACGCCGCGATTTTCCCGGGGTCACCCGCTACCGCATGCGCATCAACGAAGTGGTGGAAGCCGCGGCCGCGGCCGTGGGTCTGGGGTATCGTACCGTGGTGTTGCAATCCGGCGAGGACGGTTGGTTTACCGCGGACCGCATATGCCGCATGGTTGCGGGGATCAAGGCTTTGGGCGACGTGGCCGTGACCCTGGCCGTGGGTGAGCGGCCGGCCGAAGAGTTTCGGGCCTTCCTGGCGGCCGGGGCGGACCGCTACCTCTTGAAGCATGAGACCTCGGACCCGGATTTGTACGCCCGCCTCAACCCGGGCATGACCCTGGCCAGACGGATCGGTTGCCTGCGGGAGTTGAAGACCATGGGATTCCAGACGGGCTCGGGCATCATGATCGGCCTGCCCGGGCAAACCTTGGCAAGCCTGGCCGGAGACATCCTGTTGTTCAAGGAACTCGATTTGGACATGATCGGTTGCGGCCCCTATATCCCCGTGTCCGGGTGTTCCACTGACTGGAGCGCCGGGGCACGGGAGGAGTTGTCTTTCCGCGTCCTGGCCGTCAATCGCCTGGTCTTGCGGAACACTCACCTGCCCTCAACCACCGCCCTTTCAACCCTGAACGAGAACGATGCCCGTGCCCTGGCGCTGCAGCGGGGGGCCAACGTGGTGATGCCCAACCTGACACCTGAACGGTACCGGCGCTTTTATGAAATCTATCCAAGCAAAAAGCGCATCGAGGTCGACAATCGCGCCTTCCGAGCGGAATTGGAAGCCCTGGCCGTTCGATTGGGGCGTACCATCTCCAGCGGCCGGGGGGACCGCCCCGGCTGGTCACCCCGCACATCCGGTGTTTGAGTTCCAGTAAATCCGCGTTTTCCCGAAAACAGCGCCAAGGTCAATTGACATGTTGACAAATCATCCAATCGATATTATGATAGCGATACAGCGGGCATCAAGCCCGCGCATGGCCAATGAAAAAAGTATCTGTTCCTGTTATGCGTCGTTTGCCGGTTTACCACCACTTCCTGACTGATCTGTCCGCCCGGGGATTGGAGCGCGTTTCCTCCACCACGGTGGCTCGCCATTTCGGCTTCGATCCCATCAAGGTGCGCAAGGACCTGGCCCTGACCGGAGCGGTTGGCCGCCCCAGGATCGGTTTCGTCATCAAGGAACTCTTGGAACATATCGAAACCTTCCTGGGATGGAGCAATACCCACGCAGCCGTGTTGGCCGGTTGTGGAGCACTGGGATCCGCTTTACTGGGGTACGAGGCTTTCGCCAGTTACGGTTGGGAGATCCTGGTGGCTTTTGATAACGATCCCGAACGCATGGGCACCCGGATCCACGATACGCTGGTCATGCCCATGGAGAGCATGTCCGAGGTCTGTCGGCGCATGAAAGTGGAAGTGGGCATTATCACCGCGCCGGTGCGATCGGCCCAGAAGATCGCGGACATGATGGTGGATGCCGGACTGAAAGGAATTTGGAACTTCGCCCCCACCTCGGTACGGGTTCCCGAAGGGGTGATTCTGCAGCAGGAGAACCTGCTGGCCTCCCTCACCATTCTTGGATTGAAGCTGAAGAACCTGCGGTCAGAGCCTGAATCCCCCGTGCTCATCGACGAGTAAGTTGCATTCAAGGCTGGAATTCCGGCTTTTTCTATGTCACCATATGCGGGTTAAAGGAAATCGGGTATTGGTGAAACGCCACATCCAGGGTGCCATGGTCCGGAACGCAATGCAAGGAATGAGAGGAAAATCCCCGAGATCAAATGCGAGCTCACCCCCGATGAAAGTGGGTTTGCCAAGCGGGTCACCCTGGGAGTCGATCCCGGATACCGGGTTAAGGAGAAAATGACATGTCTTTACTGAATGCCAAGCAATTGGTTCACCATGCCGTGCGGTTGGAAGAAAACGGCGAACGTTTCTACCGCAGTTGGGCAAACCGCACCGATGACGCCAAACAAAAGGAATTCTTTGTTCACCTGGCCGATGAGGAAGTCAAACATCGCAAACTCTTCCAATCCCTGGCCGAGCAGGTGAGCGACCGGCCGATGGATATGAACGTGTACGGCGAGTACATGGCTTATATGCAGGGTTTCGTGGATGACACCCTGTTCAACGAGAAAGTCTATGCCCGGGAGATGGCGGAGATCCGCGGCCTGCCGGAGGCTGTTGAGTTCGCCATGCGTCAGGAATTGGATTCCGTGCTCTTCTACCTTGAACTCAAGGCCTTTGTGCCTTCCGAACAGGAAGAGATGATCGAGGCCATTGTCACAGAGGAGCGTCGCCATTACGCGACCCTGTTGAAGTTCAAACGGGACCTTAAGGACTGAGCGTCACCGGCGTTGCGGCCCTCCGTGGATTGGGGTATAATACTCTCTACGGGGAGCCAACGTGATTCGAAAAGTCATTCTGATCCTGATTGCCGCGCTTATGATCTCCGGATGCGGATACCGCCTTTCCGGAACAGGGGCTTTTCTGCCTGAACACGTGCGGACCATCCTGATCCGCAACTTCGAGAACCAGACCAGCCGTTACCAGGCGGAGCAATTCGTGACTTTTGCGGTTCGGGACGAGTTTATCCGCCGCAGCCGCCTGAAAATGGTGGAGGCCACGGAGCAGGCGGATGCCGTGCTTGAGGGCAAGATCATCTCTTTTGCCGTCACCCCGGTTTCCTACTCCGAATCCGCAGCCGACAAATTCCAGGTCAGCATACTCCTGGAAATCCGGCTCATGGACTTGAAACAGGGGCGGGTGTTGTTCGAGAACAAGCGCCTCCGTTACGTGGACTCCTATGAAATCGATTCCGCGGACTTCTTCTCAATGGAAACCGAGTCCCTGCAGCGGATTTCCAAGGCTTTCGCAGCATCCGTAGTGTCCACCATCCTGGAAGATTTCTGATGCCCCCCGAGGGATTCTTTGCATTCCTGCAACGCATCAACCGCCAGCAGACCCCGCCACCTTTCACCATTGTGGCGGGATTCCACGAGTTCCTGGGCGAATGGGTGATCCAGGCCTACCAGCGGGCTTTCCTGGAAGATCCCACGGATTTCAACTTTCGCCGTTATTACCTGGAGAGTGACGGCGAAACCGGTTGGGCTGACGTGGTGGAGGAGGCAAGGACCGCCAGTTTCTTTATCCAGTCCCGCAAGGTGATCGTGGCGACGGTTCGGGATCCGCGCAAGATCTCCCTCTCCCGGGCGGACCAGGAGTTGTTGCAGCAATACCTGGCCAAACCGTCTCCCCATTCCCTAATCATCCTCTACATTTCACTCGCCCTGACCCCGGACGATTTCCGGCAATTGCGCAAGGGCAAGCTGGCCACCATGCTCAAGCACCTGGAATCCCCGGCCACCCAGGTCGTGGACCTGGACGGTGTCCGGGACGCCGATGTGTCGAAATTTATCCGCGACCGCCTCAAGGAAAGCAACGTACGCATTACCGATGGCGCACTGGACCGGCTGAAGGAGATCCTGGGTGAGCGATTCGTTTCCGCCTTGCATTGGATCAACCAGTTCGAGGCTTGGGCGCGTGAGGACGGTGTGATCGATATTCATGATGTCGACCGCATGGTCACGGGGGTGGATCCCCATTCCATATGGGACCTCACCGACGCGGTGGAGCAGGAAGACGCCAAATCGTACCTGCGGGTGCTGCGCTATCTCTTCGCCAACGGCGTGAAACCCGCCATGATCATCGGTACTTTGGTGACCTATTACAACAAGATCTTTACCGCACGTTTCCTTCTGCGGCAGCACCGATCCGCCGCGGAGATCGGACGGATCCTGCAGCAGCACTCATTTTTCCTGGAACGTTTCATCCGCACGGTACGTCGTTTCTCCGACGACCGGCTGGGCCGGATCCTTGACCTGATCTACCGCATGGATTTCGAATCCAAGACCGGGGGTGAGGATGCGGCGCGGTTGCTTTTGCAGCAGTTCATTTTCCAATTGCGGGCCCACAGGAACCATGGCTGAACGGATCCGGCGCATGATTCCGCTCGTCAGCCTGGTCCTGGCCGCAACGGCCTGCGGACCCCGTTACCGGGCCCCGCAACTGGCTCCGCCGGGAGAATCGGGGCATGAGTCGGTGGTCATGCGTTTCTTTCTGGAGGCGGAATCAGGGCGCCAGAAAGGCCGCCTGGTCATGGATGTGGACGGTCGGCGCGGGCGGGTGCTTTTTTTGAATCCACTAAACCGCGTGGTCATGGACCTGCACCTGGACCGTGACGAAGCGGTATTGGTAAACCGGCGCAGGCAGCGATATTGGCGTGGTTCTTTCCGCAGCTTGACCTGGCGCATGTGGCGGCTGCGCCTGGAATTCAGCGATCTGCGTGCCTGGTTGTTCGAGCCCGGTGGGGCCCCGGCTTCCCGTCTCAAGGAGGGCGTGGAAGTTGAAGTGGAACGGGACGCAGAGACGGGATTGCCCCGCCGCTTGGTGATTCACGACGGTGCCGCGCTTCTGCGCTTATCCGTGTTGCACCGCCGCCGCGTGGCGGGTTCCCTGGTCAAGGCGCGTTCCCTGCAAACCATGCGGGTCGCGGACCTGGAGGACGTGATTGCCCGTGATGACTGATAAGTCCGTACACCTGCGCTCGTTCGCCAAGATCAACCTGGGGCTGGAAATCCTGGAGCGGCGCGCCGGTGATGGATACCACCTCCTGCGCACGGTGTTCCAGACCATTGACCTGTTTGATGACCTCTGGGTCACCCCGCAGAAAGAACGCCGTTGCCGCGTGGAAGGCGACCATCCCGGTGTGGACTGGCGGGGGGACACCACCATCTCCAGGGCTTTCGACGTGTTGGACCAGGAGTACGGACTTCCCCATGGCTTTCACGTACGGGTGCGCAAGCGCATTCCCCCGGGTTCGGGATTGGGCGGCGGCAGTGGCAATGCCGCGGTTTGCCTCCTCTACTTCGCGGATCGCTTCGGCATTGAGCCGGGGGAAACGGCTTGGCCGCAGCTGGCCGCCCGGGTGGGGGCGGATGTGCCTTTCTTTCTGGCTGGAGGGACGGTATTGGCCGAGGGGATCGGCGAACGAATGACCTTGCTGGACGATTTTACCGCCCCTTCCCTGGTGGTGGCGTTGCCTGACGTCGAGGTCTCCACGGCCCGGGTTTATCGCGGGTTTCGCTTGACAAGAACGCGGGGAGACAGTAAAATAGAGGTCTTTTTACAGACCCGCCGATTGGCGGTACTGGAAAACGACCTGGAAGCGGTTGCGTTTGGATACTATCCGGAGATACGGGCGGCCAAAGAAGCCTTGCGCGCGGCCGGGTGCGGGTTCGCGGCCATGAGCGGCAGCGGTGGAGCCGTGTACGGCATTCCGGATCCGGGCCCATCCCCGGCATTGCATATGCCGGGGGTCCGATTGGTTCGGTCCCGTTGCGTATCCCGGCAAGAGTACCAGGAGCGGATTGGGGCGTGGCCAAGCGGTAAGGCACCGGTTTTTGGAGCCGGTATTCGGAGGTTCGAATCCTCCCGCCCCAGCACATCCCGTTCAGGCAGGTCATAATGAGTGAAAAAAACAACATTTTGGTGTTTTCGGGATCCGCGAATCCCCAATTGGCCCGGAGCATCGTTTCCCACCTGGGATGCGAGCTGGGGGATTGCACCCTGACCACTTTCTCGGACGGCGAGATTCGTTTCCAAAGCCACGAGAACGTGCGCGGCGCCGATGTGTTCCTGATCCAGTCCCTGGCGGGAGACATCAACTTCCACATCATGGAACTCCTGCTCATGGCGGACGCCCTGAAGCGCGCTTCAGCCAGCCGTATCACCGCGGTGATTTCATACTATGCCTATGCGCGGCAGGACCGCAAGGACCGGCCGCGGGTGCCCATCTCCGCCCGCTTGCTGGCGGACCTGCTGGAAACCGCCGGGTTTTCGCGTATTCTGACCATTGATCTGCATGCCAACCAGATCCAGGGATTCTTCAACGTGCCGGTGGATAATCTGATGGCCCTGCCCATCTTCGTCTCCTACCTGCGTGAAAAAGCGGATCTGGATATGAAAAACCTGGTGATCGTATCTCCCGACGCCGGCGGGGTGGAGCGGGCACGTCTATTCGCTCGCCCCATGCATGCCGGCTTGGCCATTGGCGACAAAAGGCGCTCCAAAGTCAACGTGGCCGAGGTGATGCACATCATCGGCGACGTGGATGGCCGTGACGCCATTATTGTGGATGACATCGTGGATACGGCCGGCACCATGACCCAAACCATCCGTGCCATCAAGCAGAACGGCGCACGCCGTGTGTACGCGGCGTGCACCCACGGGATTTTTTCGGGCGCGGCCCTGAAACGCCTGGCCGAGGCCCCGTTGGAAAAGATCTTTGTAACCGATACCATCGCCCAGGAAGCCAACGTTCGGGCCAATTCCAAGATTGAGGTCCTTTCGGTGGCGCAATTGTTCGCGGATGCCATTGCCAGCATTCACGATGAAACGTCTGTATCCAAGCTGTTCGTGATATAGATCAGAACCAATAACGAGGAGTATTCAATGCAAGACATTATTGCCATCAAGGCGGAACCCCGCGAACGGGTGGGGAAGAGCATTGCCCGGAAGCTGCGCCAAGGCGGACGCGTGCCTGCGATCATATACGGCGGGAAAAAGGAATCCATTCCCATTTCAATCAGCCAGGAAGACCTCAAGTCCATCCTGAAGTCCGACAAAGGCGCCAACACGCTGCTGCGCATTCAACGGGAGTCCATCACCGTGGACGCCATGCTCAAGGAAATTCAATACGATTACCTTCAGGATACGCCGATCCACGTGGATTTTATTCGCATCGACCTGGAGAAGCCCGTGGACGTCAGTGTCCCCATAACCATTGTCGGCGAGGCCATTGGTGTCAAGGAAGAGGACGGAGTTTTTGACTTCGTGACCCGGACCCTGGAGTTGCGTTGCCTGCCCGGCCGCATTCCCCGGGAGATTACCGTGGACGTCTCGGAACTGCATGCCGGGAACTCCATTAAAGTGGAGGACCTGGAATTCGGAGATGAGGTGCACATGCTGGCCGATTCCCGTTCCGTGATCTGCGCTGTCACCGCCAAGGCCGCTGAGGAAGAGGTCGAGGTGGAAGAAGAGGAACTGCCGGAAGGTGAGGAAGCGGCTCCCGCCGAGGGCGAAGAACCCGAGGCCAAGGAAGAATAGAGGGAGGCGTGAATCACTGTCTTTGTGGGGCTGGGCAATCCCGACCCGGCGTATCGGCATTCCCCGCACAACGCGGGTTTTCAATGCATCCTGAGGTTGCACGAACGCCTGGATGCCGGGGAACCCATCGATCTGGGAACCGTGGTCCTGCGCAGGGGTATCCTCGGGAAACGAGCCTATGTGCTGGCCCGTCCCCTGACCTGGATGAACGCATCGGGGCAGGGCGTGGCGCGGCTCTTGCAGTATCTGGAGGCTGAAGTGACAGAACTGGTGGTCATGACCGATGACATGGATCTCCCCCTGGGAGAGATCCGAATCCGTCCCGGCGGCGGTGCGGGCACGCACCGGGGCATGCAGTCTTTGGTCGCCACCCTGGGACGTCATGATTTTGCACGCATCCGTGTCGGCATTTATCCGGGAGAAGCCCCGCCGGTTGATTTGGCCGCTTATGTTTTGACCCCTTTGCAGGGCATGGCCCGCCAGGCCCTGGACGACGGAGTGGAACGGGCGGTTTCCGCGGCAGAGGATTTGCTGCGCAGCGGAGACATCCACGCCGTCATGAACCGTTTTAACCGTCGCCGCCGCAGCGATTTAGCCGGCGGCAGCAATGCACTCTTTGCTCCCCCTGAAGGGGGGGGCTGCCGGCCTTTGAAAGAGGCTGGAGCGGCAACAGCCGCACCAATCCAAAAGGAGGACGAATGCAACGATCCTATGAAATCGGGTACATCCTGAATCCCGATGCAACTGAAGAAGACGTAAAGAAAGTCTCCGACCTGGTGGTCTCCCTGGTGGAGAAGGACGGGGGCAAGGTGGAAAAACTGGATGAATGGGGGCGCCGCCCCCTGGCTTATCCCATCGAGGACCACGCCGAAGGGATCTACACCTTCGTGACCGCCGCCATGGGCGGCGGTAACGTTCTGGAGCTGGAGAAGCGCATCAAGTTGAACGAGAAAGTGATGCGTTACATCATCATGCGCCTGGACGATCGTCTGCGCAAGAGCAACCGTCTGGTTAAGAAGTGGAAACGCCATGACGAACGCCGCATCCGCGAACCGCAACAGGGACAAGAGGGCGGCGATCGTGACCGGGCACCTCGCAGCCGGGAACAAAAGGAGGAAGACCATGGCGAATAGACCGCATCCCCCGCGCCGGGGCAATAAAAAGTTCTATTTTTCCCGCAAGAAGTTCTGTGTTTTCTGCAAAGACCGCATCCAATTCATCGACTACAAAAACTCCAAGCCCCTGGAGCGGTTCATGATGGAAACGGGAAAGATCGTTCCTTCCCGGGTGAGCGGGGTCTGTCCCTATCACCAGAAGCAGCTGACCAAGGCCATCAAGCGGGCACGCCACATGGCGCTGCTCCAATTCGCCCAGTCCAGGAGAGGTTGACATGAAGGTATTGCTGACCGAAGAAGTCGACAAGCTTGGAATCGTGGGTGACGTGGTGGAAGTGAAGCCGGGGTATGCCCGCAATTTCCTGTTGCCCAGGGGATTGGCTTTGCTGGTGAACCCCCATAATGTCGCCCTCATGGCGCGCAGGAAAGCCAAGTACATGAAAGAATTGGAAACCCTGCGCCAGAAAGCGGAAACCCAGAAAGACGCTCTGGAAGCCATCGAACTGGAGTTCGCTCGCAAGGCCGGAGAGAACGGCGTATTGTTCGGATCCGTGACCACGTCGGACATCGAGACGTACTTGCAGGAAAAGGGATTTGACGTGGATCGCAAGCGCTTCCACCTGCCTGAACCCATCAAGAAGGTGGGGGACTTCATCTGCCAGTTCAAGCTGCACCCTGAGGTGGTGGCGGAACTGCGGATTAAAGTGAATCCCGAAGGCGAATTGGAGGCCGTGGCCGTTGAAGAGGCTGAGGCGGCGGTGGATGAAGCGGAAGCGAAACCTGTGGCTCCCGAAGAAACACAGCTCCCGGAAGAAGATTCTGAAAAAGAAGCGGAAGCCATAAGTGTGGCGGCCGATGAAACACAGCCCCCGGACGAAGATACCGCCAATGAACCGGAGACCGATACAGAAGAACTGATCGCGGATTGACCATCCTCCCTCCGCCGGGACGCTCCATGTCCCGGCGGAGGGGAATGCGGCCTATTGCCACAACGAGGGAGGGCAAGACATGTCCACTGGCGACAAGTCGGGATTGATTCCCGCCATGCCCCACGATGAGTTTTCCGAGCGCGCGTTGCTGGGGGCCATGCTCATCGACAACCGCTACGTCAACGAGGTGTTCTCGGAACTCAACTCGGATGATTTCTATCGGGAATCCCATCGCATCATCGCGTCCGCCATAAACTTCCTGGTCAACAAGGGGAAAACGGCGGACATGATCACCGTTTCCGGTCACCTCAAAAGTCGCCGGCAGTTAAAGATCGCCGGGGGCTATGACTACATTGCCTCCGTGGTGGACGGCATCCCGGAGAAATTGCGCCTTGATGAATACATCCAGGTGGTCAAAGACCGTTCCGCCCTGCGCCAGATCATGAAAGCCTCCCTCGGGGTGATCAACCGGGGCGGCCAGGCACCTGTCGAAGCCGAGACGGTGCTCAACGAGTTGCAGGAAGATATCATCAAGATATCCGAAAGCCGCATCAAGAGGGGCTTTCACTCGATGAAGAACTTGGTCCCGGACACGGTGGACCTGGTGAACCGCATTCAGAAGCATGGCGAAAGTGAGGGCTTGAAAACGGATCTCACCGAGCTGGACAACATGACCGCCGGCTTCCATCCGGGTGACCTGATCGTTATCGCGGCCCGTCCCTCCATGGGAAAAACCGCCCTGGGGCTGAACGTGGCCTCCCGTATGGCCATCAAGTACGAAAAGACCGTGGGCTTTTTCTCTATCGAGATGTCCCGAACCCAGATCATCATGCGCCTGTTGGCCTTGGAGGGCCGGGTGTCCATGGCCGCCCTGCGTACGGGGCGCCCGCGGCTGACCCAAAAGGAGTGGGCCGACCTGGAATTGGCTGCCTCCAATCTGGGCCGGGCCGGGCTGTTTATCGATGATTCCCCCAGCCTTTCCATCGTGGAAATGAAAACCCGCGCCAGGCGCTTGAAAAACGAACACGGCCTGGACATCGTTTTCGTGGATTACCTGCAATTGCTCAAGGTCGGATCGGATCTGGTACGCCGCAGTGACTCCCGCGCCCAGGAAGTCGCCGCAATCAGTGCCTCCCTGAAAGAGATGGCCAAAGAACTTGCTGTTCCGGTGGTGGCCCTGGCGCAACTGAACCGTGCACCCGAGACCCGGGGAACCCGACGCAACGAAGGCCCCAAGTACCAGTTGTCCGACCTCAAGGAGAGCGGCGCCATTGAGCAGGACGCGGACCTGGTGATGTTCCTGCACAGGGAAGAGCAGAATGACCGGGAAACCGAGCGCAAGGGCCAGGCCGACCTGATCGTGGCCAAGCAGCGCAATGGACCCACGGGGCGTATAATTCTCACTTTTATCGACAAGTACACCAAGTTTCTCAACTACCAGAGCGCCACCGGCGTGGCGGAGGGCGAGCCTTATTGATCCTGATCCGGTATCACGGGGTGTTCTGTTTTCCTGATAACGAGTGCATTCCGCAATCGGGTATGCATAAAAAATGAAGTTAGGAAGTCACGCGTCATCTCTTCAACTCTCCAACTCTTCAACTCTCCAACTTTGTATGGTGAAACCCCGGCGTCCGCTTGCGCGTCTTATGCAATAGTGCAGAAATGAAAGATCTGATCGCCGGATTAAAAGCCCGGGAACGCTCGGCGCTTGAACGTGTGATGGCCATGTACAAAGTGAAGATATACAACTACCTGAGGGTCATGGTCGGTGATCCGGAGCTGGCTGAGGAATTGACCCAGGATACCTTTGTCAAAGTCTACTTCAAGGCCCATACCCTGCGGACGGACAACCTGAAGGCCTGGATCTACACCATCGCCACCAACCTGGCCCGCAATGAATTCAGGCGCCGGCGCATCCGCAACTGGATCTCCCTGGAGGACATCGGCGAAGCTACGGCCGCGGTGAATCCGGAAATGGAAAACGCACTCACCTTGCAAGGGTTGATCTCCCGCCTGCCCGGAAAGTACCGAATTCCCCTGGTGATGAAAGAGTTGGACAATTTTTCTTTCAAGGAAATTGCCGCCATGACCGGAAAACCCGTTGGCACGGTTAAAACCCTGGTTTTCCGGGGCAAGCAGCGCATGCGTGACATGTTGGCGGACGACGCCGCCTCTCAGGCCCCGCAGTTGGCCGCCGATGAATTGACCGGCGTTTTGGTGAACGGAGGTACGGAATGAATGGCATGGAAGATTTGTTTAGACAGCAGGACATGCAACACCCGTTGCCCGAGGGATTCGAAGAGCGGGTGTTCGCCCGCATTGAAACCCGCAAACGCCAGCGCCGTGTGGCCGTAACCACCGCGGCGGTTTCCGCGGTATTGGGTTTTGTATTCGCGCTGGTCTTGTCCCTGCCCCGTTCCTCCACGCAACCGCTGCTCCAGGCCAACAACACCACCGCTGTCGAGGAGCGCAGGGAAGTGATCCCCGTGATGGAGGACGTGGTGTTTTCCTCCTCCGCCGGACGCACCCACTACGCCGTGGAGCAGGTCAGCCTGGAAGAAGAGGCGGAGTTGTAATAAGAGTTGAAAAGTTGAAAAGTTGAAGAGTTGAAGAGTTGAAGAGTTGGAAAGGGAAGAAGTTGATAAAAGGTGGCTGGTGACAGGCAGACAGGTGGAAAACAGTGGTAGGGGCGGA
>Ga0272443_10002493_pt1 | contig 23412 bp, 20 predicted proteins | sample SSMAcet12_FD_193581 | JGI IMG/M metagenome (GOLD analysis project Ga0272443, IMG submission 193581) | Marine sediment archaeal communities from Little Sippewissett salt marsh, Falmouth, MA, United States - SSM-Acet-12 | ecosystem: Environmental > Aquatic > Marine > Wetlands > Sediment ...
CGAAAGACGACCGCATTCCAGAGCGGTTTCACAAAGAAGCGCTTCCGGAAACCGGCAAATCGATCTCCGCCGGGCAGATGAACCGGATGCTGGAAGACTACTACCGGGTGCGGGGCTGGAATAAAAACGGCGTGCCGCCCCAGGATCGGTTTTGACCGTTTCTTTTACTTTCACTTTTGAAAATCTGCCGACTTGAGATCGAGATCTGCGATCAGGTCTGGAGAAATTACGGCCGCCGATGCCCGGAAAGGCATTGGCTGTTTCGTTTAATTGTTCGCCGGCGTCTTTGCCTGAATATGGTCTTTGGCTATTAGGATCAGCTATTTAGCAAAATCGCGGTAATCCTCCATTCACGCATTTCGTTTGCATCACCAATGTTTCTCTCGAGACCTTTCCGCGAAAGCCGTTATGGTAGAGCTTTTTATCCATAGCTCTTAGACAGCATTCGATGTCCCGAAGGCTTTCGCAGTAAGTCAGCTATGCAAAGGCCATGCAAAGAGATTGATCGAAGCATTTAAAAGAGCACACCCGGCAGTTGCCCTGATACCTGCCAACCCGCCGCCGGAATTAATGCAGTCTTAGAAAATCCATTACCTGAGCTATTACAGTGTTTATCCGTCGCCTTTTGGAAGGGTTTTGGGCCTACCGGGAAGCATATCGGGCAGTCAGGCAAATTTCAAATCGATTGCACTGGGAAAATTATTATTTTTAACCGGGCAGCTGTGAGTTTTAATAACGATTTCCTGTCCACATAAGTCAACACTGAATTTCCGCATTCGAGAGATTAATAAGCTGAAAGATTTTTTCCGCTGTTTGACATGCAGACCTGACTACTTGTATTTTCCCCCAAAGAAGTTTTTTAGTATATCAAAGATGCCGAAATTTTTGTATATCACAGAAATTCTTTTGCCTTTACCCATATCTATTATCTGCAGAAGTAGATAGGAACCAGAAGCCTATGCATATAGAGTTAATCCAAAAACAGCTAGAGGCCATTTTTAATTTTTCTTATGATGGAATTTGGATTTGCAACGGAGAGGGAATCATTCTGCGCTGCAACCCGGCTGCGGCCAGAATTAACAATATTGATGAATCGGAGGTTATCGGAAAGCATATTTCGATCCTGATCGATAAAGGGGTGGTCGACAAAACGGTAACCGAAGAAGTGATAAAACAGAAAAGGCAAGTCTCTTTGATGCAGTACAGCCCTAAAACATTGAAGAAGCTACTGGTCACCGGAAGTCCGATATTCGACGGAAACGGGGAGATCCTTATGGTCGTCACCAACGACCGGGACATCACCGAGTTGGACAAGCTGCGCCACCAACTGCTGGAAAACGAGGCCCGTAGCCAACGATTTCTGGAAGAGCTGCAGCGAAGGGACCTTAAAAGCCTGAACACCAACTTTTTCGTCGCCCGGTCCCCCATCATGCAGCATCTGTTGAAAATGGCCGCCAATGCGGCCCAGTTTAGGATTAACGTGCTGTTGTGCGGAGAGTCCGGTGCCGGCAAGAGTCTTTTGGCCGAAACCATCCACTCCCTTTCCGACCGAAAGAAGCACCCCTTCGTCCGGGTCGACTGCGGCTCGATTCCTTCCACCCTGCTGGAATCCGAGATTTTCGGCTACGAACGCGGCGCGTTTACCGGCGCTTCGGAATCCGGCAAAATCGGGCTCTTTGAGATGGCCAATCAGGGGACGCTCTTTCTAGATGAAATTACCGACATTCCGTTCGAAACCCAGCACAAGCTGCTGCGGTTTATCGAAAAAGGAGAGTTCATCCGCGTCGGAGGAACGAAAACCATCAATGTCGACGTGCGGCTGATATCGGCGACCAACCGAGATCTGGAAAAGGAAGTGGCCGCAAGTCGCTTCAGAAACGACCTGTATTACCGGATCCGGGTGGTTCCACTTCAGATTCCACCCCTTCGCGACCGGCACGAAGACTTGCCGATGCTGGTCAACCATTTTCTCCAGAAGTTCAGCAGCCTCTATCAGGTGGAAAAAACGATGAGCGCTCCGGCCATGGAGGCCCTGATGCAGTACCGCTGGCCCGGCAACGTCAGGGAACTGGAGCATTTGATCGAACGGCTGGTCGTGATGGGAAATAGCGAGACCATCGAAATCTCAGACCTTCCCCAGAGAGTCTCCCAGCGCGAGCCCGCCGTCGGCACTGCACCCGTGTTTGCCGGGCGATCGCTGAAGGAGGCCACGCGGCAGTTTGAAAAACTGCTGATCGAAGCCGCCCTCAAGGAGCACGGCTCCCAGGCCAAAGCGGCAAAGCGGCTGAGCGTGAGCCAATCCACGATCGCCCGCAAGTTGAAGCCATGAAACTTCCTGAAATCCGAGCCGGAGCTTCGGGATTGGCCTGGGGCGAAAGCCGGCTGTCTGCCCCGATCCCCCAACGCGTATGGATTCGAACGCTGACCTTTGCAACGGTTTGCCCAGCGGCAGGAGTACAGCGATTTTAATTCATTTTAGGATAATTTTCCAAAACTGCATAAATGATAAAAACATAACATTATCTGATGGATAATTGGCGGATTCCGTAAGGGCGGGTTCGAACAGATTCGATAATTGCATAAAGTGAAATCTGATCGGTTAATCTTTGTAATTGTCTAAATAACGTTCATTGCTGCAAAAAAGGTTCTGGACAGCCAATCATCTCCTTCCGGCACGGTTTTCGCTACCTTCCCTTGTCGTTTTCCCGAGGATCGAAAAAACTTTTCCCGGATCGCGCATCCGCGGGCAAAAAGCCCAGACCGATGGCCGACATCAAAAACATCAGTGCAGATTTTATCCTTGCAGGACATTTCGACGGGCTGATCGACCCGGCGTTTTCCTACGTCATCCTCCACGGCGGGAGCGGAAACGACCGGGCAAGGCTGCGCGAGGCGATTCGAAAAAGGAAGATTTCCATCCTGGAGGAAAAATCGATGAGCATCTCAGAACATCCGGACGACACGCTCGTCTTGAAGCTACCCGGGGCCAACCGATCCGGCCTGCTGCTGGAACTGGCCGAGGAAGGCATTGGGGGGATCCTCAGCGCCTACGGCAAAGGACGCTGAGGCCGGCTTCCGGCGGGCATCCCGAAACCTGCAAGCATGAGGAGAAAGACACGATGAGGACACTGACGGTTTCTGAATTGCAGGAGCTTCGGCGAACCGAGGTCCCCAAGGGACCCTACAACATCACTCCGCTCTTTGTTAAGAGCACCGCCGGCGCGCTTCTGGAAAGCATCGAGGGAAAGCAATACATCGATTTCGCCGGCGGCATCGGTGTGGAAAACGTCGGCCACTGCGCGCCGGAGGTGGTCCGGGCCATCCAGGAGCAGGCTGCCAAATACATTCATCCCTGCTTCCATGTGGCCGCCTACGAACCGTACCTGCTGCTGGCAAAAGCGCTTAACCGCGTCACGCCCGGCGACTTTCCAAAAAAGACAATCTTTTTGAACAGCGGGGCCGAGGCCGTGGAAAATGCGGTCAAGATCGCACGATACGCAACCGGCAGACCAGCGGTGGTCGCCTTTAAAAACGCCTATCACGGCAGGACCTACATGGCCATGACTCTTACCAGCCAGGAGATGCCCTACAAAAAGGGGTTCGAGCCATTCTGCCCGGAGGTCTACCGCAGCACATTCGCCTACTGCTATCGCTGCCCCTACGGGCTTGCCCATCCTTCCTGCAGCCTGCGCTGCGCCGAAGACCTGGAGGCTCTTTTTGAAAGTCAGGTGAAGGCCGACTCCGTGGCGGCGGTCATCGTGGAGCCGATTCAGGGAGAGGGCGGCTTTATCGTGCCGCCGGACGGATTTCTTTCGCGGGTGCAGGAAACCTGCAAAAAGCACGGAATCCTGCTGATAGCAGACGAAATTCAGGCCGGCCTCGGCCGGACCGGGCGCATGTACGCAAGCGAACACTTCGGGATCGAACCCGACATCCTCCTCACCGGCAAGGCCCTGGCCGGCGGGCTCCCCCTCACGGCGGTCACCGGAAGGGCCGAGGTGATGGAAGCGCCCCACGTGGGGGGACTCGGCGGCACTTTTGCCGGCAATCCGATCTGCTGCAATGCGGGGCTGGCGGTGGTCGAAATGCTCGAAACCTCAGTTCTGGAAAAGGCAAACCAGCTCGGACCGAAAGTCGAAGAGCGGTTTGGCAGTCTCTTCGAGCAGCACCCGGTCATCGGAGAGGTCCGCGGCAAAGGGCCGATGTGGGGCATGGAACTGGTCAAAAACCGCGAAGACAAAACGCCTGCGGCAGATGAGGCCAACCGACTGGTTGCGCTCTGTCTCGAAGAAGGATTGATCGTTCTTCGCTGCGGAGTCCACCACAACGTCATCCGGACGCTGATGCCCCTGACCATCTCCGACTCGCAGATGGAAGAAGGCTTTGATATGCTGTCACGGGCCCTGGGCAGGCTCCAGAAAACCACTGGTGACGGGAGGTAGCATTGTTTTTTCAACAGATGGTAAATGGCCTGATTCTCGGCGGCGCCTATTCGCTGATTTCCATTGGTCTCACAATGAGTTTCGGTATTATGAAGATATCCAACTTTGCTCATGGGACCATTTACATGCTCGGCGGATACGCCATGTATTTCCTGAGTACAGTGTATGGTTTTCCGTTCTTCCTGTCCATAGCGCTTTCCATGTGCGCAATCGGGCTGCTCGGCATTGTTTTCGAACGCATTGTTTTCAAGCCGATATACGAAGGTCCCCATCTTAACTCGATTCTAATATCAACCGGCTTGCTGATTTTCCTGGAAAACGGGGTGCTTCAGCTGTTCGGTGCTCAAACCATGAAAGTAAGGGCTCCGTATAGCGACGTGATCATCTCCATATTCTCTGCATCGATTACTTTCCAGCGGCTCATCGTGCTGATTGCAAGCATTTTGCTGATAGGCGGTCTCTTTCTTTTTCTCAATTATTTGAGAATAGGAAAGGCGATAGTCGCCACATCTCAAAACGCGAGGGGCGCATCGTTGGTCGGAATCGATATCACCCGAATCTATATACTTACATTTGCAATCAGCTCAGGGCTGGCAGCGGCCGGGGGCGCTCTTTTGGCGCCCCTGTTTTACGTGTATCCGACCATGGGCTCCATCCCTTTGCTCAAGGCATTTGTCGTTGTTGTCTTGGGGGGGATGGGAAATGTGCAGGGAGCGATCGCCGGCGGATTTCTCGTCGGAATAGCGGAAAGCCTGGGCGGAGCCTACATCTCTTCCGACTATAAAAATGCATTTCCCTTCATCATACTTATCGCTGTTCTTTTAATTCGACCGCAGGGATTGTTCGGCAGGAGTACGAAATAGTGAAAGCCTATCAAAAATATATCGTTAGCGGATCATTCATAGCTGCAGCAATCACCTTTCCTCTGGTCGTGACCGATCCCTATTTTCAGCATATAATGAATGTCGTCTTTCTATACAGCATCAGCATCTATGCATTTAACATCATCACTGGAATCACAGGACAGCTCAACCTTGCACATGCGGGGTTCATCGGCATTGGTGCTTATACTTCGGCGATTGCATCGGTGAATTTTTCGATGAACTTCTGGCTTGCAATGCCCCTTGCCATCGCTGTTACTGGAGTCTTTGGCTTTTTGATCGGGTTTCCTTCCCTCAGAACCAAGGGAGTATATTTCTCTCTTGCCACTCTCGGATTCGGTGAAATTCTTTTTATCGTGTTCGAAAATTGGATCCCGGTCACAGGCGGCCCGATGGGAATCACCGGCATTACAGCTCCTTCCGGGATACCGCTGCCAGGTGATTTGGCGATTAGCTTCGGAGGTAAAAAGGGATTCTATTACCTCTGTCTGACCTTTTTGTTTTTTATTATATACCTCACTAAACAATTGTTCCGTTCAAGACTCGGTCAGGCAATGACGGCAGTAAGAGAAAACGAAAGTCTGACCCAATCAGTCGGAATATCGATCGTAAAGACAAAAATCACCGCTTTTGTTTTATCGGCGATGCTTCTTGGACTGACCGGGAGCCTTTTCGCCCATTACTTCAGGTTTATAAGCCCGGTCACATTTACCGTTCCAGAGACCTTCCGCTGTCTATCCATGCTAGTAGTAGGGGGGATGGGAACTTTGATGGGGCCTCTGCTCGGAGCTGCCATTTTTACAGCACTTCCGGAGTTTCTGCGAAGCATAGAAGAGTATCAATGGATGGTCTACGGCATTGTTCTCATGCTTTTCATTGCATTCATGCCGGAAGGAATAGTTGGATTTATAAACGAAAAAACAGCCAAGCATCATTCACGTCGGCAATAAGAGGCGATCAATGGCATTGCTCGAATGCAGTCAGGTCTCCAAGCATTTCGGCGGCTTGAAGGCTTTGGAGAAGGTAAGCCTCTCGATCGAAGAGGGGAATCTTGTCGGTCTCATAGGTCCCAACGGTGCAGGGAAGACTACACTATTTAATTTGATAACGGGTTTTCTTCGAGCAACGTCAGGCAAGATCGCCTACCAAGGCAGGGATATAACATCTTGCCCCCCCCATGTCCTTGCTTCGATGGGACTCGTTCGAACTTTTCAGAAAATTAATGTATTCGGGCATCTGTCTGTTCTCGACAATGTCATTACAGGCCACCACCTTCAAAAACAGACCGGATTAATCGGAGCCCTCTTTCAAAGCCGAAAGTTTCGCAGAGAAGAAGCATCTTTCAGGCGGGATTCCCTTGCCATACTTGATTCTATCGGCCTTGGAAAATGGGAAAATTACAGCGCCAAAGATCTGCCTCTCGGATTGCAGCGTGCCTTGGGCATTGCTGTGGCCCTTGCAGCCAAACCCCGGTTGTTGCTTTTGGATGAGCCCGCCTCCGGGATGAACTCGGAGGAGAGCTATTTTATCATGGAGCTCATTCGAAAGGTTCACAAATCCGGAATTACGGTTCTTATCGTAGAACATGACATGAGCGTCATCATGAATCTTTGCCAGAGAATCGTTGTTTTGGATTTCGGAAAGGTAGTTGCAGAAGGAACGCCGGAAGGGATTCAACACGATCCCCAGGTAATCGAAGTTTACCTCGGCAAAGGATTCGACAATGCTGCTGAAATTGCATGAAGTTGATACATACTACGGTCACGCCCGGGCTCTGAAGGGGGTGTCCATCAATATCGACGAAGGTGAAATTATCACACTGCTCGGCTCTAACGGAGCCGGCAAAAGCACGACGCTGCTTACCATCTCCGGCATCATTCATCCGCGGAAAGGGTCGGTTATCTACCGTGGAAAAGATATCAGCCGGGAAAAGCCTTCGAACATAGTAAGGGGCGGGATTGCCCATTGCCCGGAGGGCAGAGAGCTCTTTCCCGATATGACGGTTGTCGACAACTTGACGATGGGGGCCTTTCTCCGAAGGAACAGAAAAAGCATCGATAGAGACATGGACAGGGTTTACCGACACTTTCCGAGACTCGAAGAAAGGAGCCACCAATTGGCCGGTTCGCTATCAGGGGGAGAGCAGCAGATGCTCGCCATTGCACGGGCGCTTATGAGCAATCCCGTTCTTCTTCTTCTCGACGAACCCTCCCTGGGTCTTTCTCCCAAACTTGCGGAACAGATTTTTCGAATCGTCCAAAACATCAATCAGGAGGGCATTTCTGTGATCCTGGTCGAACAGCAGGTCACAGCAGCGCTTGCGATTGCTCACCGCGGATATGTCCTCGATACGGGAAAAATCGCATTTTCAGGCTCCAGGAGGGAGTTGGTCAACAGCGATGAAATCCGGAAAGCCTATTTGGGTGGAAGAAAGGTTGCTACCTGAAAAAGATAGGCGCACATCGGAAATCTCAGCACTTTCCGACCAAAGACTTCTTTAGGGAACCGCAAAATGCGTTGACAATATATTGCATTAATTTTGGCACAGGAGGAGGTTGAATCATGAAAAATCAAAGCCGTTCATGTATGAACCGCAAGGCCCATGCTCTTTTTTTTCCGATGATATTCGCTATGATGCTGCTGATGATCGCAGGTCCCGTGTACGGAGCCGATGTCATCAAATTGGGAGCCGTCTATCCGCTGAGCGGTGGTGTCGCCGAGTCTGCCAGTTATTGCGTTGACGGTGTAAAGATGGCCGTAAATGAAATCAACGAAAACGGCGGCCTTTCGATCAAAGGCAAAATGATACCGGTAGAACTTGTACTTTACGACAGCAAATGCAATCCTACAAACGGGGTTGCTGCCGTGGAAAAAATGTTGAACAGGGACAAGGTAATAGCGATTAGCGGAGATTACTGCAGTTCCTGCTGCCTTGCAGAAAGAGAAGTATCCGGCCGGCACAAAGTGGCCCAGATTACACCGGTTGCCCTTCATCCAAAAATTACCGAACCCGGCTATCCGTATATGTTTCGGATTTGCAACACCATGCAAATGTACGCAGAGCCGTTCGTGGAATTTGTAGACCAGAAATTGGACGTACAATCGGTCGCTTTTCTCGCGATCACTGATGATTACGGCAGAGCAGCCATAGAAGCCTATACCCGTCTATTTCCTGAAAAAGGGATAGAAGTATGGGGTGTAGAGTACTTCAAACACGGGGATACCGATTTTTACACACAACTGACCAAGATCATCAAGAAGAATCCCGATGCCGTTTACATTGTGACGGATGAAAATGCACAGAACATCGGCGCTCTTTCTCAGCTCAAAGAACTTGGTTTTAACGGTACCATATTTGGGTGCAGTACCTATGCCAAAGACGATATGATTGAGCTCGGCGGAAAGGAACTGCTGGAGGGGATGTACATCGAGGGACCCACCTTTGAGATGGTGAAAGACAAAGAATCGGTGAAAACCTGGATGAACGCATATGAAAGGGAATTCGATCGGGGAGCCAATACGTTTGCTCTTCGCGGCTACAACACCATTGAGCTTCTGGCCGATGCCATCAGGCGGGCCGACACGGTAAAAGATACCGATAAAATCCGGGACGCCGTCGCCAGCGCAAATCTTACCGACGTGCTTACCGGCTATATCGGTAACGAGCACTTTGATGACAATGGACAAGTATATCCCAGTATGGGAGTCATTCAATACGTGGACGGGAAGCGGGTTCCCGTGTACTGGGGCAAATAGTCGATACAGGTTTCTAAAAGGAGCGGTCCTTTCACTTGGACCACTCCTTAATCGCAAAAGATGAGAGGTTAAATGGCTGAAGAGATCTCCCAAATTGCGGATCTTATGCTGACCGGTGCAGAAGTGATTACCATGGAGGAACCTATCTGTTCGGTCCGCTCTGACATCGCCGTGGCAGACGGTAGGATCCTTGCGGTGGGAAAGCCGGAAAAGGTAGCCGCCTACAAAGGCACTCATACCCATGTGGTGGAATCCGGCGGCAAGACTATTATGCCGGGGCTTATAGATTCCCACGCCCACATGGTTTCCTACGGCGCCGCTCTTGAGGCGGTAGATCTGACGCCGGAATCTGTCAAGGGCCGAATGGACCAACTTTTTTCGCGGATCAGGAAAGCGGCTGCAGCCGCGATCCCCGGTGAATGGATCCATGCCTGGGGATTCGATGATAGCCGAATGGACGAAAAGCGATATCCCACTATCGACGAACTCGACGCCGCCAGTCCTGATCATCCGCTGAAAATAAAGCGCACCTGCGGCCATATTTACATGGTCAACAGACAGGCCCTCGAGCAAGCTGAGATTCGTTACGATACGCCAGATCCAGAAGGCGGCAAAATCGGGCGCAATCCAGCCGGCATACCCGACGGTCTTCTGTTTGAGCTGGGTGCCATAAACCTCGTCAATCGGAGTATCCCCCGAGCCGACGCTCTCGAATGCGCGCGCCTTTTGGCTGCCGCCAGCAAGGCTTACGTAAGTGAAGGCGTCACCCTGGTGACCGAAGCCGGCGCTGCGTGGTCCGGGAACCCGTACGAGGCTGCTGGTTTTCAGCGGGCTCGCGATTCGGAAATCCTTCTGCATAGAGTGTCGATGGGGGTAATGGAAGACACCTATCGGTTGCTTCCTGAACAAAATGCTTTGGGGCTAGTATCCGGTTTTGGTGACGATCATCTATGGATTGGACCAGCCAAATTCGTTGTCGATGGTTCCATCGGTGCAGGCACGGCAGCAATGTATGAGCCATATGGAAGAGAAAACAGTTGCGGCGTAATGTGTGAGGAAGAAGAAGACCTCCGGAAGCGCATGGAAGCCTGTCACCGTGCAGGATTTCAGCTATCCGTACACGCAATAGGGGATAAAACCATCGATATGGTGCTTCGCAACTTCGAATCCATACTCTCTCGGTTTCCCCGTTCTCATCGGCATCGTATCGAGCATGCAGCCGTCTGCCGGCCCGACTTTCTTCCTCGCATTGCTTCCCTTGGGCTTACCGCAGTGGTGCAGCCTGCCTTTATCCATTTTCTCGGTGAGAGCTTTATCAATAACTTGGACGATAAGAGGCTTGCCTATACCATTGCGCTGAAAAGCCTTACAGAAGCAGGCGTTGTTCTTGCCGGCAGTTCAGATCGGCCAGTTACCGATGGTAATCCATGGAAAGGCATTTGGGCTGCGGTTGCAAGAATCACCACCGAAGGAAGGCGGATTTCTCCAGAGCAAGCGCTTACACCGGCCCAAGCCTTGCGAATGTATACGTATGGGGGAGCGTTCGCAAACGGTGTTGAAAATCGGCTCGGAACTCTGAGCCCGGGCAAATTCGCAGACCTTATCATACTGAAAGAAAACCCACTATCAATCGAGCCCGATCGTTTGAAGGAAATGGTCGTGGAGAAAACTTTAGTGGGCGGAAGGCAGGTTTACGAATCAGTGTAAGGTCCTTCATAATATGAAACCACAGGAATGAATCAATACCTGGTTATTAAGTAAATCGGAAACGTCAACATGAAGGGTTTTTTCGGAAAGATCCTCAAGATCGATCTAAGCCGCCGAAAATCCGAAATCGAATCGATTTCCGACAAGACCTACCGACGCACTTTTGGCGGCAAGGGGTTGGCCCTGCATCTGCTGCTGCGGGACAACCCGCCCGGCGTCGATCCTCTGGGGCCTGAAAACCGGCTGATCTTTGCCACCGGCCCTGCAACCGGCAGTCCGATTTGGGGCTCGTGCCGCCACGGCGTCTTTACCAAGTCGCCGCAGACCGGCTTTTTTTCCGAATCGTATTCCGGCGGCACCGCCGCCGAACCCATGGCAAGGGCGGGCTACGATGCTGTGATTGTTTATGGCGCCGCCGAAAACCCGGTATGGATCGAGGTCGGCGATGAATCCGTGGAAATCCACGACGCCGGCCCTCTGTGGGGCCTGGATACTTATGCCACCGAAGACGCAGTCAAGGCCTGGATCCGGGAACACCGCCCTGGCGCCGGAAAAGCCGGGGTCGTGGTGATCGGTCCGGCCGGAGAAAATCAGGTGGTCTTCTCGGTGATCGAAAACGACTACTGGCGAAGTGCAGGCCGAACCGGCGTCGGCGCCGTGATGGGCGCAAAAAAGGTCAAGGCGGTTGCGTTCCACGGCCGAAGCAAACGGATCTTCGCTGATCCGGCCGCCTTAAAGGCGTTTGCCAAGTCGCTTTCGGCACGATCCAAAGAAGACGCCGGCGTCAAGGCTTACAAGACCCTGGGCACACCCATGCTGGTGGACATCATGAACAAGGCGGGCGGCTTTCCCACCCGGTACTGGAAAAAGGGCCGCTGCGACCACGCCGATCAAATCAACGCCGGTGCGCTGCATGACCGATGCACGGTCAAGCCCCATGCCTGCCTCAAATGCCTCATGGCCTGCGGCCGCCTTTCCACGGTCAACGCCGGCCGCCACGAGGGGTTGACCGTCGAAGGGCCGGAATACGAAACGATATACGCCTTCGGCGGGCTGTGCGAGGTCGACCAGATCGAGGAGATCGCTTATCTCAACGATGTCTGCGACCGCCTCGGTCTGGACACCATCACGGGCGGGAACCTGGCCGCCCTGACCATCGAAGCGGTGCGCCAGGGCCGGATCGAATACGACATCGACTACGGCCGGGTGGACCACATCGCCCGGCTGCTGGAAGACATCGCCTTTCGCCGGGGAATCGGAGACGTCCTTGCCCGGGGCATCCGGACGGCCGCTGCAAATTGGCGCATGGAAGACCAGGCCATCCACGTCAAGGGAATGGAGCCGGCCGGCTACGACCCGAGGGTGCTCAAGGGAATGGGCCTGGCCTACGGAACCTCGGACCGGGGCGCGTGCCACCTGCGGGCCACCTTCTACAAACCGGAGCTTGCCGGCATTGTCGATCCGGAAAAAATGGAGGGTAAAGCCGGGGTTTTTGCCGAGTGGGAAGACCGGCTGACGATCTTCGACGCGCTGATTCTTTGCCGGTTCTACCGCGACCTGTACCAGTGGGATTCTTTGTCGGAGATCGTCCGGGCAATAAGCGGCCTCGATCTCGACGTCGCCGGCCTGCGGAAAATCGCCGCCGCGGTCACAGACGATGCCCGCCGGTTCAATTTGCGAGAGGGGCTCACCCCGAAAGACGACCGCATTCCAGAGCGGTTTCACAAAGAAGCGCTTCCGGAAACCGGCAAATCGATCTCCGCCGGGCAGATGAACCGGATGCTGGAAGACTACTACCGGGTGCGGGGCTGGAATGAAAACGGCGTGCCGCCGGCAACCGTGGACTGACAGTTAAAGTCCCTCCCGCTGAATCTTGAACTTGGCATCTGGAGCCTTGAATTTCGCCGGGTCTGTCACCGCCGCTCCATTTTCAGGTCGACCACCGGGTTGACCAGGGGGGCAAAGCCGTCGATCCGGCATTCCACGGTGTCGCCGTGGCCGATCACCGCCGCGCCGGGCGTGCCGGTGGAGATGATGTCTCCAGGCAGCAACGTCATCACCGCCGAATGAAACGATAGGAGTCGAGCCGGGGAAAAAGTCATGTGTGCGACCGTGTTTTGGGCGTGGACATTGCCGTTGTGGATGGTGGCCACGGTCAGGGCGGCGATGTCTCCGATCTCGTCTGGGGTCACCAGCTCCGGGCCGAGGCTGAAAAAGGTGTCGAAGCTCTTGGACAGGGTCAGGTAGCGGGGGTTTTGCCGCAGGATGTCCTCTGCGGTCATGTCGATCACGCAGGTGAATCCGGCCACCGCAGACAGCCAGTTCTCTTCTGCCACATTTTTGCATGACCGCCCGATGACCACGCCCAGTTCGGCTTCGGCCGTGGTCCGGTTCGACTGCGGCGGGATCCGGATGTCGTCGCCCGGTCCGATTACGGTGGTATGGGGCTTCATGAAGCTGGCCGGCGCCAGGGTCGGCGGCGTTTCGGACAGGTCCGCCGCGTGGGCGGCGTAGTTGAGGCCGATGCCCCAGATCTTTGCCGGCCGACGGTACAGGGGCCCCGGCACGGCGCGGTCAGGGAAAATCCCCTCTTTTGAAAGTCGATCCAGAATTTTTTTTTCTCCGCCGCCATAAAACCATACCTTCAGTTCTTCGAGACGATTGGCGTCAAGCAGCGGGAACATCGATTCGGGCCAGTCGGTCCCGAGTCTGTCGTTGATCATGGCAAGCGGAAAATACTGGGTGCGGCATCGAACCGCCGCCGCCTCTTTTTCTCCCAGCTTCAATGTCGCCAACCGCATGGATTTTCTCCTCGGCTACCGGGGTTTTCTTCTCCGCGTCTCCCGGGTCAGCAGGTAGAGCAGGGCCGTCACCAACAGGCAGCCGGCGCAGAAGTAAAAGGCGCCCCGGAAGGCCCCCGCCCCCAGGGAAGCTTCCGGGTAAAACCGCTGCATCGCGCTGCCAAGCCCCTGAAGAAACACCGCCACCCCGGTCATCGTAAAAAAGTTGATGCCGGTCATGGCGGTGCCCGCCAGCTCGATCGGCATCCGTTCCTTGATATGGGCGTACATGATCTGACCGGGGCTGGCAAAGAACCCGAACCCGAAAAAGAGGACCGCCAAGGGAAGGAATCCAACCCCGGCATCGAGCCGAGCGAAAACCACCAGCACCGCAAGCATTCCCAGCAGCCCGAAGATGACCACCTTTTTGCGCGAACCGATGACGATATCCGAAAGCCACCCACACATCGGGCTTCCGACGATGATGCCGATGCTCATGAGAAAAAGCAGATTCCCCGCAGTCACCGGCGAGACCCCGAGCACCTTCATCAGGTAGGGACCGGCCCACAGGGCCTGAACCGCGGCAAAGATGCCGTACCGGCAAAACGTGCCAAAAGAGATGATCCAGTAGTCTTTTTCGGCAAAAAGGGCCCGCACCCCGGCAAGAAGCTTTTCCGGGCGGGTCGAAGCCTTCGGCGATTCAGTGGCTCCGGAGGCCGGTTCCGGTCGGTCCCGAACCACCAGGAAAAAAAGGACCGCAAGGAGAAAATTGATCGCCGCAAACACCAGAAAGGTGGTCCGCCACCCCAAGGCGCCGACCATGACGACCAGGGGCGTGGCCGCAGCAATGTTGCCGGCGGTTCCCACCGACACCACCAGGGACGCCAGGGTGGCAAATCGAAGCGGCCCGAACCAGAGCGTGATCAGTTTCAATGTCCCCATCAGGTTGCAGGCCATGCCTAACCCCAGCAATGCCCGGCCGACCGTGAGGGCGGCCAGGCTCTCTCCTATGGCAAACAGCAGAGCCCCTGCCACCGCCACTAAGGTGAGCACACTCATGGTGATTCTCGGGCCGATCCTGTCCAGATAGATGGCGATGGGAATCTGCATGACCGCAAAGGCGTAGAAAAAGGCGGCCGACACCAGGCTCAGCCCTTTAGTGTCGAGTCCCAGGTCCCGGATCAGGTCCGGGGAGATCACCGCCACCGAGGCCCGGTAAAACTGGGACAGTACGAACAGAAAACAGGCCAGAAAGAAGATGACCCATCGTCGGGAGAGAGAAAATGGCATTCGACTTCTCAGTAATGGTCGTCGTAAAAATTATGATGGCCGATCGGCCTGCTTCAACAAGCGATTGAGCTGATAAGCTGTTGAGCCTGAAAAATCAAATGTATTTGTTCGCGGGACGCGGCCTGTCCTAAAATCGCGCAGCAATTCTAGGACCCTAAGATCAGCCGCTGAGGATCGCACACCTCCCGCAGAATCTGAAGCTCTTTTTCCGTGGGAGGATCCACGGGCCGGCATCGGGAGGCCTCCACCTCAAAACCGGTGTTTTCCAGCACCTGTTTCGGCTCGATTCCGGGATAGGTCCCCTGAAGGTACATCCGGCGGGTTTGTTTGTCGAAGCCCATGACCGCCAGGTTGGTAATCACGGATTCCGGTCCGCCGTCGGCCAGGCCGGCCCTGCGGCGTCCGTCCGGTCCGTCGAGCCACCCGGGGCTGGTCAGGTAGTCGACTTTTTCCACGAATTTTCGCTTTTCATGCTGCATGAAAATGATCGTCCGCTTGACGAACGAGGCCACGTCGCACGCCCCTCCGCTTCCGGAGAAGCGAACCTTGGGGCTTCGGTAGTCTCCGATGACCGTGGAATTGAGATTTCCGTAGCAGTCGATCTGGGCGGCGCCCATGATGCCGACCACTCGTCGGCCCGTAAACCGGTTCTGCATGGTGGCAAACGAGTCCGCCAGACTGCCGTTGACCGATGTCCACAACATGACCCGGGGATCGGCCACGGCCATGGGAACCTCTTCGAGCCTGGAATCGATGGCCCCGGTTTCGAAAAAAATCACGCTTTGCGGCGCGCTGATGTGCTTGGCGGCCATGGCCGCCAGCATCGATATGCCGGTTCCGCAAAAAACGATGTCCCCGTCCTCGATCTGTCTTGCGGCGGCCACCGCCATCATTTCCCTGAGGGTGTAGTCTGGCATGCTTGTTTCCTAATTTATTTTTCCTTTTGGTTTGTTTCGCGGTACGCGAACAGATAAAAAATCGCGAAAGCGATTTTTTATCTTCGGTCCAGTCCGACCGCATAGCCGGTTCTTGCATCGGCGGCAATGGCCCCCAGCCGTTCGGCGTCCTGCCGCTCGATGAAGGCGGCATGATCGGCCGTATTGAAGATGTTTTCCTGCAAATAGGCATCGAATTTTTCCTCGTTCACGGCCGCCTCCCGGTAGGCGTTCAGATACACCGGGTCGTAATCGTAGTAGCGGTAGCAGGCCGTGGGATAGGCCCCGTGGGGAACCCGGACCACCGCGTCTACGCAAAAAAAGGGGATCTGGTTCAAATCCGGGTTTTGGCGCAGCGCGTCGGTCTCCACCAGCTCCTCGCAGGTCACGATCACGTGCTTTGCGGCCTTGGCCTGCTCCACGTCGGCAAAGGTGAGGCCCTCGATGCGTGCGGTGCCTGCCCGATCGGCCTTCTGGACATGGATAATCGTCACGTCCGGATTGACGGCGGGCACCAGAACCACCTTGTCCACTCCCCCCCATCCATCGAAGGGATTTTCCATCACGTGGGCCTTTCTTTCGGGCAGTCGAGGATCGCTTTTCCGGTCTGTTTCGGAAAACCCCCACTCGGTCAACAGGCTGGTGCCCAGCGAAGAACGCGTGGGCAAAAAAGGCACCCCCATGGCGCCGGCCAGAAACCGCAGGGTCATCTGGTAATTGGAGTAGTCCTCCACCTGAAGCGTTCCTTTCTGGACCGCCTTTCGAAACCGGAAGCAGGTCGGAGCAAAACGGCCGTTGCCGGCATAGGCGATCTCCAAACGGGAGAGGCATCCGCCGCCGACCAGTTCGTCCACTCCCTGACCGTTGCTGTGAGCGTAAAGATGCAGATCCTTTTTTCGCTGCCGGATCATTTCATACACCGCGGCCATCGGGTTGCGGTTCACGGTAAACCCGCCGATCGATATGTGGCTTCCGTTTTCGACAAACCGATTCACGGCTGTTTTCAAATCCATGACCTTGTCGGTGCTCGTATCCATTACGCTTCCTATTCCTTCTATGTGATGTTTCTTGATTCCTATCGGCGCACCGGCCGTCGGTTCGGTTGCATAACCCTTGACGTTTGATTCAGAAAGCCTGACCCCGGCGGCAAAGCCGCCCCCAGTAAAATCGCTCAGCGATTTTACCCTTGGTACCCCATCACTTTCGAGATCTCCGCCACTGCCCTTAGTACCTCCATGAGACAATGCTGGCGGTGCTTTTCATCGCGAAAGCGATTCTCGGGAACCGCCAAGCTGACGGCGGCAAGAAGCACGCGGCGATGATTGAGCACCGGTGCACTCAACGAGCCGAGGCCGGGAATGGTTTCTGCCAGACTTGCGGCATAGCCCTGGCTCCGAATCAGCTCCAGCTCGGCCCGAAGCCTTTCGCGGTCGGTGATCGTATTTTCGGTAATTTTCGGCAGCGGCTCTTTGGCCAGAAAGGATTCGACGAATTCCGGCGGAGAAAAAGCCAGTAGACATTTTGACGAAGCCCCGGCGTGCAGCGGGGAACGGCTGCCGATGGGCATGCTCGCTTTCAGGGCCTGGGCCGATTCCAGGGTTTCGATGCAAAGCCGCTGCTTGTCGTCGATAACGTTGAGATGAACCGTCTCCCGGGTTCGGGACAGCAGCTGTTTCATGAACGGCACCGCGGCCCGACCGACCGGCAGGCCGCTTTGCAGGGCGTGCAAAAAGCTGTAATAGACGCTGCCGAGTCGATAATGACGCGTCTGCGGGTCCTGGTCCACGAACCCCTGGGACCGAAGGGTCTGCAAGAGTCGCTGGACCGTCGCCGGGCTGAAGCCCAGATGGCCGCTCAACTCCCTGACCCCCCACATCGGATGATCCGCCGTAAAGGCGCGCAAAATCCGAAGGGCTTTTTCTACCGCATTGGCAGGTGAGAGCATCGGCTGTTTCATCATTCAAAACACTGTTGCGAATTTACACTATTTATGGGCCAATCCACATTGGATGTCAAGCCATTGTTCAGATACAAAATAGCTACCAAAGCGCTTGACTATTCATGCTGAATTGATATAGTTCAATGAATTTGTTTCATTGAGTGAAACATCGTTTTTTATTGTCGGTCGAGAAGGTGCGCATTTCTTTCTTTTTCGCTGCCGGGCGACAACCAAAACGGAAGGAGGGTGTCATGTCTCGAATACAGAAGGTCTCCTTGGCATTGCCGGTTCTTTTGTCGATTCTGGTGCTGGTGGGCTGCGCGTCCATGGGCCCGCCGGGCAACGTCAAGGACGTGACCTGCGCCGCAAAAACCATTTCCTGGGACGTTGCCAAAGAGGCGGAAATTTCCAATTTCGCTTGTAGCCTCGGAAAATTCGGGATCGATCCATCCTTGATTTTCACCATGGATTTGACCAATGTCAGCGACCAGGCGCGTCGCTACCGGGTGAACGTTTTCCTGGAAGATATGGACAAGGCCGCCGGACACCTGGTTCCCCGCAAGGGCAAGCCCCCCGTGGTGGAGCCGGGCCAGACCGCAAGCATCAAGATTCCCTTTCTCAAGACCGAAACCCTTTCCGACAAGGTCCTCGTCGTCGTCCAGGCCATGGCTGAATAGGCATGAGCCAGGAACTCCGGCTCCGGTGAAGGAGCCGGAAAGGGTCTTTTGCTCCGGCGGAAACAATACGAAACAAGAATTTCGAATTTCGCGCTTCGGATTTCGAATTTATCCAAAAGGAGGTTTTGACAATGAAACGCATGAATCGGATCAGTCTGGTTGCAGCGTTGACCCTTGTGGTGTGCCTCGCCTTGGGCGGGCCCGCCATGGCTAGAATCACCTTTATCGGCATCGGCACCGGCGGCACCGGCGGAATCTACTATCCCTACGGGGGCGGCGTCGCGGAAATCTGGTCCAAGTACGTACCGGGCGTGAAGGCGGTGGCCGAGGTCACCGGCGCCAGCGTCGAAAACGTCAAACTGGCCCACAAGGGCGAAACCGTCGTCGGCGAAGTCATGGGCGATGTGGCCGAAGCCGGCTACAAGGGACTGTCGAAATTCCAGGGCAAGAAATACGACATCCTGGCCATGGCGATCATGTACCCGAACCTGCTGCAGGTCGTCACCCTGAAAGACAGCGGGATCACCGACATCTCCCAGGTCAAGGGCAAGAACATCAGCACCGGCAGCCCGGGCAGCGGCACCAACTTCATGACCGAAGCCGTTCTAAAGGCCCTCGACATTCCCCTGGACTCCTACGACGACAGCCGGCTGTCATTTACCGAAAGCGCCAACGCCCTCCGGGACGGCACCATCGCCGTCGGATCCTGGTCGGTGGGCCCGGGAACCAGCTCGATCCTCGATCTGGCCACCACCCACGACATCCGGATTCTTGGATTTTCAGACGCCCAGCAGAAGCAGATCCTGGCGGCAAACGACACTTACTCGGCCGTAGATCTATCCGGCAAGGTCTATCCGGGGGTGGACGATCCGGTGCCGACCATCGGCGTATGGAACGTGATGATCGTCCAGGCCTCTCTCGACGAAGACCTGGTGTACAAACTGGTCAAGGCGCTCTACGAACACCGGGACTACCTGGAAAAAATCCATCCGTCGGCCTCCTACACCACGCCGGAAAACGCCGTGAAATATTCACCGATTCCCCTTCATCCGGGAACCATCAAATATCTGAAGGAAGTCGGCGTTGACGTCCCCCAACGGCTCATGCCGTAGGAGCAAAACCCCATGACCAGGCCGGTGCGGCGAACCATGATCGTCCTCTCCGGCCTGGTCTTTTTTTCGGCGGCGCTGGCCGCAGGGCTGTCCGCCGGAGGGTTGGAGCTGCGGGTGACTCCGGTCCTGGGCGGCCCGCCCCTGCTGGTTCTCCCCCTGAAGGCGGCCGAACGTTTCACCCTGCATTATTTTCACTCGGTGGAGAACGCGCCGATCTGGGAAGAACACAGCCTGGATGAACAAGGGCGGATCTACATCGAAGAGGAACGGTATCTCAAGTTCGGCGCCGGGATGGGAAAGATGCCCGGCGTCGGAACCATGGTCCGAAAGGGGCCTTACGAGGCCATCGTCAACATGCACATGCCGACGGGCGATTTCGTCCTTCGGGTGGGAAGCCCAGGTGTGGACCATACCGTGATCTGGCGTGGGACGCGGACCAATCTCTCCGCTGTCTCGCCCCACGAGGCGGTTCGTTTCTCGGCCCGGCCGGTGACGCGCATCCATCGGTTGTGGCGCACCCTGTTTCCCCATCCGGCGACGCCCGACGCCGGGAAGAATCGATGACCGACAAACAGACTCCATCGGAAACAAGGCATTCCGCCGCTGTAGCCTTTACAGCCCGCCTGGTCGTGGTGGTGGCAATCAGCCTGAGCCTTTACCAGCTCTACACCGCCGGAATCGCGGCCCTGACGGCCCTGGTACAGCGCTCCATTCACCTCGGGGCGATTTTAACGCTCACCTTTTTGCTCAAACCGCCGTTCAAGTCCGCCCGAAAGGACCGGGTCAACCTCTGGTTCCTCCTCGATTGGGTCCTGGCGTTGGCCGCTGTTTACTGCACCTATTACATCTGCAGTAATTTGACGGAGATTTTCGCACGCCAGGGAGACTGGCTGCCGAAAGACCTGTGGGTGAGCGTCATCGGCACCCTCCTGGTCATGGAGGCCTGCCGCCGGGTGATCGGACTTTTCATGACCGGCATCTGCGTGCTGGCCGTCGTCTATGCCATGTTCGGGCCGTACATGCCGATGCTGATCATCCACAAGGGCTACAGCATCGAACGAATCGCCACCACGCTCTGGCTGACCACCGAAGGAATCTTCGGGCTTCCCATCGGCGTGGCGGCAACCTTCGTTTACGTGTTCGTGCTGTTCGGCGCATTTCTGGAGTCGACCGGCGGCGGAAACTTTTTCATCGACCTGGCTTACGCCTTGACCGGCCGTTTTTCCGGCGGACCGGCCAAGACCTCGGTGGTGGCCTCCGGCTTCATGGGATCGGTCTCCGGCTCCGCGGTGGGAAACGTGGTGGCCACCGGCTCTTTTACGATTCCCATGATGAAAAAGGTCGGCTACCGTCCCCACGTGGCCGGCGCCATCGAGGCGGCGGCCTCCACCGGGGGCCAGCTCATGCCGCCGATCATGGGCGCCGGGGCCTTTCTCATGGCCGAGTTCACCAACACCAGCTACCTGACGATCATCAAGATCGCCCTGATGCCGGCCATCATGTACTATGTCACGGTGCTGTTCTTCGTCCACTTCGAGGCCCAGAAACTCGGCCTTCGGGGACAGCCCAAGGAGAACCTGCCCCGGGCCTGGGCGGTGATCAAAAACGGGCTTCACTTCATCATTCCGGTGGCCATTCTCATCTACGTGCTGATGGCCAACTATTCTCCCATGATGGCCGGCTTTGTCGCGGTCATGAGCACCCTGGCAGCCGCCCTCGCCGCAGACAGCATCCGCTGGAGCCTGGGAAAATCCCTGCCCCGGGATGCCGGGGAGCCCCCGAAGCGCGAGGGGCTTTCGGGATTTGCCGGCCGGGAGGTCCAAATGATCCTGCGGTCGCTGGAAAAAGGCGCCCGCAACGCCATCATGGTGTCTGTGGCCTGCGCCGCGGCCGGAATCATCGTCGGCATGGTGACTTTGACCGGCATGGGCCTGAAATTTTCGAGCCTGGTCCTGGATTTGAGCTTCGGGATCAAGGCCCTGGCCATTTTGCTCATCGGCGCCGCCTCCCTGGTATTGGGTATGGGCCTTCCGGTGACCGCCAGCTACATCGTTCTGGCGACCCTGGCCGGACCGGCGCTGCTCGACATGGGCGTCCCGCTGGTGGTCTCCCACATGATCGTTTTCTGGTACTCCCAGGATGCCAACGTGACCCCGCCGGTATCGCTGGCCAGCTTCGCCGGCGCCGGGGTGGCCGGGGCCAACCCGATGCGCACGGCCTTCACCTCGTGGAAGCTGGCCAAGGGACTGTACATCATCCCGATCATCATGGCCTATCGGCCCCTTTTAGGCATCGGAGACAGCTACGAGCTTTCCCACTGGAGCGTCTGGTGGACCGTGGCGGTGACCACCGCCGGACTCATCGCATTTGCCTCGGGTATAGAACGCTATTTCCTGCGGGAAGCCACTTGGGTCGAAACCGGCCTGTTCTGGCTGGCGGCGGCCGGACTGTTATGGCCGGCCTATTGGGCCGATGCCCTCGGTCTGGTCGTTTTTGCTGCAGCCCTCCTGATGCAGAAATTCTACAAGCCCCAAAAGAGGCGACAGGCTGTTTCATAATATAAGCCGGTGTTTTATAAAAACCCTGGGCCCTGCCAAAGTCCTTGACAACCGAGGCCGGCCATAGCTATGTGGTAGCTACATTTTCTATCGCTGTCGACCCGGCCACCCTATAGGAGGACCCCATGCAATTTGCCCTGTCCAAGGAGCTTGAGATGCTCCGCAAAGAGGTACGCAACTTTGCCGCCAAGAAGCTGGCCCCGAACGTGGACCAGTGGGATGCGGACCATCACTTTCCTTACAAGGAAGCGCTGCTGCCCATGGGCGAGCTAGGGTTTTTCGGCACGGTGATCCCCGAGGAGTTGGGCGGCGAGGCCATGGAAGAGGGGTTTTTGGCGGCGATGATCATCACCGAAGAGATCGCCCGGGTGTCCAGCTCGCTTCGGGTGCAGGTCAACATGCAGAGTCTGGGCTGCGCCTACACGATCCACCGTTACGGGACGCCGGCGCTGGCAAAAAATTACGTGCCCAAGCTGGTGTCGGCCGAGTATGTGGGCGGGTTCGGGATCACCGAGCCCGACGCGGGCTCGGACGTGATGGCCATGGCCTCCACGGCCGAGGACAAGGGCGACCACTGGCTGCTCAACGGCTCCAAGACCTGGATCTCCAACGCCAACGCGGCCGACTGCGTGATCTACTATGCGTACACCGACAAGGACAAGGGCTCCAAGGGGCTGTCTGCGTTCGTGGTGGAGCTGAAGAATTTCGAGGGGGTCAAGACCACGGTGCTCGACAAGATGGGGTCGTTTTCGTCGCCGACCGGGGAGATTTTTTTGACCAACACGAAGGTGCCCAAGGAGAACATTTTGGGCAGCCCCGGCGACGGGGCCAAGATCGTGTTCAGCTCCTTGAACCAGACCCGGTTGTCTGCGGCGGCCGGTGCGGTGGGGGTGGCCCAGGCCTGTCTGGAAACGGCGGTCAAGTACTGCAACGAGCGAAAGCAGTTCGGAAAGCCGGTGGGCCAGTTTCAGATGAACCAGGACATGATCGCCCAGATGTCGGCCGAGATCGAGGCCGCCCGGCTGCTGGTGTACAAGGCGGCCTGGGAAAAGGACCAGGGCCAGCTCAACAACGGGCTTACCGTGGCCCAGGCCAAGTATTTTGCCGGCGAGGCGGTCACCAAGGCGGCCAACTACGCGATGCGGATTTTGGGCGCCTACGGCTACTCCACCGAGTACCCCGTGGCCCGGTTCTACCGCGACGCCCCCACCTACACCATGGTGGAAGGCTCGGCCAACATCTGCAAGTGGATCATCGCCCTGGACCAGCTGGGGATTCGAAAGGCGAACCGGTAAAAATGCGCTCAAAATACACCGTCGCGCATTTTATGGGCGG
>Ga0272443_10002494_pt1 | contig 23408 bp, 29 predicted proteins | sample SSMAcet12_FD_193581 | JGI IMG/M metagenome (GOLD analysis project Ga0272443, IMG submission 193581) | Marine sediment archaeal communities from Little Sippewissett salt marsh, Falmouth, MA, United States - SSM-Acet-12 | ecosystem: Environmental > Aquatic > Marine > Wetlands > Sediment ...
TTCGTGATTGTCCTCAACATGTCAACCACTTTCGGAGACGAGAAGACCGACTCATCGAGAACGACTGCGTCCTGTCCGTTGTTGACAGACAAGGCGAGGGTCAACACCCGATTGTCGTTGTGTGTCTCAACATCGAGAGAGGTCGCGTGTTCGAGCGCGAGGATTCGTCTCAACAGAATCACCGCGAATTTTTCTGAGTCCGCGAATATAACCTCGCCAGTGTCCGGCGACTCTCCCGGCGTAACATCGACCGCCCTTTTCAGATCCTCGACAAACTCCGCCTTGTTGTCCTCATTCACCGCCCGCGGATGATACGTCGGGATGATTCGAATTTTCTCCCGCCAGTACCACGAACCGCCTCTCGCATCGGCGACGTTATATTGCCCCTTGCCGTATTTATACAGCAACGCGTTGAACGGTTGATTGCCGAGAGCGATGATCACTTTCAGGTTCGGCATTCCCTCGATTGTCTCATCGAGAAACTGTGAACATTTCCAGCGCACATCAGGTTTCACTTTTGCCAGTTCGGAGACGCAACGCACACCACTCGTCAACCTGCATTTCAGCCGGATACAAACGGAGTTCGAGACTGTCCGGGAGACAAAATTTTTCTGTGACTTTGTGAGAGGGATGTCGGAGACAAACAGGATCTCGGAATCCTCTTGACCCTCGTCCTGATAAATCTCAACACCTCTCCATTTACAATCAAGACAACCTCGACGATTGTCCTGCAACGGTTGACTCATCTCTGTGAATAGACTTTCCTGTGTCATAATGCCGCCGCCAGCCTGTCGAGTTGTCCGCGAGAAAATTGACTGTGAGTGAAAGTCCCCGCCAGAATTTGCGAGGCGATGAACGACAGTTCCTTGTCTTCCCCGGCGGCGATGTGTTCGAGTCCGTCTTTCAGGATGATCTGACAGATCCCCTCGTCGTACTCTCCCGGATGCGTCCAGAAAATTTGTCTGTCAATCAGCGCAGTGAAGTCTCGCGGCAAATCCCCGTCCCCCTCGTCGTGAGTGATGCACTCACACTCAGACATTTTCGCCCTGTAATCCCGGCACTGTCTCGACGCGTCTCGGATAAGATTCATTAATCTCGATCGTATAAATTGCGACAGGTACGTTTTGAAACTTGCGCGTTGAGGATTGAATGTCTCCCGCGCTTTCAAAAACAGGATTCTCGCCTCTTGCAAAACGTCATCGAGTTCAATCTCTCTCCGCAACCGAGCGTTCAGGGAAAAATAAAAAACCCGCCCCTCTTTTTCAATCACAGTCTCGTATTCTTCGAAATTGATTTCAGTCATAATCAGCCCCTTTTTTTACATAATTTTTTCAATCATAAAATCACCCTCTGACATTGTAAACTCACCATTGAACGCCGTCAACGTCAAACAACATTTTGTCCGCATAGGCATCAAGTGAGTCGCGAGAGACGGTCGTCGCGCCGATCAGATTCGTGTACTTTGACACGATCGCGATTTTCAAAATCCGGTTCGTCTTTGTCATGAAAACAATCAACGCGCCGTCGCAGTCTTCCGGGATTGCTTTCATGTTCAACACAAAATAATCGTACGAATAATCGTGTACCTTGTCGTTTTTCTTCGACGTATATTTTCGGACGTTTGTGATCTCCCGCGAAATTCGGAGAGCATACAACCCCCCGTCGTCCATTGTCACAACTCGCGGCAGGTTACGGACCATTTTCAGTTTCAAACCTTTTTTGCGCAGTCGCGAAACTATACTTTTCATCCCGTCTCTCTTTCTCAAATAATTATATTTTGATGCACCTTTACTCATAATACCCCTCACAAATCCTTAAATTGCTGTTTAATTAGTTTTAAATGCCCCTCTCAGTCGAGATCGCACCTTACCCCTTGCCGTACTATTCAGACAACCGATCGCCGATTGTGAGCGATCGTCGTCGAATTATGAGACATCAACATCCTCAAACTCGGAGAGGTTGCGGAGTCGAGAGTCTCTTTGACTTGTCTCTCTGTCGCGCTCGCAGGGTCTTCGCCGTCCGGCAACACGGCGATCCGGGTCTCAACGAACCCTGACAACTGTTTGACGATCGCGAGGGATTCCTTTTCGAACCCTGCATCGAGCATCACGACGATTTTTTTGAATCCCTTGATCAGCAAGAGCCTCTGTCGGTCGCTCATCTTATTCGTGAACAAGGCGACCGCCCTGTCGGAGAGATGCCGCAGACAATCGAACACACCCTCGACGATGACAACCTCATCCCTCTCCCGGACGTTGTCAAAATTGAACAGCATTTTGCTCGCGTCAAAATTCGGAGTGAACAAATATTTGCGCCCCCCTTTTGACGGGTTGACCAAGAGCCGCCCCTGATACCCGACTGTTTTATTTTTGAATCGGATCGGGATGATCAGCCGCCTCGCGAAATACGAGTGCCGAGCATACCCGAAACCGTACCGCCTCATCAGGTCGAGATCGAATCCCCGGTCCTGCATATATTCACGCGCAACATGACAGCGAGGATCGTCAATCGGGAGAAAACCTTCAGGCTTTCCGACAGGTATCAACTCGGACTGTTTTTTCTCAGGCGTGAGACCCTGTGCCTTTTTCACATCTCTCAACTTGATCCCGTCCTCACCGAGTTCACGCAACAACGCGGTCACTGTTCCCCGCCAGCCGCAGTTGAAACAATGCGCCGCTTTCGTGTCTCCCCGGAGAGTGATCCCCAACCGTCGGCGCGTATCCGGGCGAGCCTCACCGCGGGAAACACAAAACGGACAGTTCGCATAATAAGTTCCGGCGTTCGGACTCTCACCGAAATCGTCGAGAATATCCGCGAGTTTGTCAATCACCCTCATTCGAACACCCCCATCTCTTTGAGTTCCCGGTCGATCGTCCGCCGGATCGAGTCTTTCCCGGTCCCCGACTGCGCAGTCGCCTCGACGGACGCAACCGCCCCCGCTTCAAGTTCGGCGAGTTTGTCGGCAGTCTTGCGTTTTGAATACATCAACCCCCGACTGTAATCAGACATGAAATTGATCGAGTATTTGTCGCCTCTCCCGGAGCGATGTTTCATGACGTGCAACCGGATTCGATCGTCGTCATCCCCGCCCCATTCGTCGTCAACTTGTTTCCATTCGCCTTTTGAATCCCTGATCAGGGAGCGATTGAACCCGATGAAAATGTCGGAGTGATTGTATTTGAGGATCGAATCGCCGATCTCGTACTCGGTCAATGTCTCCGCGCCTGCTCCCGACCTGTTCGTTTGAGTCGCAACCCACACGACGCAGTTGTACGCCTTGACGACGTTCGTCAACTCTTCCCACACCGCACCCTGATCGTCGTATGTCGACCCCGTCCTGTGATTCGGCGAAATTAAATTCCCATAATCCAAACAAACAACGTCCAGAGGTCGCCCTGTTGCCTCGATCGTTGTGTCAATCAACTGTTGAGTTTTCGCGATCGGAGATCCGGCAGGCAACCACTCGACCTGTATCAACCCACCCCCGGAGAAACTCTCAGCGCGATGATACGCCGCCCGGATCTTTTTGATCGCCTTGACCTCGTTCAAATGCTCCCGTTGAATCCCGGCGATCATCATGTCGTGACGCTCTTCGATCATGTCCGCGCTCATTTCATACGTTACGTGCAGGACATTGTGTCCCATAAAATGCGCCGCCTGTGCGATGTGCGTGAGAAACCACGATTTCCCTTTGCCACTCGGAGCCATGACGGAGCAAAGTTCGCCCCGGCGCGCCCCCATGAAACGAGCATCGAGCGGGTCAATCAGTGTCGGGATGTACTGATTGCTCAGAGACAACCGCCTGTTGACCCTCTCTTTGAACCCTGTCACGAGATCGGGTCTCAACGTGCAGACATCCCCGATCTTTTGAGTTTCCTCAACCGCGGCGATTATTTTATTGACCGCGCTTTTTGTTGCCCGCCCGGATTCCTGCAAATCGACGAAATTTTCAAGGACGGATTGCAATGATTGATGACGGGCGAACTCGATCACCTCTTGCCGGACAACATCGAGATCCGACCGGGAGAACGGCAACTCCCGGAACAGGTGTCTCAGGATCTCGGCTTTGTCTTCCGACATCCTTGAACTCTCGATGTGATCGGTGATTTCCTTTTCAGAAAACTCCCTCATCGCCCGACCGTATTTGACGAAAAATTTGTATGCGATGCTGACGAGAGTCCATTGCGTCGCATCGGTGAAATGTTCAGGTTTGATTGTTGCGAATGCTAGTCTGCAAAAATCATCGTCGTGCAACAGTCCGGCGATGATTTTCCTGTTCAAAACCTCGTGCATAATTTGCCCCTTGTCAGATCAAACTCAATTGTTTCAGTGTGCGCTCTGCCGACTCCCTCTCGTGCGGCATCGCAGTCGTCGGATGTTGTTTGCTTTCGACGTATGTGACCGCCCTCTGTACGGTCAAGTCATCAATCAATTTCCCTGTGTGCGGCAACAGGACATGATTTTTTTTCCCGCCTGTCATGTCCTTGACCTGCGCGAAAACCCATTCCCTCGGAGAGACCGACTTCCCGGTGTTGTACACGAACCTCGGCAACCAGAAATTCGCTTCCGGGGTTCTGCAATAGTATGTCTGCATTGACTGCAACAGGCGATATTTGTTGAGGTCCACGAGAGCCGCGCCATATGCACCCTCACAGGTACGCCCGAACTTCGCCGTGAAAACATCGTTCGCCATAGTCAACCACTGCTCAAACTCGTCCTGTTGCTCTTGATGCAAATCAGCGATCGTCGGAGCGAAACTCGCGGTCTGTGATGCGACGGTCAACAGAAACGTCATGCACAACTCGGACCCGATCCAATTGCTCGACGGCGGCAGGTTGTAAAACCGACCCCGTGAGTCTTCGTGCCTGTACATTGACACAACCCCGGCGACGAGATCCTCTTCGGTCATACCCGTTTTTTTCGAATACATTTTCAACGCCCGGAAAAACCGGGATTGATTTTTGCTTTCTGGTTTATACACGAACCCGTTGACTGTGTACAGGTTGAATTCGACCTGTATCCTGTGACTCACCAGATTGAGCAATCCCGCGTTGTCACAAGTCGCAATCACTGTCCCGGTCGAGGACGTGCGCTCACTCGCTTTCCCTTCCCGGAGATGTGTTCCGAGTCTCTCGCTGAGTCGGTGCATCATGTCGAGCCTTTGACCGATGTTGAGGTCAATCAATTTTTCGACTGTCGCTCCCGACTGTTTGAGTTGCTCATCCTCGCGCGTTATTCCCTTTCTGGAAAAATCATCGTATTCTCTTTCACAACTTAAATTTTTAATTAAAAAATATATTAAACGCGCGCGCCTAGCATTCCCGCCAAGTTTTGCACACTCCGACGCATCACAAACTATTGAATCGTAAAGACTTACAGGAACCGGGATGTGTGCAATGCGAAAATTATCACTTTTTTTACATGATAGTTGAGTCTTTTTCCGAGAGATTCCCCCGGACAAATGATTTTGTTTTGTTAAGTTTACAGAAACTTTTTTCATAGGATAAAAATCGCGTACGTTCGCCGTTTCTTTTTCGCCTGCACCCCCCTTTTTTATAGTTTTTTTACACGTTGAATCTCTCGCAGGGTTCTTTTGAATCCTCGACAGCACCCTCGATTTTTTGACCATGAAATACAACAGGTTGATCCCCCTCGGAGAGAACAGCGCACGGAAATCGGCGGACTCAGCCGCGGAGAGAACAGTCGGCGGAATAATAGCCGAGAGAGGTGCAAAATTTTTTGATTTTTTGTGCAATTTTTTACATATAACGATCTCAATCAGACCCCTCAAAGTCTCGACCTGTTCAGAGATGTCCCCGCACAACAGCAAAAGTCGTTTTTTATTCTGCGGCGACTTTGTTCGTTGCAATTTTTTCGTCGCGGCGGACAGTAAAAACTCCGCCCGGACGAGGGAACTGTCAATCGAAATCCACGGCGGCGTATACTCCCCCCGGAGATACTCGTCGACCAGTGTTTGAGCGATCAGTGTTTTGAGCCTGTATTTGACGGCGAGCAAATCCCTCTCGGCTTGCTTGTATCCGTACCGGGAAGTTTCACTCGGTATCGTCTCCGAGGATTCCAACAGGTCACGAACCGGGATTCCCGACGATGTCCCGATGTGTAAAATTTCCCCGTCGTTGATTACGAGACCCGCGTCCTCGAAAAATTTTACTGTGTACCGAATCGCTCGGCGACTTGCGGCGATCTTTGATGAGTTGAGTTTGCATGAAATGAACCCCTGTTCGTTTTGCCGGGATGATTTGATCATCTCCCGGACGATAAGTTTTTGCAGATCCGTCACGTTGACCCCTTCAATTTGTCTTGTCATTAATTTTCCATCAGTCGAATGCTCACCTTTTGTTTCATTTTTTTACATTCCGAAATTCGGGAATGCGAGTGATCGTACAGGTGCATATTTTGCTCGTCGACGAAATCAATGTATGTCAATTCCTCTTTGTCCTCTGCGATGCGCAACCCCCGCCCGAACATTTGCCGGAACGTGATGTCACTTTTCCCGCCCGCGACGTTGACAATGCAATCAATCACCGGGATGTCAACACCCTCGCCGACAAGTCCACGGGTCGCGATCACAATGTCAATTTTACGGTCCTTAATGTCCTGCTTTACAGCGGCAAGTTCAGTCCGTTTTTTCTTCGACTTAGTCCACGCTCCCCACAGAAAAACTGTGTTGAGACCGCTCCCGGCGTGATCGAGGTGATCTTTGAGAATCGCTCCGTGCGCGACCTTGTCGACCATCAACAGCACGATCTTTTTTTCTCGCGCCTGTTTGATTGCTTGCCTTACAGCATACTCGTTACGGACGACATTTTCGACGATCCCCCTGTTGTATGCGTCGGCGTATTTTGTTGTGAAAATGTCGGGAACATTGATCCGATAAAAAATACAATCCGTCTCTGAGAGATACCCCTCGGACTGTAATTCGGAGACCGTCTTGACCGCGATCTCTTTTCCGAGCGCGGCGTGCATCAAAATTTTCCATCGCTTTTTTTGAGGTGTTGCCGTCATCCCGAAACGAAACGGTGCATTTTTGAATCGCCTCGCGACCTGATACCACTGCGCTTTTTGCCCGTTGCTTGCGACGTGATGACACTCGTCGACGATCATCACCCGGAATTGATAGAGCATCGGACAGTTGAGTTTGTTCCCGATGTGAGACCGGAGAGCCTGCACCATGAACACGGTCACGGGTTTGATGTCCTCTTGCCCCCCTCGAAATCTGCCGACATTCTCCGCCCCGAAACACCTCTCGAAAACCTCGATTGTCTGATCAAACAACATTGTGTTGTGAACGAGAAACGCCGACGGTTGACAGATCCCTTTGATCAACGCGGCGGCGATCAGTGTTTTCCCCCCGCCTGTCGCGACGGAGATGTATCCGGTCATCGCTTCGAGCATCCTCGCGATCATCATGATTTGATACGGGCGCATTGATACCCCCGGCAACTTGAACGCCGAGGGTTCGTGTTCCTGCAACGGTCGGAGATCCTCGACCTCGTACTCCCGACCCTGCTCGATCAGGATCGCCTCGACGATGTCGAGACACCCTGTCGGGAACTTGTTTCTCTGCAACAGTCGAATGCGCCCGTCCCAACGTTTCTCTTTGAACGCTTTCGAAAAATATGCGCCCTGCATTGCGTACGACAGCGCGTCCGAGATTTCCTTGTGAGGATAAATCCCGACGATCTGCGAATCGACGCATCCGACGATGATCCTGATTTTTGATTTTTCAATCATTGCTAAACTCAACCTCTGCCTCGATGCGTTCATCCCCTCTCGGTGCGCGCTTCACTGTCATAATAAACAAGATCGCGTTGACTTTATCGGCGAGTTTGTTGAGGCGCACGATGACGCTGATCATATAAATCAGCAACAGTCCAAAATTGAACATCATAATCCCCTCGAATTTCGCCCCGGAAAAATAAACGAATACCCCGACGAGGACTTGCGCGAGGATCAAAATGAAAACCGAGAGTCCCGCGATCATGTAACCGAACCCGACTGTTTTTTCCTGTGTCTTTTTTTCTTTGTTCATGTGTTCCTTTTCAGATACTCAAAATCGCCTGAGAATCGCGCTCACTGCGAGATCGTTGTCGTTGATGTAAACACACACGACGTTTTTGATCGTTCGCTGAACACGCTCTCAGGCGCATCAATTGACCGTTTAATCTCCCGCCCGGAACTCCCGGACGAGAATTGAATTGTTTTTATTTTTGAACTCCCCCCTGTGCCTTGTATTGATCGATGAGTTTCTCGATCTCCGGGAACTCCGAGAGAACCTTGTTGAGTTGTGCCGCGGCAGTCTTCCCGGATTGCATCGCGACGGCAAACCGTGCGAATGCTCGACGGAGTTTCCTGATCTGCCGGGATTGAATCGCGAGAGTTTGATCGACCAGAGACCGGACCTCGTCCGACAGATCGGTGATGTCCTGATCCCTCTCCCTGAGTGCCTTGCGCACTTCGAGAGATTCCCGGAACTTTTGCGCCCAATCCCGGCGATCCTGCGACGCGCTTATTTTCGCCCCTGACGAGTTTTGATTATCCTGTGACGTATTGCATTCGCCCGGATCAAAAGTCGCCTGAGAGCGATCCTCGCGGTCGCAATCGGGGTTTTCCTGATTGCTCTCGATGTACTGTTGCGCGGCGGCGAGCATCGCCTTGAATACGCGCCCGTTCCCGCGAGTGACCCGCCCCTCTTCGTGACAGGTCGCGCACATCTTTTTGATTTGTACCGCGTCCTCGATTGACTCGATCGTCAACCAGTAATTGCGCGCCGAGTATTTCGCACGAGCGAACACCCCCGGAACCTCGACGGACCGAATGAGGACATCGGAGATCGCGCCCTCGTACGTGTTTTTTCCAACCTTGATTTTTTCAGTCATTGAATTATCTCCCGGCGATCAGTTCATTCTCGGTGATCCTCATTTTTTCCCGTTCCGCCTCGTCATCGATCTCGCGACGCATTCTCGCCATTGCGAGCCGAATTCCGTCGGCGACTCCGTCATGATAGTTTGCCGCCTCGTCAGTTGCCGCGATGTCTTGTGCGCGTTCGTGATGTCTCACGTCGCCCTCGCATTCCGAAATCAGCCTGTACAATATTTGTTTGATCATTGTCTTTCTCCCTGTTTACATTATGCACCGTTAAAAAAATCGACGTGAGGCACATTAAAACGTTTAACCTTACGTTTTCATATGCGCCCCCTTATAAGACCATTCGGACAATCGATCGTCGATTGTACGCGATCCTCGTCGAATTAAGTCATTGTTTTGTTTATCAGTCCCGCCGAGATTGAAATGTTTGCTGTCTTCCACTCGGTCGACCCCCGGATTGCTTTCTCGATCTCCGACCAGTTGACAGGTCCGTCGATTGCGACAACAACATTTTCAGCATTCTCCGCAGAGATGACCGCGATCTCTTTCCCGGCATTCTCTCCGAACTTTTCCTTGACCCGGAATGTTGTCCGGGACTCGACCTCGATGTCGTACAACGTAGTCGAGGGAGATTCTCTCCCGTTCCCTTTTTTATTTTGTTTCATTTTGATCCTCACTTTCCGAGGCGGCTTTCGCCGCCCCTGTGTGTTATGAATTCCGCCCGACCGATCCGTCCTCGACCATTGTCAGCGAGTTCGGCGAGACGTGCTGAATTCGTCCGGTCGAATCGAGTTTGATTTTGACATACACAAAACCTTTTTTGTGTTTGCTGTATCCGACCACGATCCCCGGCTCATCGTCGCCGTTTTGAGTCTTCCAGATCACCCGCGCATTATACGGAACGTGTGTTTCGATCTCGTAATCCTTGACGATCCCGACGATGCTCTCCCGAACCTCGTCCTCGATCTCGGTGATCTTTGTTTCGAGAACATCCGCATCGACTTTCAACAGATCCCGATACGCCTCGGTTTTCTGTCTCAGTTCCTTGAACTCTTCGAGGCGGCGTTTGAAAACCAGTTCCGAGGTTTTCCCCTTCGACGCGAGGTGTTTGATTTCCTCGGCGAGAGTCTCGAACTGTGTCTCGATCTCGTATTTCACGATCTCATACATTTGTTTTTTTGCCGACCCGCAGTCGAGCATCGGGAGCGCGTACAGTGTGCCGCCGACCTCGTTCAAAAATGTGTCGAGTGCCGCGGTCTCACAAGGCACGAAATAAATTCCGCCGGACTCCCGGAGAGTCACACCGCGCTGATCCCGGATGTATTCGAGGATCACTTTTCGGATGTCTTCGGTTGTGAACACGTCCTCGAACTGATCGAACAGTCTTTGCAGTTCAACCGCGTGAGTGTTCAGTTTGTTGTTGAATTTGAGAGTTTCGAACACCTTGTCAAAAATCACGATTGTCCGCAGTTCGTAATCGATCGCGCTCGCGTCGATCTCGCCCTCTTTGTTGACGACCTCTTCGGTCACAACATAGGCGACACATTTTGAATCGTCTCGGACCTTTGTGATCAGTCCCGCGTCGGCGAGGTGTTTCAACTCTTTCAGCGCACGACTCAGGACACGTTTTGCGATCGGTTTCCGCGGCATATAGTGTTCGCCGATTGTCGCTTTCAGGATGTTTTCAAGTGATTCCTGATTGATTGCGAGTTTCGGGATTGACCAGTAAACGGTATAACCGAAAACCGGGAGACCCTTGACATCGCCGAGCATCTCCGCCCGACGTTTTGCAGATTTGCGTTCCATTCCCTCGATGTTTCTCCGACCTGTTGTGATGTTCATTTCATACCCCTTTCGAGGCGGCTTTCGCCGCCCCTGTTTAGATTGTGAACGCCGCGTCGAACGCCGCGTCTTCGTTTTTGATCAAGTCGCCGGACAGGTTGACAACCTCATGAGAGAATCGTTTCATCTCAGAGATGTCCCCCCGGCGATAAGTGTTGACGAATAATGTGACCACGTTGACCCCCCGATCCTCGCGCCACTTGTTAAACTTTGCGAGCCATTCGGGAGAGGTGTGACACTCTCCGTCGGTCACGAACACGATGTCCGCCTTGTCAAACTCTTTCGAATTATTGATCAGGCTCATCGATTCGTCGAGAGGTACTTCAAACGATGTCCCCCCGCCGACCCCATGTCCGAGGATCTCGGCAAGTCCGAGCGGCTCGGTTTCATTCTTTCCGATGAAAACCTTTTTGACGACCTTCGTGTTGAACAGGAAAAAAGCAAAGTCTCGTTTTTGCTTTCGAGCGATCATGTACATCGCGAGCGCGAGAGCCTTTGACCATGTGTCCGGCGCGACTGTCATTGACCCGGAACAATCGACCGGGACAACGATCGGTCCCCGTGCTTTCGTGTCCTTGCCTGTGACTTTGTACTGCATGAGGTTTCGATTCATAAATCGTTTAAAAAATAAACCCTCTAACAATCCGCCGTCCCCGTTCGCGAGCAACATCCTCGCGCTCGGTGTCATTTTCATCAAGTCGTTTCCGTACTCAACCCCCTGCAATTCCTGCCGCTCGTAATCACAACGCTCCGCCTGTTTGCGGAAAGCGATTTGTTTCATGCGACCCGCCATTTTGACGATCTCTCTCAGGCGAGAATTATTTTTGATCATCCCGGCAAGTTTCGCCCGCGCCTCGGTTGTCATCCCGCTCGCGATCTCGGTTGAATCCGAACCCATTCCGAACACGTTCAACGCCTGTTCGTTTGAGTCCGCGTCCTCGGCGGCTTCGTTCGCCGCAGACCGAACCGCCTGACGAATCTCATCCTCGTTCGCGGCGAGCGCGTTGTCGAGGGATTCGTTGACCTCTTTCAGTGCGTCGAGTGCCTGTTGAAACTCCGCGGAATCCGCACCCTGCGGATCACCGTTCGCGAAAATGTCTTCGAGCCGTTCCTGCGCCGCCTGAGTTTTTTTGTGTTCGTTTTTTACGTCGTCCGGGAGTTCGTCGAACACCCTCGCAACCATGTCAAGAGACAGGTTTGAGTTTGTCGCGTTCCCTTTTGTGTACCGTCTCAGCCTCTCGTATTCACTCAGCCCGACCAGTTCGTCAGCGACCTTTTTGTTGACCTTGCGGTCGGGAGAAACCTTGTCCTTGATATGCGGCGCGTATTTGTACATCAACCCGAAACCGTCTTCGAGCAGGTCATCAAACGCGCCGCTCATTCCGGGATCACTCTCTCGCACACTCTCGCGGATCTTTGAGACTTTCTCGATCTTTGCCGATGTCTCGTGAAAATTTTCGCGATCCATTGTGTCAATATTTGTTACGTTCATTTTTCACCCCTTGTTGATGTCTTTGTTGAGGGAGCGTGATCTCTCACGCCCCCGTTGAACCCCCGATCAGAAACCGACGCACTTTGTCAGAATCTCGCGTTGCCAAACCTTGACCTCACTCAGTGCGCGATCGATCCGATCCTTGCCGCTCTTTTTGAACAGCGCGTCGATCTCGGAGATTATCTTTTTGAACTTTTCGTTCGCCTCGAACCCAACCTCGGACGCGGTCGCAGTCCCCTCGGATTTCATCGCGTTGTCGTAAACTTCGCGAGCCTTGTCGAGCCATTCGAGAGCCTCTTTGACTTCGGGAGATCCGAGCGCGGTGATGATCCGTTCAACGGTCGCCCTGTCTTCGGGAGCATTCCAGAAAACGTGTTTCAGGATCTCCGCGTCTTCGTTGTCGACCTGATCACGTCCGGCGAGATACGCGCTCGCCTGTAACAGTCGAACCGATTCTCGCCAACGTCTCGGAGAGAATTCAAACCCCGACTCTTTGAGCCGTCCCCGGAGTGTTGTCAGCAAGTCGACAACCCCGTTCAGTTTGACGTTGAGAACCTCACCCTGTGCCTGTCTCAATTCGGCGAGAGTGATTTTGTCCGGCGAATCCTCGATCCCGGCGGAAAGCATCATTGATTTGAAATTGTCATCGTCAACAATGTCCCCGACGTACAGTCTCAACATTAACCTGTCATACAGCGCGTTGAGGCTGTTGTCTTCCGGGAGTTCGTTCGACGCGCAAAACGCGCTCACGAGAGGACAGGATTCCCTCTTGTTCCCGTTGAAAAACAACCGCTCGTTGACCAGTGTCAACAGCGTGTTCAGGATTGATCCCCCGGCTTTCCAGATTTCATCGAAAAATACGACCTGCGCAGTCGGCGCAAATCCCTCGGTTGAATACTCGACCCTGTCCTCTTTCAGCGCGGACATTTTCATCGGACCGAATAATTCTTCGGGTTGTGTGTATCGGTTGATCAGTACCCGGAAATAATCCGCGCCTTTGATCGCTCGGCAAAACATCTCGATGACGAGACTCTTTGCAGTTCCCGGCGGTCCGATCAGGAAAACGTGTTTCTCGGCGAGCAGTGCGAGCAAACAGGCGTGAATCACGCCGTCGCGCTCGACCAGTTGACCGTTTAAATTCTCAGCAATTTTTTTCAGTTTTTTGTTTAACATTTCATACCCCTTTTCTTTTTCGTCTCACAAAATTATATGCACCGCGCGAAAATAATTTCGCCCGGAAATGTCTCAGTCATTTGCGCTCGCTGTTTAACGCCGCCGAGCGCGTCCGGCGAGATGTTGATCACCCCCTCTCATTTTGTTGAGAAAGAACCCGACACGATGAGAGCGTCGTTCCCTGTTGCTCTCACCGTGAAAGACACGGACGAGACGCATTTTTCAGGATGCCACAATAAGCGACTGCAAACCTCGGCAACCAGTTTTGTCTGTTCGTCCCCCTCAAACTGATCGGGATAAACACAACGGCATTTTTCCCGACTTTCAAATTCAGCCTCGACATAATATTTCGGCATGATGATCTCCCTTGATGATTGATGATTGATGATTGATGAGAGAGGCGGGAAAACCCGCCCTCGCTCTCAGGTATAAACGACCTCACCTGTTAAGATGTCGACGATCTTTTCGCCGGGACCGAACGCCGCACGAATCTCGGCGTTTTGTTCGGCGATCATTTCCGGGGTTCTGTTCCGCATCGCCCGGATGTATCCGGCGATCGCCTCAACAGATTCTATTCTCTTTTTCCGCACGCTCTCCGCATCGATGTCGGCGACCTGCAATTCCCATTCGCCGTCGAACTTGCACCCCCCTTTGACTCCCTCGAATTTGAGATAATAATCAATCGCACCGATCCTCTGTTCGATGTGAGTGATTCGTTTCGGTTCATCGTCGAGAACATTTGCGAGCAGGTAAACAGTCCCGCCGTGGAAATCGGCGGAGTACCCGCCCTCGAATATTTCCATAAAATCATCGATTGTCATTTCGTCCGGCTCATTAATTTTTGATTCTCTCATTGTCTTTCTCCCTGTTGTTTGTTGCTCTCGTTTCGACCGGACCCGATCCCGGTCACTCATCAGATCACTCAATGGTATGTGATGACGAGAGCGGCGGGTCATGCCCGCCACTCAGCACCCGACTGTTTGGATCGCTCCGGGATTGCCGTTTCCCTGCTTATGACGACGAGCCGGGATTTCGCTCGCCGCCCCTGATCTGTAACTGTCCGCACTAGCCGCGTGTTTCACGACCGCGCCGTTGATCAGGTGACGCGTTGTGTTCGGACTTATAGGAACCTGATCTCGATCACCCCCTCTCGATTGTCGTTGAAATTAATGATCCCCCGCGGGTCCGATCCTGTAACCGTCCGCAGTGACCTCTAATGAATCACAACCCAAACCCAAACCCTTGAATTTCGGTTTTGTTGCAGTGAAAAAAATGATCGCCTGCGCGACGACCGCAACATCCTCGACCGGGACGACCGCATAAATCCGGTCTTTCCAATCGTCTTTGTTGCTCACCTTTTCGAACGCCTCGTGCAGTTCCCGGCGAGTATATCCGCCGCTCACAACATGATCACACACACAAGGACAATCCATTGCCTCGCCGCCGCAATAACATTTTTCAGACATGACTTTCTCCCCCCTGTTTAAGCATCTTTGATTTTGATGACTTCGTAATATCGAAAACCAGACTCACCCTTTAAAATCCCTTTTTTGATCAGCCCGCGCACACACGGAGCAGTCGACCAAAAGTCAAAATAAAAACCGTCTCGGACAGTGTTCATTGCATATTGCGAGGTCGCAATAAACAGGGTCTTTCCGGTCGGTTGTGTTCTCAGCCATTCAATCAGTTGTTCAGTGTTTGTCATTGTCTCTCTCCCTCGTTTCGGTCGGACCCGAACCCGACCCTCATCAGGACACTCAAACGGTAAGTGTCGACGAGAGCGGCGGGAGATCCCGCCGCCTTGATTAATTATCTGTGAAAAATCCAGCCGCCCACGGACCCGCCGGACTGCCATTTGATGAGACAGCGGCATTTGTAACCGTCGCCGAACATCCCGGCGTACTCAACAGCGTGATCCCGACCAGTGACCTTGATGTCCGCGATCATCCCGGCATCGTCCTCACCCCAACGATAAGCATCACACCCGATCAGGAATCGTCCCGGCGGGAAAAAACTCGCACGTTCCAGCCGCTCGGTGCGAAACCAACCGTCCGGCAGAATTGCATCACCCTCACAAATTGCATGATTAATTATTCTCGGCATTTCAAACCCCCTTGTTGATTGTTGAATTATTTCGCGGCGACCTCTCCGGTCATGTCGCAATAAAAAAGTCTCAGATAGTTGACCGCACCCCAACGACCCGCACCGAACCGGATTGTCGGTTTGCTCGCGAGAAACGACTCAACGGTCGGATACCCGAACCCGATTTCGTCGATCGCCATTTTTGCGATTTTGAATTTTTCCTCTTTGCTCACAGGTAGGACATCCGACCAGCGCGCGCCGTCGTCTTCCAGCATTCCCTTGTGATCCCGGCACAGATACCCTTTGAAGGGAACGCGTTTGTCACCGTACCCTGTCGGCATTGTCCCCTCACAATAAAAATCAGCCTCGCGGCTGTTCTCGCCCCGGCGACAGGACGAACACGATTTTGAACCCTTGATATACAGCATTTTGTACTTAGCCATTTTTTCGCTCCCTTAATAAATCACCGTAACCCTGACGACTCAGACCCTCATCATTCCCGATCACATCTCCCCGCAATTGATAAAAACCCGCGTGTAATCTCCGGGGAGACTCGGTTGTGTCATGAGAACACTGTGACCAAAATTTCGCGCTGTCGTAAGTCTTCCCGACGAACGTGATGAACTCATACTTTTCGATGACATACCACATTTTGACACCTCAACAAATTCCGAAAATTCTTTCGATTGACATCCGGCGGCTCTCGGCTTTCGCCTTGTCCCGCTCCGTGACCTTGATCCTCACCCGAACCGATCCGCACTCAGTGCAGACCAGAGATCCGGGAATATGAATTGTTCGTTTCCGACATTTCCGACACACACATTTCAGCATCTCAACACCTCACTCAAAATAAATGTCAACCGCGCTCTCGATTGAACGATCCGCGATCATCGCCTCGATCTCCGATTTTTTGTACCTGTGACAACAGGATGTTTTCTGAGTCCAGCGACCGTTGATGTCGCCGAACTTCGCCGCCGCCCAAACGCGCCATGATCTCTCGTACCAGATTTCCCAATCCCTTATTCTGTAAATTTTCATTGCCTCTCTCCCGGAAAGAAAAGGGCGGCTCGTGCCGCCCGGATCAATTAAAAGTTGTAATCATAAAAACGGAACGGCGCGAACCCTAACGAATAACGCTGTCCGTGCTTGTCGTACCAACGACCGTTTTTTCTCAGGCGTATCCGAACAGGCTCGGCATCCTCGCGGCTCGAATAAGTCCAGCGTTGATCACTTTGGTTTGAGCAGTGAGCCGCAAACCCCCCGGCGTGAAATTCAGGTTTCCAGCTAGGATCGAGTTCCGAGTCCATTGCCTTGATTTCCAGAGTTTGTTGACTGACGATCCGTGTGATCTCAAAAGGATGACAATCAGAATAGCCGATCGATGTTGCGAACTTTTTCTCACCGATCACCGGAGCGGCATCCTTGATCTCGTCCATTCTCCGAGAGATGACCATTGACTCACCGTCCAGCCTCATGATCCGTTCCATTCCCTCGGCGGCAGTCATGCAACCATTTTTCCGCGCCCTGCGAATGCTGTCGATCTGTTTTTCGATCTCGCGTTTGTGATCAGCAAAAATCTCGAATTGTTCTTTGGTAGTCATTGTCTTTCTCCCTGTTAAATTGTCACCCGTTTCGATCGGACCCGAACCCGATCCTCGTCAGATCACTCAAAGGTATGTGATGACGGGTCATTTCCTATACCGCGACCAGAGCGCGGTCGAGAGGCTGGCAACAGGTCGAACAGATCAACCAGAGGCGGGCATCGTTTGAACTCCAATCACGAACACCGCGAACGAACTCACCGGACACTGTCACCGTCCGGCTCCGTCCCGCGTTTGTTGCTGACGTGCCTGTTGTACTCTCTCAATTCACTCACATCACTGAGAGTCTCATCGCTTCAAGATTGCTCGGCTTGGCTCAGTCCTTGATTCGTCCGTGTTGCCGCGTCGCCGATCTCTTGGCTCGCTCTCTCCGTTACCTTGCCGCCTGTGTCCGTCGTGGGACCGTAGCATTTGCCGGGGGCGGTGGCTGTCGCTGTCAGCGGGGGGGCTTTGTTGTGTTTGTTGTTTTTCATTACTGTATAAGAATAATACTTCAAGGCGACAAATACAACCCCCCGGACAAGTTTTTTTCGCCTAAAATGCAAAAAAAATATTAAGTCCCTGAAAACAAAGGGAAAATAGTTCAAAGTTTTTTCATTTTTTCACACATTCCCCTCTCGCTTTGACCTTTACAGGGAAAAACTTTTCATATACTCCCCTATATATACTCATTATATAGGGGAGCGCGGGGTCGTCCCGGAGTCGGGGGTCAGGAAAGACGCGCGGGTTTCGGCACAACCTCTTGAAAACAAGGGGGTTGACAGCCATGATATAATATAAGTGAGGACGGATGCACACGGTTTCGGGAATTGAGGTGCTTATGATGACTAATCCCGAACGACAGGCAAAAAGAAAACAACGTTTTCTCGCGAGCCTGAAAGAGCGTGTCGAGCCGCTCCCCGACCGCGTGGACTTTTTTGAAACGGAGTTCATCAAAAACGGAGAGCCTGTTCGATACAGTACGCGGACGTTCACGGAGACGCATCGTCGGATTTTGCAAAAACATTATCCGGCGATCGTATGGACGCGAGAATGTGACAGCAGTCCATTCTGCGCGATCGGCTTTGACGCTTGCTCACGAGTTGCGATTTCAACAACTCGCGGAACGATCAAAGCGCGAACAGCAACAAGGCGGAAACTTAAAATCTAATTAGTCGAAACCTGTGCGACCGTCCTCACAACAACACCCTCTCCGAACCGAGTCACTCCCCCCGGCATATGTTCGTCGAGACAAACTTTTCGTCGAATGGTATTTGCAAAGAAGACCAAAATATAGTTTGTCGAACTGTGCAAATATAGTTTGTCGAACTGTGCAAATATAGTTTGTCGAACTGTGCAAATATAGTTTGTCGAACTGTGCAAATATAGTTCGGGACGTGGTGAGGCGAGAAAAAACTTTTTTTTAAATTATTTTTTTGGTACGGAAATTGCTTGTAATTTTTTTCTGTTTTTGTCCTCGTAAGTGTATTAAAATCAACACTTTAAAATCGGACTCTCAGAATCGCTCTCAGGCGACTTTCTCCGAGGGGTGCTTGTGTTTGTATGGACCCTTTTTGAAAATTCTCACAGCATTTTCCGTTCCACTCGTTTAAAATCAACAACTTACAGCCGAAAAAAAAGTCATGCACAAAAATTGTGCAAATCGATACAAGCGATTCTAAGGCGATTTTTTTTCTGAGAATTGAAAGCACTTTCCGTTCCAAAAAAAAACTTCAAATTTTTTTTCAGTCGAGATGTCTGCCTCTTTTGAGATTTTCGCGCTCCGTTTTGACCCGAACGAGCAGGGTCAAAAGTTCCTGATACACACACGAGATCGAGACGTGTCTCTGTTTTTTTGACTCCCGGCGGAGAATTTCCGCCTTTGAATATTGACACGCATCGAGGATTTCCTCTTCGAGTTCGACGAGCCAATCGTGCGCCTCATCGCGATGATCGAGCGGTTTCCCGTATTTTTTCCATCCGAGAGAGTCTCGTTTTTTGAAATCATCAACCAAAAATCCGACGATTGTTTTGTCGATGTCTTTCCGTCCCCGGAGATCCCGGATCAATTGTCGCGTGACAATGCTCGTTTTTATTTCGTCCATAAAGAAGAATCCCTCGAAAGAGTTGCGAATTTTGTGTCGGAGAGTCCGTTCATTTTGTGCCAAATGTACGCCTCGCCGGAACGGATCGACCCGATGTGTCCTTTGCCGATGTGCCATAAATCGACCGCCGACAAGGTCGGCAAGAGGCGAATCCCAATCCCTTTGTAATCTCTCAGGGACTCAATTTTTTGTCGGTGATGAAAATGCCCGACGTGAACTTCCCGAAACGTGCTTCCCGACCACGTCCCCGGAGAGTGTTCCTCGCACTCGACGGGCATGATGATCGGCAACTCCCGGAGTTTCTCATCCCGCCCGTGTGTGAGTCCGATCATGTTTTTCCCCCACGAATAATATTTCCGCGGGAACGGTCTGTTGTCGATCGTGACGTGTTTGATGTTTTCGTACTTCGCCTCTAATACCTCACCGAGAGTATACATCGCGTGCGCGTCATGGTTGCCCGGAACAACAATGACATCGATCGGCGCAACTTCGAGGGAGCGCATGATCGCCCAATCGATCAACTGTCTCGCTTTCTTTTTGACTCCGTAATATGTCCCGACGGATTCGTTCATCGCGGTCCCGTGCGTTGTTTCTCGACTGAGATTGTCGAAATGTATGAAATCATTCCCGATCGGGAACAGTATTCGGTCGAGGTGATATTCGTGCGCGCACCGACTCAGTAATTCCTCAAACGCCCAAGTGAAAACCTTTTCAGCGATGTCGAGATTGTAATCCGCCCCGGTCGACATAAAGTCGACGAATTTTCCGAGGTGCAATTCGAACGTTCCGAGTTCGCCGAGGTGCTGAGATTTGTACGCGTATTTGATTTTCGGCGTTTTTATTAAGACGCTCGCTTTCCGAATCTCGTCGATCATTTCCTTTTTGAGATCCGCGAGGACGATCTGTTCGTTGTTCGGGCGGATCTTAATTGAGATCGAGAACATTTGAACCTGTGTGTTTTTCCCGTCGAGCCTGCGCATATAGCCTTGATACGCCTTGATTTGAGTGTCGTATATTTTCTCTTTCAACGGGTCGAACTTGATGCGCTTTTTCAGGGTCTCGACATCGTTGATCAGATACCCATTGACGACTGACACCTCTCTCCCGGTGTCAACTATTCGATCGACAATCTGATCTGTCGAGGATTCGGCAACGGGAGCGGGGGAGACTGCGGTCCCCCTGTTCGACCAGCACGTTGAACAGAGAGACCCCGTTCGCCGGGGTCGTTTGAGGAATGTCTCGCCGCATACTCGACACACTGTCTCTTGCGTGTATTGTTTATGCTTGCGACATCGCGGGGGGTTTGTATATTTTGCGGGTTTTGGTTTCTGTCCGAGTTCGATACATTTCCGGCAATCAACCATGTGTGATAATCCTTTTTGAAGTATCGACGGGATTCGTCGAATTATAGAGGGGGGTCGACCGGAGAGATTTCAACGTGAATCGCCGTCTCGCCTTCCGGGACTCCGATCAATGTCGAGGCACTCGTACATAAACGAATTGCATGAACGGGGTCCGCGTCTCTGTACGTTCCGATGATTGTGAACACTGAACTCTCTCTCGACGGTGATGTGACGTTTTTCACCTTCATTTGTTTTTGTGTCCGGTATATCTGCGCGATGCCGAGTTCATTGATCAGGACGCTCGGAGATGTTGCTCCAATATTTGCGACCGATGCCTCGGCGTTAAAAATATAAAATTCTTTCGATCTCATTTGAGCCTGAATTCTTTTGACCTCGGCAATGTCTGTTTTGATTTCTTTCAAGAGAGCGAGGACTCCCGGCTCCCCGTTACCGATGAGAATATGTTCCGCGCGCAATCCCGCCTCGTGCGCTTCCGCCGCATTGTTCAAAACGACGGTCGCATACCCTGCGAGAGCGATGAGGATTAAAGTCAAAATTTTTTTCAGATCGACAAACTGCATCAATCGATTAATCATATGTCCCGCCTGTGTTGTGATGTGAGAAAACATCTCGTCCTCTCTTGCTCATTACTGCAAACTGATTTTCACTTTTTGATTCAACTGTTGAGCGATGTTTGCCGCCCCGTTTGTTACAAAAAATACAATCATCGACCACTCGCCGATTGATACGAAATGATCCCCGTTTAATTTGTTTTTGTATGTCAAAAATGCAGAGATCAGGATCATGAACAAAAACGCCGAGAATTTCCGCCAACCTTCGATTTTCTTTCGACCGTTTGATGTTGTGACTTGTGTCTCTTTTGTTGTTTCGTTGCTCATTTATATCACCCTATTGCTTTTAAAATCAGATATATCACCCCTGTCTCAATCGCTCGACCCTTCCACGTTCCCCAAAAATTCGCCCGATTTGTTGCGTCGAGTTCCTTTTTGTACTTTTCCGCGAGGTCGCTGTACTTGTCCCTTTCGTCAAGTGCCGCGGTCAATCTGTCCTCAAACCCTGACATTCGTGTTTCCATTGCGGCGAACTTTTTCTCGTCGTTTTCAATAATCGATTCTAAACGATCGATCTGACGTGCGCGCTCTTCTGCAATCTGTTCTGTTTTCGCCTCACTCTCCCGGCGGCTCGCGGTTTCGATCAACGCTTTGTTGAAAACGATCAGCGCAGGTCGATCGATTATGTATTCGTTGCCGGACTGTTGCCGAATATTGACGCTCACGCCGTCGTACAAGGCGGAGACATTAGTCGTCGCCTGTATTATCAAATCGCTGTCAGGTTGATCCTCGACGTGGGAAATGGCATTTTGACGATCAGCGATGATTTGATTGCGCGAGTTTATCGCTTGCGCTTCACGCCTTTGAGAATTCAAAACCTGTTGTTGCATTTGCGCGATTAAATTGTTCGCGTTTTTTATTTGCTCTTCTGTGACTTTCGTGATGCTTTCGAGAGCCTCTTGTTTTGCGTCCGCGATTGCTTCCGCCTTTGCGACCTCGATCTCGGCGAGCATTCTTTCCTCGGTTGCTTTCGTCAATCGCGCCTGTTGAAACCCGACCATGATGAGCAACCCGATCAGCACGACTGAGGCGGCAACAATCAATTTTGTACTGTGTTTCAATAGGAACTCATTCATCATATACACCCCATGACAGCGCGGTCCGTACGTCCGCGGATTCGACAATTCGACGACCTGTTTTGTCGTGATATATTTTCAGGATCTCCCGTTTGTTTTGATGCCGGGACGATGAGATGTGAACCCACGCGGGAGAGCCGTCAACCCCGTATTCGTGAATCACTTGATCAATGTCGAGTCTTTGCAGGTTCACGACCAGATACGCGAACAGGTAAAAATTCGCGTTGTTTGATTTTCGCAACCACCGACCGACGATCTCATGAACGCGGTCATTGATCTCGTTTTGTATGCGGAAACATTTGATCTCTCTGAGAAACGCGTCGGAGATTTCAGTGTCCGCCGCTTCTCCGAAAACGTGTTGAGACGTTCTCGATCCCCGAACCTTTGTGTTGAGTGCGCGGCAACGATACCCGGACGAGACTGTCATCGGGAAATCAATCCTGTATCGTATCGGTTGCAATGTCGCGTCGACCAGATATTGCAAATTGTCCTGAACACTCGCCGGGGGAGAATATTGTTCCGCCTTGATCGCCGGAAACCTCTCCGCCGTTTGTGACTTTAAAAATTCATACAACCAAAAATCGTCAGATAATTTTTTATTTTTGATCATCAAATGTCTGTCCTTATGCCGACAACAACCGCTGACATCGATTCGAGATCGAGGGAGATCCCTTTGATAAAAACATGATCTGTCGTCGTTTTGAAATTGAATTCGTGTGACACATACGCGAGCCTCGACAACTCTGTGTTGTTGACGACTTTGATCGCGCTCGTTTCAAATCGGATTATATCATTGACCGTCCGAATCAATTTGATAATCCCGGCGGCGATCTCCCCCGCGTCGGTGTTATCTCGACACCCCCACAGTTTCGCCTCGTACGGGACAACCGTTCCGAGAGTTGTGACTCCGGCGGCGTGTGTCTCAGTCCCCTCGCCGTCGAAAATTTTGTTCACATAATCTCGATCATAAGAATATTTGACGGTGTTGTACGCGTCCTCATTTTCGTGTTGCTGAAATGATTCCTCGTAAATGTCAAGTAAATCCGAGAATGTTGATTCTTCCCACGGGAACGCAACATCGGTCTGATACATCCCGACCCCGACTTTTCCGTCCCACGTTGTGAACAGGTCAATATTGAAACTCGATGTGATCCTCTGAACAACATCCTGCATTTTCAGATTTTCAAGGACGGC
>Ga0272443_10002496_pt1 | contig 23392 bp, 21 predicted proteins | sample SSMAcet12_FD_193581 | JGI IMG/M metagenome (GOLD analysis project Ga0272443, IMG submission 193581) | Marine sediment archaeal communities from Little Sippewissett salt marsh, Falmouth, MA, United States - SSM-Acet-12 | ecosystem: Environmental > Aquatic > Marine > Wetlands > Sediment ...
TTTAGTCTTGTTGGGTAAATTGAATATGGGTATCCTTTGGGCAACGCTTACGGGGTTGATCACTGGTGTGATTATTGGTTTCACTTCTGATTATTTCACATCTGAAGACCACAAACCCGTTTATGAAACGGCGCGTGTATCAGATTCGGGTGCAGCCATCAACATCATCACCGGTTTCAGCTATGGCTTGGTAAGCATCGTCCCATCGGTCATCGGGATTGCAGTCGCAACCTTGTTATCTTATTATTTGGCTGAAATGACCGGTCTACCAGGTATTTATGGGATCGGAATCAGTGCTGTTGGTATGCTGTCCATCAGCGGTATGATCGTTTCTGCTGATGCTTACGGCCCAATTGTTGACAATGCCCGCGGTATTGCAGAGATGGCCGGTATGGACCATGAAGTTATTGCCACGACAGACACGCTGGATGCGGCCGGCAACACCGCTAAAGCGATCACGAAAGGCTTTAGCATCAGCGCTGCAGCGCTGACTGTGCTGGCTTTGTTTGCGGCTTATGCAGAAGTGATCACAGCCAGCGGCGCTGAGATCAATATGAGCCTGCGTGATCCGATTGTTGTTGCAGGTGTGTTCCTCGGTGCAATGACTCCGCCGCTTTTCAGCGCGCTGACGATGCTTTCTGTAACTCACAATGCTTTTGATATGATCGAGGAGATCCGCCGCCAGTTCCGTGAGGAACCGGGAATACTCGCCGGTACGGTAAAACCAGATTATGCCACCTGCGTTGGATTAGCCGCACAAGGCGCGTTGACCTCATTGATCCTACCTGCATTCCTGGCAGTTGGATTGCCCCTGCTGGTTGGTTTCATCTTGGGGCCAAATGCACTGGGAGGTTTCCTGGGCGGCAGTATATTTACCGGCGTGATCTTTGCCCTGTTGATGGCGAACGCCGGTGGGTTATGGGACAATGCCAAGAAGTTCATTGAAACCGGCCAATTCGGCGGCCCTGGTTCTGATGCGCATAAGGCAAGTGTTGTGGGCGATACGGTTGGAGATCCCTTCAAAGATACCGCTGGACCGTCATTGAATACACTCATCACGGTTATGTCGCTGGTTTCGTCTCTCTTCGCACCGATCATTGCAGCTTTTCATTTATTCTGATTGACGCTGAATAGCTTTAGCCCCGTCAATGTCTGAAATGATCAAAGACGGGCGATATTAAATACATGACAGGGCGGGAATTTTCCCGCCCTGTTCGTTTATGTAATTAAATCTATATTGGTATGGTGAAGTGGAATGTTGATCCCTTGCCTTCAGTACTTTCAAACCACAGCATTCCCCCCATCATCTCGGTCAGGGTCTTTGAGATCCTCAGCCCTAATCCGGAGCCCGAGATTTTTCTTATCTTGGTGTCAGTTCCCCTGAAGAATTTCTCAAATAAATGTTCCTGGTCCCTGGCCGGGATGCCAAAGCCATTGTCTTCAACCCAAACATGAACAACCTCAGCTGCGCCTTTTTGGTCCCACTCATTAATTGCGTGCTTGGCGCCAACGATGATCTTGCCACCCGACGGCGTGTATTTGATTGCATTTGAGATCAGGTTGGAAAGGATCTGGATCAGCCTTATCCGGTCGCACCAAATATCAGGAATTTCCCTTACCACGTCGACCTGAACTTCAATCGCCTTTTCTTTGATCTGGTTTTCATAAGTATGAAGCACCTCATCGATCACTTCAACGGTTGATGCCTGTTCGAAGATCAGTCTGAGAGATCTAGTCTCGATTTGAGATTGATCTGAGAGGTCAGTAATGAATGTGCTCATATGCTTAACATTGTGTGTGATTGTGGTCAGGAAATCGGACTGTTCTTCATTAATTTCGCCTGCCATTCCTTTGCGTAAGATATCTGCATACCCTTTAATCACCGTGAGCGGATTCTTGAGCTCATGAGAGATGAAGTGAATGAAATCATTCTTCATCTGAATCGCTTCGTGGAGTTCCTGATAAAGGTATATGTTCTTTAAGGCGATCATTGCGTGATCACTTAATCTTGTGAGGAATTCAAGATCTTCCCGATTAATTGTTTTTGAAGAATCGATATGCAATAAAAGTAATGCGGATATGGAATCACTCAAATCCGGTTTGAAGAAATGATGGACTTTCAATACATTTGGGATACCCAAATATTCTGATAATTTATCAGATTTCTTGACTTGATATCCCTTACCATCATCTTGTAGGAGAAAGGGGAAATCTTTAAGTGAAAGGCCTTCTTTTCTGTTGAGCTCCTCAGGATCACCGAGGATTTGATGGATATCTGTCAGGATAACGGAATCCCTATCCAGAATGCCAATAGAACCTGCACTGGCATGAGTATGGATGATTGCAGCTTGAAGAATGACCTGCATTGCCTGGCTGATATCCCTCGTAGAATTCAGGTCCCGATCAATCTTCTGCATGATATACAATTCTTCAATTCGTTTTTCAAGGGCTTTGTCTGTCTGAGAATACAGAGTTGCGTTGTGGATAGCAATTGCAGCCTGGTTCGCAAATCCCTGTAGGACGTTCACGTCATTTTCTGTGAAGGGAGCTTTATTCCTCTTATTAAGGATGTCCAATACACCGATCACAACTCCCCGAGCAATCAGCGGAACAGCAACGACGCTTTCAATCCGGGATTTTGTCGCGGGACTTATATCAAGATAGCCCAATTTATTCCGGTTGATGTTGTTCTCAATGACTGGCTTCCTGGTCGTATATGCCTGTCCAGCGATGCCCTCATTAACATGAAGATGTTTTCCACTTAATTCTGCACCAATAGCTCCTGCAGTCACCCTGAATTCAAGTTTGTCTCCGGTTATATCTGTGATCATTAATATTCCTGACGTACTGTTCAGGATCTCAATTGCCCCATTTAGAATATTCTTGAGCAATGTTTCAAGGACAAGGGTTGATGTGATCTGCTGGCTGACTCGATTAAGGGTGGCTAGTTGGAGTGCTTGCTGTTGTGATGATCTCAGGAGATCGGCTTTATCAATTGCCCCGCTGACAAGGTTGGCAATTGAATTGATCAAACTGAGATCGATTCGTTCGAAGGGTGTTTGTTCATTAGAATGCCCGACACTCAGCGCTCCGATGATACGTTCATTTACAGTGAGCGGGATAATGAGCCACTTGCAATTATCATGAACGATCTCTGGTTTCCCATTTTTAATTGCGATCCTCTCAATGAAATCTTCGGGTAGAGGTTGGGTCTGTTCTGTTGAAATGACGACCTTCCCGTTTTCGTACAGGAATAAGCGGTTAAAGAAACCTTGAATTTCGGAATCCATGACCAGAGAGAAATGTTCGATCGGAATAATGGAATGAATTTCTTTGAATATTGAGAGCAGTAATTCATCAAAGACAACGTGCTTGTTAATCGCTGCTGCAATATTGTTGAGGATTTCCATTTCCTGCAAGCGGTCACGGATCGAGGTCATTGCATCCACCCGCTCATATACCATTGAGAATTGATGGGTCAATGTACCGATCAGGTCGATGTCATCAGCTGAGTATGGATTGCCGTCTTTTTTGGGTCCGATTGCCACCCAACCATGAATCCTGTAGCTGCCAGGGATGGGGGCAAAAACACATGACCCATATTCATCCCAGAGTTGAGTCTGGGACTTATTTTTTGTCGATTGAGAATTGTCTTGCCTGAAATAAAGGATATCCCGTAGTTTTTCAATTGTTCTTGCAATGACCGAATCATTTGGCGCAATCAATTTTGTTTCACCCTCAGATTCCAATGTAGTCCTTGCAACGTAACCTGGAATTTGTGGATCAAATAGAAAGACATGGACATGCTGCGGATACATCATTTTTTCGATGGTATCAGTCAATAGATCGACTGCAAGGTCTGGATTGTTGGTTGCAGTGAGTACAGAGGAGAAGTTCATTGCCAATGTCTTTCCCCATTCTGAGGAAGATGATGGCGTGAACAGCTTGCGCTCGATAATTCTGCGGATAGGATCGAAGATGAAAGCTACCAGGATAATCATGACCATAATAATGAGGGGATTATCTGGCGAGATCGATCTGATGAAGATTTGATTGACTAATCTTATGATAATCAGGTACATGAGGCCGAAAATCGTGGATACCACGATATAAATCAGGAAGCGATAGAACTCCCTTTTTGTTTGAGGGATGAGGTATCGCCTAATTTGAAATGTATATGTGATCGGCAGGACACAGAGGAATGAAAAGAGGAGTGGGTTTATTGGAGACTCTGAACCATTTATCCAACTGATGATAATGACGAATACAAATGGTAAGAACGAGATAGCAGCTGCAGCGATTAACATATTATAGCGACGTTTGATAATAGGAGACGTCAAACGGTAGGCGGCAATCATTGCAAAAACCATGAATACAATCACACTGATTGCAAGTGACGCGATCAGCATCCAGGTGCAGGTGGTTAAAGTTAAGTGTTCAGAAGGATTCTGCCATTGAAAGATGGCGATCCCAATCAGGATGATATTGTGGGGGTAGGCGATATAACTGAGCCAATTCGGCTGTTTTTGTGGTTGGCGGCGAAATGGGAATAATAGCGCGATCTGGACGAGTGACGCAGCTACTATCCCGATGCTTGCATAAAAAAACGCAACAAGCTGGTGCGTCGTCAGATAATCATAGTATGTGCTTAAGAAGATCGTTGTGCTGGTGGTAAAAACAGTGAAAGCAATGTTGATATTTTGTTTCCTTTGGTCGCTGAATACCCAAAGTCCTGATAGGAAACAAAGTATGGCTATGAACAATGGTAAATATTCATAGAATAATCGAAAAATGGTTGGAATGGATGATAAGGAGACCTCTATCTGAACGTTCCTGTTGTCTCTGGATGTGATTGATAAAGTGACTGTATCTCCGGGTTCGTATGCAGATAAGATTCTAGAGATGTCTGTTGAAGAATGAACTGGTTCATCATTGATCGCGGTGAGTTTATCATCACTTCCCAGGCTGAGTTCCTGAACTAACCAGTTTTCATCAGAAAGGAGATTTGAATAATTTTTAAATTCAAGGGAGGGTGTGAGGAAACCACCAAGAAATGGGGTCTGATTCCAACGCGATGCCAGGAATGGGACAGCAATCATAATAAAGATCGCTGCAGCTAGATATAGAATACGAAGTAAATTAGGGCTTCTTTGTTCCTGGAAATCACTCGATCTCATATTTTTTGACTGTTCTTTTTATGAATGCTGTCTTTGACCCTTAAAAGGCAACAATTATGAACACGGACGTATTCCAGTGATATGATAACATATAACAGACCCAATCTCAGATATTCAAATATTCAGATAGGATGTTGACATAAAGCGTGTTAATATGACACGGGATTTTGGTTCAGGAATGACAATTGATGAGATTATTGGTTTAAGCGCGTGGCATATCCATTCGCTCAAGATGCCGCCTGAAGCGATCTTCGAAACTGCGAACCAGGCTGCCTCGGTGATGGTGGAGGCAGGCCTTGATGACTATGTTCTGGCAGAATTATGGGGAGATGGACACAGTGTCTGGCGTCACATGCAGACGAAAACCCCGGTCGTTGTTTCCAGCACAGGTCAAATCAATCGGGCAATATAAAACAAAAATTGCGGTCAATTTTTTATGGATGCGCTAAGTCCCTGGCGGATATCCTCGGGGAATAGTGGTAAGCATTGCTTGACCAGTTGAGCGGTGTTTGGTGATTCACTCACCGCAAGAGCTTGTTTAAGGAAAAATCCAGTCTCGGTGGGTGAGTGCAAAGCCATATTCTTGATGAGAAGCTTTAGGTTCCGGAAGTATGGCTGCTGCGGGTTTTGGATGAATGGGCCGGTCAACCTGAATATCGCCGGGAGGTTTTTAAATTCAGGGGTATTTATCACTTCAGACAAGCCTCTGATGCCCAAGGCTGCCCATTTAGGGTCATTTTGGTTGAGGAGGGATTCGAGGAATCCTTTCCAGGAATCGAGGAAATCATCCTGAAGCTTCAGAGTACCCATGGAGAAGAGTTGGCTGATAAGTGCCTTATCCAGGTCGGGTGAAAGCCAGTTATCAATCCGCATCAGGATTGGATTGGGTTCGGTGATGGGAACGGACTCAAGAATGTTGATAGCAGTCGATTTGATCTCGAGATAAGTGTCTTTCCATAGTTCATCTGCCAAGATCAGGGCCGCTTCCGGGTCTGCTGTGATATGCCGCTTGAGGTCAATCTCAAGCTGTTGAAGGACGGGTTTTGGGAGGCCGTAAATCGGTATCAGTGGTCGGGCAGGGATAGAATCCCCAAAACGAAGTGTGCGGTTGGCATAGAAACCGAAAATATCCTGGAGTTGATGATGGAATTTCTGCGGGAACTTGAAGAAAGCCATCAGGCTTTCTATCTGGAACCTCAAACGAGTTGGATCGACAGCCGGCATTATTCCTCACATGAAGTATTAGAACCATCTCCGGGATGAATGATTAACTCCTTCACCCCGGAGGGATATGCAACCTAATATGCCCGGGCGAAATAAGCTTTCTCAGCGGTTTCTTCACCACTGAAGATGCACTTACCCTTACCACCGGGCTGTTCCATGGGAATACAGCGCAGGGTGGCTTTGGTTTCCTCTTTGATCTTCGCTTCGTTATCAGCATCCGGCTTCCACCACACGTAGCACCAGCCGCCGTCAGCGATGATGTCTTTGAATTCATCATAATCCTTCGGCTCAAAAATATGCTCATCCCTGAACCGGGTAGCCTTTGCCAGCATGTTTGCCTGGATGTCCTCAAGCATCTTGCCCACCGTTTGCGCGATGCCTTCCTGGGGGACGAAGGATTTGCCATCCCTGCCGGGGATATCCCGCCGGGCCAGCGCTACGCTGTTGTTGGCGACATCTTTCGGGCCAATTTCCAGACGGAGGGGGACACCGCGCAGCTCCCAATGGTTGAATTTGAACCCCGGTGTGACCTCCGAGCGGTCATCCACAACGACCCGGTAGTCAGCGAGGGCAAGCTTCACCCTCTCAACCGTTTCGATCACTTTCTCGCGTTCGGTGTCTTTGCGGTAGATCGGGACGATCACCACCTGCGTAGGTGCAAGCCGGGGCGGCAACACCAGCCCTTGGTCATCACCGTGCGTCATGATGATTGCACCGATGAAGCGGGTGGATAGGCCCCAGGATGTTGTCCAGCAATGCTGGAGGGTGTTATTCTCATCGAGGTATTGGATGTCAAAGGCTTTGGCGAAATTCTGACCGAGGTAGTGGCTCGTGCCTGCCTGGAGCGCTTTGGTATCGCCCATCATCGCTTCGATAGTATAGGACGTGACTGCGCCAGCGAATTTCTCAGTCTCGCTTTTTCGGCCGGGGATGACCGGGACTGCGGCTTCATTGCGCGCAAAATCCGTGTAGATATCCAGCATCCGCAGGGTTTCTTCCTGCGCTTCTTCTGACGTTGCATGGGCAGTGTGACCTTCCTGCCAGAAGAATTCCAGGGTACGCAGGAACAGCCGTGTGCGCATCTCCCAGCGGACCACATTCGCCCACTGGTTGATCAAAACCGGCAGGTCACGGTAGGATTGGATCCATTTCGAATACATATAGCCGATGATGGTCTCCGAGGTCGGGCGGACGACCAGCGGTTCTTCGAGCTCGGTCCCACCGCCGATGGTCACCACAGCAAGCTCGGGAGAGAATCCCTCCACATGTTCTTTTTCCTTTTCCAGGAAGGACATGGGGATAAAGAGGGGAAAAGCCGCGTTGACGTGTCCAGTCGCCTTGAAACGGCTGTCCAATGCATCGCGGATATTCTCCCAGAGCGACCAGCCATAGGGGCGGACGACCATACACCCCCGCACGGGGGCATAGTCAGCCAGTTCAGCCCGCTGTACGAGCTGGTTGTACCACTCAGAATAGTTATCAGATTTTGGGGTTAATTTTTTCTCATCCATAATGACTTTCTATCGTTGTAATATATTTCTGGCACCTCATTTAGAGATGTCCAGGAAGGATTTCAATAATGTAAAAGCTGAACCCGGGTCGGGCGCGAAGGCAATATATTCGCGGTTATCCATGGCGACGTATTCTCCAAGCTCTTTGAAAAAGACTTCCATGATCATATGCCATCCAGTGCCGATCAGGATCAACGGTTTCGGTTCGATTGAATGAATCACGAGGCGATTCCATGTCAGGCAGATCTCCAGCAGCGTGCCAACACCGCCAGGGAGTGCGAAGGCTGCATTGCAGTCTGTGACGAGTCTATCGAGGCGTTCCTGAAGCGTCTTGCAGCGCCATTCTTCCATAACCCAGGCATTTGGCCCCAAAGGGCGGTAATTTTCGATGGCTTCGCAGGTGACGCCAATGACATGCCCGCCCTCTTCATTTGCGCCGCGTGAGCTTGCTTCCATCGTGCCCATATAGCCGCCTGTCAGGACGGTCAGACCGACTGCACCGAGTAGCTTTCCCAATTGATATGCTTCCTGGTAGGCTGCGGTGTCGGGCTTTGGGCTTGCACCGCCAAATATAGTTACACGTTTAGTCATCGTCATCCTTTTCAATGCTTGGGTCCTGGTCCCAATGCCGGTCATAGTTGACCCTCAGTTTATTCAATACAGCTTCTTCAAGATCAATCTCAGAAACGCTGGCAAGCTGTAGCAGGTAGAGCGTGACATCTGCCAATTCACCCGCCAGCGAAGTAGGGTCAGGGGGTTTATCATTCCACTGGAAGAGTTCCAGCACCTCAGCCGCCTCAATGTTCAGCGAGATTGCCAGGTTCCTGAGCGTCTGAGGGCGGGGGCTTTTTGGATCGTACCAGCCCTTTGCACTGACGAATTGGTTCATTTCTCGAGTTAAATCTTTAATATCCATCACGTCAAAATTATACATGATAACCCATTGGACTGCTTGAGGACGTGCAGGGCAATACTCTGATTTCTTAATGCGGATCTATTTCTTCGCCAGGACGCCGAATGCCCGCGGCTTGGGTGTCACTGCAAATCCTGCCCGGCGCAGGCGGTTGACCACACCTCGTCCCACGCTGGCGCCGGTCCGGCTGTCAGGATTGCCGATATAGTGGAACAGGCGGCCCTTGGATGTCAGGATGCGATGGAAATGTGTGTAGATTTCTTGCGAGTAGAGCTGCCCGGCAAGGTTGAACATGGGCGGGTCGTGGATGATGGCATTGAAGGATTCATCCGGAAAACCAGCTGCAAGCTTTGCGCTGTCGCCGATCAGGATGCTGATCTTTGGGTTAATGAACAAGGCCTGCGACCAGGGATTGAGACGGCAGATAGAAAGCACGACTGGATCGAATTCAACCGTGACGACCTGATCGGCTGTCTGCGCCGCCCTGATCGCCGTATACCCCAGGCCAAGGGCTGTGTCCAGCACACGCCCATAGGATTTCCCCAGTGCCTTAAGTTTATTCCTGGTATCTTCAACAGGTGTAAGATCCTTAACACGGTGCATGGGGATGCCGGATATGAGCATGGTCGGTGCCTTCGGGGTCGGATAGAGGCTGTAATAGCGGTTGGTATATGTCGAGAATGCTTCAACCTTCTCAAGCATCTCCCCGACCAGGCGGTAACAGCCATTTTCATCCTCATTGATGACCTTGACGTGATCTTGGGTGAGGACCTCGCCTGTTGGAAACTGCCAGCCTGATGTACTCCGTTGGACCTGGACGGTGGACCGTCCCAGGTCTGTTGAAATTGCCTGGGTGGAAGGTGTATTTTTCTCCGCCAGGATGCGGGTTTGATAGTGAGAAAAGATCATCTTGTCAATCCTAAGGGGATTCAATCGCCGAAGAAAAGTTCCCGCCAGATCTCCCAGTTTTCCACCTCATCGACGGTTGGTTCTGTTTCAACTCGCTCGGTGGGGACAGGCGTGGAGGGGGACATGATCACAATGGGGACATCGCCGTCCTGGATCATCCCGCCCTGTTCACGCGCCCATTCTTCAACAGCCTTATCGGAATTCGCATAGGCAATTTGCGTTTGGAGTGAGGCGTGTGTGGCCTCCAGGTGATCGTATTCCTCGGTCAAGGTCTTGACCTGGTTGCGCAGCTTGGAAAGCAGGACCATTCGCTGGTTGAAGTTCAACAGCAGCAGCACCAGGATCAGGATCACAACAACCACAATCAGGCGTTTATCGGTCAGGATCTTCTTCATCTTATTCGGGCGACTTGCGGTAATGGGTTCATATTATCGGACACTCCTATTGTACCATTGACGGGGTTTATCACCGATTAAACACGAACCCCCCATGAATGGGGGGTAGTGCCGAAGGAGGGATTTGAACCCTCATGAGCCCAAGGCTCACTACGCCCTGAACGTAGCGCGTCTGCCAGTTCCGCCACTTCGGCGTGGTTTTTATTTTATCCAATTATAGTGATTTGTCAACTGTTTCAATGATACAATGATTCAGACAGGGATGATTGGAGAAGGTGTGAGTAAATTATCTGACCCAGATTTCTTAAAAAGCAACCAATACCATTCCGCGGTCAATATCAACAAACGTATCGCACTTCACGAGCAATTCAATACAAACCCGACGTCGTGGCCGGACTGGATCTTTCGGCACCTGGCTGTGGAAGAGGAACAAAAGATCCTGGCTGTAGGCTGCGGAAATGCAGCCCAGTGGCGAGAGAACACTCCGAAGTTCCCTACCTCTGTGAGGATCACATTGATGGACCTCTCGATCGGCATGCTTGTGGATGCCTGTGATCATTTACCGGATGGTGAGAAGCGCTTCCGGATGACCACAGGTGATGCCCAGTACCTGCCTTTTCCCCCGGCTATCTTTGACCGGGTCACCGCCAACCACATGCTCTATCATGTCCCTTCAATTGATAAGGCAATCGCGGAATGCGCCAGGGTTATCAAACCAGAGGGACTGTTCATGGCGACGACCATTGGCGGGAGCCACATGACAGATCTTTATCGCTTGTTAATCGAGTTCGACCAGGCGTTCACTCCCCCGGCGGGCGCCGGCCGCAGGTTCGGACTGGCCAACGGCGGTGGTTACCTCTCCGAGTGTTTCAGCGAAGTCTATCGCCAGGTCTTTGACTGCGACCTGTGGGTGACAGACCCACAGCCCCTGGTCAATTATGCGTTTTCAATGTGGAGTGTGGAAGATTCCATTGCCATGGAAAAAGCAGGCGCCATGCGGGATTTCTTCGCTGAGAAGATGAGGGCTGAGGGTGGTATTCTCATCAGGAAGGAGACGGGCTTGTTTCTGGCGAGTAAGACATCTGGATTGATTGAGTCATTGGGTGTTTTACGGGCAGTGTAGGATACGCAATAATGACGTGATCGGGCAGGGGATATTACTAACTCCTTCTATTGGGAACAACCAATATCCATAGGCCAATTAATCATATGAGGAAATAATCAGCATTATTAACGGAAAACCGGTTCTCTTTTCACACGGGAACTTTCCTTCACTATATGTTCAATTAAGAAAGACAATAGAAAAAATTTACAGAGAAATTGTGTATAATATTCATAATATCTCAATACATTCAATATGCGCGATAATAAATTACACTAAAGCACAAAGCGGCTTGATAAAATCTACTACTGAATAGATTGAAGGAGCTGTGATGAGTAAGCGCATAAAAAAACACACCTGTATAATACTAATTGTCCTCATTACGATCATTCTTTGTTCTTTTATTGCAGCAGATTTGATTTCTCCTTCTGTGGCCGAGGCGGCTGAATTGCCGCCGGTTGAAGAAAGCGGGGAGTGTGTCACTGTACAAACGACACTTTTAGCCGTGGACACCATGCCGGTGCCCGATTTCTGCATCAACGGATTATGCAAACTTGTCTTGTATTCCGATGCCATGTTTGGGGCTTTTGGTGCCGGTTTTTCCTGGGAAGCTTATTATTATCAATGGGGTCCTGAGAACTCGAACTTGTGGATTGGCGGTCCCAATCTCTCTTTGGGCGGTATGCAGTTCAGCGAGGGTACTGGATATAATGGCAACAGTACTGCTGAAGGTGTTTTTCTTGGAGGTACTGCTAATGATGGTGGGTTTATCCGGATCATGGATGATGGCCCATTAGAGAATGACCCCGACCTGTGGTCCATTGAAAGCCAAGCCAGCGAGGAATTGACGTCTGCTTCTTTACAAGTATGCGCAATACCAGGTGCGATCACTACAGGGAGTATTTACTCAAGTCAGGCAGTTGCAATGCCCGATTTTTGTAAGGATGACCTGTGTATGATCCTGCGCTTCACCTGGGTGGATTTCGGCGCTTTTGGGCCGGGTTTATCCATGCCGGTTTATTACGATCAGGACAGCATAACGAATGAATGGGTGGGTGGACCCAATATCTGTGTGGGTGGCGTGTCATTCAGCTCATCAGCGGGATTAAATGGGGGAGGCGTTTCATATATCTTTGATGGTGGTTATGCTGACGATGGCGGTTATGCTAGGTTGATGGATGATGGCGAAGAATATTCAGATTCACAATGGTCTGTGGTGTTGTCACCGGATGTTACACTCAACATGGTCTATTATTTTTTCGCCCCATTGTCCTGCACGAAGCATGATATCTCCGCATTGTCGATGGATATCGACACACCGAGTTTCTGCATTGATGAAATGTGTACGATCGTGCGCTGGACAGATGCTTTCTTTGGTGCCTTGTCCCCCGGCCTTTCCTGGCCTGTCAATTACAATCAAAACTCAGCCGATAATCTCTGGATTGGTGGCCCTGTGATAAATATCGCTGGCGACACATACAATCAGGGTCCGGGACTCAACGGGGACGCTTCATCGGAAACGATCTTCGGCTCCGGTTTAACTACAGGCGGGAATGAAGGGTCCGTCACCTTACGAGACGACAGTTACGAAGCATTTGAAACCGGGCCCGACCAGTGGAATGTCTTATTTGATGCACAGGATGACCTGACGGCTGCTTCCTATTATTTTTGTTCAAACACATGTGAAGAAACAATATTCCTGATTCAGAAGGAATATCTGCCGCTCATCAACCATTAAGCTAATCACCGGTAAACCAACTCAGCAGCAGAAAACCGGGCTTGAATCCCCCGGACCTATCTCAGTGCCCAGACGAGAACGGTCGCACCGCCCAAGAGCGCGCAATAAATGGAGAAATAGACCAGGGAGTGGTTGGACAGGAAGCGTAATAGCCAGCGGATGGCGATGTATCCGACCACCATGGCGGTGAGAAAGCCGACAGCCATGGTCGGAAGGAAACGCATCAAGTCGGGGATTTCGGTGATCATCTGGTAGGTTGAAAGACCGCCAGCCGCCAGCATGATTGGGATGGACATCAGGAAGGAGAACTTCCCTGCCGATTCCCGCTTCAGGTGGCGCGCCATCCCACCTGAGATGGTTGCACCGGAGCGCGAGATACCCGGGAAAAGTGCCAGTGCCTGCATCAGTCCCATGATAAGGGCTGTGACGAATGTAATATCATGCAAATCTCCAAGCTTCTGGCTGAATTTTTCTGCAAGGACCATCAGCAATCCGGTGACCAGTAGGGCAATCCCGGCGAATAAGGGGGACGTGAATGTTTGCTCAACAAGGTCATCCAATAACAACCCCGCCAGGCCGGCAGGGATGGTAGCGAGGATCAGCAGCCAGCCCATGCGCGCCTCGTGGGTGGCGAAGGGCGTCCCGGAGAAAAGTTGTTTAAAGAAATCCCCGATGATGGATGCGAGTTCCTTGCGGAAGTAGAAGATGACCGCCACCAGAGTGCCGAGCTGGACAAGGACGTCAAAGACGAACATTTCCTTTTCAGGTATGTCCCAATTTAGGAAGAAGGGCAGGATGACCAGGTGTCCTGAGCTTGAGATTGGGAGGAACTCCGTCAGTCCCTGGAGGATGCCGAGAATGATGGCCTGGAAGATATTCATAATTATTCCTTGATCTAAGGTTTCTGTGCTGAAAGGTACTGTGCAGCTACTTCATCGAACTGACCTGCTAGGATCGCCTGATGAAGGTCTCTGGCCAATTGGAGAAGGGTATGGATGTTGTGGATTGAGAGAAGAGTTCCCGAGAGCATTTCTTTGGCCTGTATCAGATGGCGGATGTAAGCTCTTGAGAAATGCCGGCAGGTATAGCAGGTGCAAGCCTCGCTGATAGGTCTTTCATCTTTTGCATACCGGGCGTTCATCAGGTTCATCCTGCCATTTTTGGTCATGGCAGCGCTGTGACGTGCCAGCCGGGTAGGCAGGACACAGTCGAAGATATCGACGCCGCGCCGAATGCCTTCGATAAGGTCTACAGGTGTACCAACGCCCATCAGGTAGCGGGGTTTATTTTCAGGCAGGATAGCGTTCACGATTTCCAGCATGGCGTGCATTTCCCCTTTAGTCTCACCAACGGATAATCCGCCGATTGCATTTCCCGGGAGGTCCAAATCAGCAATGAATTTCGCTGAATTTTCACGTAATTCTGGGAAGACCCCGCCCTGGACGATCCCGAAGAGCGCTTGGTCTTTACGGGTTTGAGCTGCCTTGCAGCGTTCTGCCCAGCGGTGTGTTCGATGCATGGCGGTTTCAATATATGAGCGGTCATATGGCTCTGCGCACTCATCGAAGGACATGATGATATCCGCCCCTAGTTTCTCCTGGACATCGATGGATTTTTCGGGTGTGAAGCGATGGATGGAACCGTCAATATGGCTTTTAAAGGTCACGCCATCCTCATCAATTTTTCGTTTATCTGAGAGAGAAAAGACCTGGAATCCACCTGAATCCGTCAGGATCGGTCCATTCCAGCTCATGAAGCGGTGCAGCCCTCCCAACTCAGCGATCAGGTCTTCGCCCGGACGCAGGTAGAGGTGATAGGTGTTCGCCAGGATCAGTTTGGCGTCCAACTCTTCCAGATGCCGTTGTGTCAGTGATTTGACCGTTGCCTGGGTGCCGACGGGTGCGAAGATGGGAGTGGGGATATCACCGTGCGGTGTGTGAAAGATGCCGGCGCGGGCATTTCCATCCTGCGCGAGCAGGTTGAAGCTGAACGGAGATTTTTGTGTTTCTTTTTTCTGTTCATGGTCACTCATATTGCTAGATTATACCTTAGTGGATGTTTTCGTTCTTCTATTGATGATTGTTAAGGGAAATAGCACGCAGTTAATGGGTCTTTGGAGCCCATCAACCCAGGCTAAAACCTGGACTCCGACTCTAATATTTATCAAGTAGATAGTATGGAGTGCGGACTTTAGTCCGCAAAGCTTGCATTCTGGTTATTTGTGTGACCGAGAATATACCCAGGCTGAAGCCTGGACTCCGGTCTCGATAATTTCCAATAAGGCGAAGCTTTCGTTGCTAACTGCTGAAACGCGATCCCCATGACGACTTGAAAGGATGGAAAAGCCGGGCTATACTTCAACCCATGAATACAAAAGCTTACTCAACATGGCTCGAAGTTGACCTGGGGGCGATCAAACAAAACATCAAGACCATCAAGGAAATGACCGGCACACAGGTGATGGCTGTGATCAAAGCCAACGGCTACGGTCACGGCGTTTTGAGGGCGGCGAAAGCAGCCACTCAGGCTGGGGCTGAATGGTGCGGTGTGGCTCGGATGGAAGAGGCTTTGAACCTGCGTTCAGCAGGGATCTCATCAGAGATCATGGTATTGGGTTATACGTCACCCGTCATGGTGCCGGCAGCGATTAGGAATGATGTCCACGTCGCGATCTATGATGCACAGATGGCGAAGGCTTACGCCGAATATGCTAAAAAGGAATCAAAGCACTTGAAAGCCCATTTGAAAGTGGAAACGGGGATGGGCAGATTGGGGATGGACCCCGGAAATGTGCCGGATTTCCTCGCATCTCTTGGGGAAGACAGCAGGATTGACGTTGACGGCATTTTCACGCATTTCGCACGGGCGGATGAACCTGAAGCTGATCTGACGGGAAAACAGCTTGCCAGGTTCAAGACGGTTTTAGAAGAACTCCGGAGGGTGGATTTGTGCCCTGAAACGGTCCATGCGGCGAATTCCGCGGCTGTGTTGAACTACCCGGAAGCCTATTTTGACCTGGTCAGGCCAGGGATTGCCGTGTTTGGCTTGCATCCCTCACCGAATTCACCGCTGCCTGAAACTTTCCACCCAGCGCTGACCTGGAAAGCGCGCCTGATCTCCGTGCGGACCTTACCCCCCGAACACGGTGTGAGTTATGGCTCAATCTATGTCACATCAAAGGAAGAGCGTATCGGCGTCATCCCGGTGGGGTATGGCGATGGTTTCCGGCGTGTGCCCGGGCAGCAGGTGCTAGTGCATGGAAAGCTTGTGGATGTGGTTGGCAGGGTGTGCATGGACCAATGCATGCTGCAGCTGGATGACGTTCCGGAAGCTGCCCCGGGTGATGAGGTTGTCCTGTTTGGGGAACAGGATGGACAGAAGATCAAGGTTGAGGATCTCGCTGAACGATGGGGGACGATCGATTACGAGGTGGTTTGCGGTCTGGCGGATAGGTTGCCGAGGTTGTATTTCGAATCATGACCTCAGGTCCGGACCGATCCCTGCGTGTGGAACTGCATATGCATTCTAGTGCATCCAAGGACAGCCTGGTACAAATCAGGAAACTCCTGGCGTGCTGTAAACGAAAAGGTATAAACCGGATTGCGATCACGGATCACAATGAGATCAAAGCCGCCTTAGAAGCCCAAGCGCTGGACCCCGAGCGGGTGATCGTCGGTGAAGAAATTGCCACCACACAAGGAGAGTTGATCGGATATTTCATGTCTGAGTGGGTTCCACCCGGGTTGGAACCTATGGCAGTCATCGAACGTCTGCACGGTCAGGGTGCCGTGGTCAGCGCAGCCCACCCCTTTGATTTTCATCGTACATATCATTGGAAACCGGCTGAGCTGGAAGCACTCATTCCTGATCTGGATGCAATTGAGACCTTTAATTCGCGGTGTATATTGTCCACTCCCAACGAACAGGCAGCCTCCTTTGCAAGGAAGTATGGCTTGCTTGAGACTGTTGGATCGGATGCGCATTCCTTGTGGGAGTTGGGACGGACAACCATGAAGCTTCCGGCGTTCTGGGATGCCGCATCGTTCAAAGAGGCATTGAAACATGCTGAGAAGACTGAACGGCGCTCACCAGCTTGCGTTCATCTCATTTCGCGTTTTGCTGTTTTTGTCAAGCGGTTTGAAAAAACATTTCCAAAAAGCTAATCAACCAATATATCAATAAAATTGATCAATCATCCTGAATCCTCAGATTATTGCGCCAGGTCGGTGATATCTTCCCCGGCTCCGATCTGGCTGATCAGGTCAACCCGTATCTGATGCCGCCCGCCCTCGAAATCCTGTGCCAGCCAGGCATCTACAATATCGGTCGCCAGGCCGGCCCCGACAACGCGTGCACCCATCGCGAGGACGTTGGCATTGTTATGCGCCCTGGCCATGCGCGCAGAATAGGTGTCGCTGACACTCGCCGCCCGTATGCCTGGGACCTTGTTGGCGGATATGCCGATCCCAATGCCTGTGCCGCAGATCAGGATACCGAAATCAGCTTCACCGGAGGTCACTGCCTTCCCGACGATTTGCGCGTAAATCGGATAGTGGGTGCTTTCTGGTTTATAAGTGCCAACATCGATTACTTCCAGCCCTTTAGATTGCAGGTGCTGTACGATAACCTTTCTGAGTTCATATCCGGCGTGATCACTACCAATCGCGATTTTCATTCGTCCTCCAAACAGTTGTAATATCTACATGGAATGATAGCACAAAACCATTCTGTCTTGAAATTCACGATGCATCTGGGTTAGAGGATCTTGCTGAGGAATGCTTTGGTGCGCTCCTGTTGGGGATGATTGAAAAGGATATCGGGCACAGCTTGTTCAACGATCCTGCCCTCGTCCATCAGGATTGCACGGTCTGCTGCAGCCCTAGCGAAACCCATTTCATGAGAGACGACGACCATGGTCATCCCGTCCTTTGCGAGCTGGAGCATCACATCAAGGACTTCCTGGATCATTTCTGGGTCTAGGGCGCTGGTCGGCTCATCAAAGAGCATAATCTTCGGATTCATTGCCAGTGCCCGGGCGATGGCAACACGCTGCTGCTGCCCTCCGGAAAGCTGTCCCGGATAATCACTGCGTTTCTCCGGGATGCCGACCTTTTCAAGCAACGCCAGGGCGATTGCTTCGGCTTCATCTTGAGTGCGCTTGCGGACAACCTTTTGGGCGATCATCACGTTTTCAAGCACCGTAAGATGAGGAAAGAGATTGAAGGATTGGAAAACCATCCCGACTTCAGCTCGGATCGCATTGATATTCTCGGCTGTTGTGAGGGGTATTCCATCTACGTTCACGATACCAGCTTCAAACACCTCCAGGCGGTTGACACAGCGCAGGAGGGTTGATTTCCCAGAACCGGAGGGGCCGATGATCACCACGACCTCTCCCGGGAAGACGTTAAGGTCAACGCCGTTCAACGCAGCGGTGGTACCAAAGTGTTTGTGCAGGTCTTGAATTTGAATAATGGGTTCTGTCACCGTTCCTCCGTTTGTGTTTTTCGCTCGATCCAGGAGACAACCCGGGTAGCGATCAGGGTCATCACCAGGTAGAGCAGGGCGATCATCATCCAGGTCTCGACGGGGATGAAATAGGCTGCCATGAACTCACGCCCACGGCGGGTCATATCTGCGACGGCGACCACGCTGACCAGGGAGGAGTCTTTTAAAAGAGATATGAATTCATTACCAACCGGCGGGAGGATGGTTTTGATCGCTTGGGGCAGGATGATGTAACGCATCGCCTGAGATTTTGACATCCCCAGGCTGCGTGCCGCTTCATTCTGACCTTTGGGGATACTTTGAATTCCCGCGCGGTAAATCTCGCTCATATAAGCCGCATAACAAAATGCTAAGCCAAGGATGGCCATCAGATAGGCGTTTGCCAGGTAGTTCTCGAATGGTTCGAAATGGATCAGGCGTCCGATGGAATGAATAATTGAAGGAAATGCAAAATACCAGAAAAGAAGTTGGACGAGGAGGGGGATTCCTCGGGCAACTTCTACGTATATGGTTGTGATCGTTCTGAAGAGGTTGTTCTTTGACAGGCGTCCAAGGGCAGCAAACAAACCGACCACCAGGGTTAGGAGGAATGCGCTTATCGTGACGCCAACTGTGACTACGATCCCATCGGCCACAAAACGGATGATCCGCCAGTATGGGTCGGGTTGGATGCAGGCTAAAGCAGTGACGATTCCGACAACTGCTAGAACCAGCCACCACCAGCGGTCAATACGGTGGTTGGCGACTTCATATCCGGGAACTCTATTAAGTTGTTTTCGGAGTTGCATAATAAAAAAGCCTTTCCCTCCTCGCCGGGATTACCAGCCCTGGCGAGGAGGTTCCCAAGTTAATTGGATATAAACTCACTCAGCGTTGCCGTACCATTTGACGACGAGTTCTTCAATGAACCCTTCAGCCTGGAGTTCAGCCAGAGCTGCGTTGACATTTGAGATGAGTTCTGTGTTACCCATGCAAAATGCAATTCCATAGTTTTCATCGGTGAAGGCTTCGCCAACGACTTTCAGTTTATCTGCGTTCTTGTTGACGAAAGAGATGGCTGTAGGATTGTCCGCAATGACAGCATCAACCTGCCCGTTTATCAAGTCAAGGAATGCCAGTTCATATTTGTCGTAAACCTTGACCGTTGCATCTTCAATGGCTTCAGCTTCCATTGCGCTGGTTGTGCCAAGCTGCGTTCCAATGGTCATACCGACGAGATCCTCTGGTCCGGAGATGGTCTCATTATCTTTTTGGACAGCCACAATCTGACCTGCATTGATGTATGGATCAGAGAAACTGAACTGTTCTGCTCTGTCAGCAGTGATGGTCATGCCAGAGATGGACATATCGTACTGGCAATTGGCCATACCCGCCAGGAGAGGATCCCAGGCGACATTCTTATAGACAATATCCAGGTCTGCCTTCTCGGCAATCGCGTTCATCAAATCAATGTCAAAACCAACAATCTCTTTGGTATCTTCATCAATAAATTCAAAAGGGGGGAACGCTGGGTCTGTTGCAACAACCAGGGCATCAGATTTCTTCGCACAGGAAACAAGCATACTTATTGCCAGTATCGCAATCAGGGTCAATATCGTCTTCTTCTTCATTTTGTTTTCTCCTTTTCTATTGAACGAAAAATTATTGATAGTTTTTTTAGAATTCAGTCTTTTTTACGTCATCCTCCTTTTCAAATAAAAAAAAGCCTTCCTACAAGGAAGGCTTTTGGTTTTATCTGCTTAGATTATGTTCACTTAAGCGCCAAGTGCCGCACCTGCAGGAGAGGTTCGGGAATACTATGTCGCTTATGATGGTGAACATTTGTGTTGAACATATTGGAACGATTTTATCAAAAAAAATCGTCTTTTGAATCATCAACCTGTTAAGAGCGGGTTAATAAATTATTATTTAAGGCTTTCAATGCTCTTAAAATATCCAAAAATTGACAAACAGCCCGGTTTACTTGACTGCATCCCTGAGAATGTTATTATGTATGCATTGTTCGTAGATAATGTGCAAGTACAGAACTTTTTTGTTAAACAGCAGGTTTGGGTGTATCCTTGTGTCGTCAACGCCGGTTTTGGTTGTTGAAGGTGAGTAAAGGATAAATTAAACATTTTAAGGCGAATCAATTTTGATTCTCCTGTATAATTAAGGAAGTGAATTCTGTGATTCGTGACGTTGATATTCGCGGAGGGTGATTCGGAAAATCGGGTTGGGGAAAGTTTTTGAAGTTGGATTGAAAGTATAGAACTGAAAATTATAAAATCAACAACTAACTATTTCAAGAATGCTTATGGAAAAGAAAAATTTTCTACAAAGGATTTTCACGGGACGAAAGGGGCGACGTTTACGGGAGCATTTAACAGCCTATATTTTTATTGCCCCGGCGACTATTCTCATCTTTATTTTCGGCATCTTCCCGGTTGGATTTGCGCTTTATGTCAGCCTGCATAAGTGGCGTATAAAAAGATCCAGCATGATCGGGCTGACAAACTACGTCAATGCCATTGGTAGTCTGGCGTATGTTCTGGTGTTCTTTCTGGGTTTGGGCGCGCTGATCGGGGTCTATTTTCTCTTGAAACGCGTGATCAAGATGGCGCGCGAAAATGAAGACCAGCCCTGGCTCTGCATTCTGCCAGGCCTGTTCCACGGTGCGCTTGTCTTTTCTTTGCTCAATTGGATCTATCATCTACTACCAGAGGTATTGGGGATTGCTGATAAGCTGAGGGGGCAGGACAGGACTCAGGCGGTCTTTATGCGTCTGCTGGGGGAAGCTTTCACCGCGGAGAGCGTCCTGCCATCCTTCTGGCTGTTTCTCCTGCTGCTTCTGATTGGAATCGGAATTGGAATTGGCGTTTCCAAGATCTGGCGGAACCGCAGGAATGCCACCTATCAGGCCTATTTTGGGTTGAGTTTCCTTGCATTAGGTGCCAGCGCTGGTTTGATCTATTACACTTTTCAGCAGGTTTTCGCTGCGTATGAAGCTGCATTTGCTGAAGGGATTGATCCAGGCATCTGGCCGCAGTTCATTTCAATCGCCAGCGGTGTGATCCTGTTGGCCCTGGCATGGATATTATGGCAGAGAGCGCAAAAGCAGCTCAAAGCTCATCGGTTCTGGTTATACCTCCTGGCGGCGGGTGTCCTGCTGGTGGGCGGTTGGCTGCTGGTTGGTGAAATCCCAACGATCGTTGCTTCAGGTGATCAGGACTTGTGGGAAGGGCTGAAGGTCACGGTGTTCTTCTCACTGGGGACGGTCCCATTCCAGTTGATCATCTCATTGTTCCTCTCGGTGCTGCTTTTCCAAAAGCTGCGCGGCTCTAATGTCTTCAGGATCATTTACTTTATCCCCTATGTAACGCCTGCGATTGCCAGTGCGGTCGTCTTCCAGCAGATGTTTTCAAACCGCGAATCCGCACCTGTCAATATGCTCTTGAAGGGGATGAACAATATTGTCACTTTTATTTGTGATCATTCTAATGATTTTGTCAATTCGCTCATAGGTTGGATTCGCTTCGAACCTCAGCAGTGGTTGTTCGAACCGCGTGGAATCCTCGAAATCATTGGGGAGTCTTTTGGATGGAACCTCCCTGAATGGGCAGCAGGCCCCAGCCTGGCTTTGGTTGTGATCCTGCTGCATTCCATCTGGACCTATGTCGGCTATGACACGGTGATCTACCTGGCAGGATTGGGGAACATCTCTCCGGAACTTTACGATGCAGCAGAGGTGGATGGGGCGAACAAGTGGCAGGTCTTCCGGTTCATTACTTTCCCCCTACTATCACCGTCAACCTATTTCCTATCGTTGATTGCCATTATAGGGACGTTCAAGGCCTTCAACACCATCTGGATCTTCAGGAGCAACCTTGCATTGGGGACGACCGACACGTTCAGCGTGACGATTTTTGTTGAGTTCTTCGATAAACTCAGGTATGGGTATGCGTCTGCTTTGTCGTTCATCCTATTTGCAATTATTCTCGTACTGTCATATATTAATAATAAGACCCAAGGGTCAAAAGTGTTCTATGGCTAAGAAATCTCATAAGCAACATCATTTTAACCGGTCAATCCGCAGGAATATTCTGATCTACATTATTCTCATCCTGGGTGCGATCATCTCGTTGGTTCCTTTTGTCTGGATGATCTCAACGTCCTTGAAGAGTTTGGGCGAGGCGTTGGGTTCAGCGTTCTTTCCATCGGAACTGCACTTTGAGAACTATGTTGAAGCCTGGGAACGAGCTCAATTTTCGGAATATTTCCTGAACAGCATCCTGATCACGGTGATCACATTGACAGGTCAGATCACATTCAGCATCTTGGCAGCTTATGCATTTGCACGGATCGAGTTCCCAGGGCGAAACCTGATATTCAGCGTTTTATTGAGTACGATGATGATCCCTGGCATGGTGTTTACCATTCCGAACTTCCTGACGGTGACCTGGCTGGGCAGGATTGGACCAATTCCCTGGATCAACAACTGGCCGGCACTCACCATTCCATTCATGGGCAGCGTGTTTTCAATATTCATGTTGAAGCAGTTTTTTGCACAGGTACCAAACGAGCTTTATGATGCAGCTCAGATGGATGGCGCGGGTCATTTGCGGTTTCTCCTGCAGGTGGTGCTGCCAATGTCGAAAGCCCCGCTCATGGTGATCATCGTGTTATCTTTTATCGGTACATGGAATGCACTGGCGTGGCCGATGCTGGTCACAAACACACCGGATTGGCGGCCGATCTCGGTAGGCTTAATGAACTTTGTCGATGAAGCCGGTCAGGAAATCAACCTGACGATGGCCGGCGCTTTTATCACCATTATCCCAATTCTGATCATCTATTTCTTTACACAGAAGCAATTCACAGCAAGTATCGCCAGGAGTGGGATGAAAGGCTAATTGGATATAAAATTTTTTCCAAA
>Ga0272443_10002497_pt1 | contig 23389 bp, 23 predicted proteins | sample SSMAcet12_FD_193581 | JGI IMG/M metagenome (GOLD analysis project Ga0272443, IMG submission 193581) | Marine sediment archaeal communities from Little Sippewissett salt marsh, Falmouth, MA, United States - SSM-Acet-12 | ecosystem: Environmental > Aquatic > Marine > Wetlands > Sediment ...
GCCCCAACAGAGTCTTTCCTCGAGTGACCGAGTCCGGCCAAGCCGGAAACGGTGTTTTGGGCAATTATCAACTAATTATTATAAAAATATATGGACGCATCAACAATATGGATATTGATTGCCGTAGTCGGTACCGGAGGCGGTATGCTGGTTGGCTGGATAGGTCGTAAAACATGGGCCTCCAAGCAAATAGAAACCGCAGAAGCCAAACTGCAGCAGTCAATCCAAGACACGAAAAACAAGCAAAAAGACCTCCTCATGGAGGCCAAAGACAAGGCCATGAAAATCGTGGACCAGGCCAAAAGCGAGGCCGAGCAGGAAAAAAAGGAAATCCGCCATTTGCAATCAAGGCTGGAAAAAAGAGAAAACCTCTTTGACCAGAAACTCATAAATTTGGAGGATAAACAGCAAAAAATCTACGAAAAAAATGCCAGATTGGAGCAAGCTAAAAAAGAAATACTGAAAATCAAAGAAGAACAAATGGCCAAACTAGAGAGAGTAGCGGCCTTGACCAAAGAACAAGCCAAGGAAGTACTGCTAGAAAATACGGAAAATGAAATGAAGGAAGAATTAGTGCAAAGAATCAAGAAAATCCAAGCCACCACCAATGAAGAGTTGGAACAGGAATCAAAAAACCTGCTGTCCAAGGTCATCCAAAGGGTGGCCAGCCCGCATACGGCGGAAACCACCACCACTGTGGTCAACCTGCCCTCGGATGAAATGAAGGGGCGCATCATCGGCCGTGAAGGCAGAAACATCAAAACATTGGAACAATTAACAGGCGTGGAAATCATCGTAGATGACACACCGGAAGCCATCGTCATCTCCGGCTTCAGCCCGATCAGGCGCCACCTAGCCAAACGAGCCCTGGAAAAATTAATCCAGGACGGACGTATCCATCCAGGACGGATCGAAGAGACCATTGAAGCCGCCAAAAAAGACTTGGCTCTGGATATCAAAAAAGCGGGTGAAGAAGCAGCCTACGAAGTGGGTATCGCCGGATTGGACCCCAAACTGGTTCAGATTGTTGGCCGTCTGAAATACCGCACTAGTTACGGTCAGAACATACTCCGGCACTCCATCGAGGTGGCCAATTTATCCGCACTACTGGCCCAAGAACTGGGGGCCAATGTGGCTGAGGCTAAAAAAGGCGGATTCCTGCATGATATCGGCAAGGCCGTGGACCATGAAATCCAAGGTACTCATCCGGAAATTGGCAAGGATATCGGCAAAAAATTCAAACTTTCTGAAAACGTAATCAACTGCATTGCCTATCACCATGAAGATGAAGTCCCGACCATCGAAACCTTAATCGTCAAAGTGGCCGACGCCATCTCCGGCTCCAGGCCGGGTGCCAGAAAAGACACTTATGAGAATTACCTGCAGCGTTTGAACGAGTTAGAAGACGTAGCCAAATCATTCGAGGGTGTGGACAAGACTTACGCCATTCAGGCCGGCCGTGAGGTCAGGGTCTTCGTGGAACCGGAAAAAATAGATGACCACGGCGCACTAAAACTGGCCAAGGGCATCGCCAAAAAAATCGAAGAAGAATTAAAATACCCGGGTGAAATAAAAGTAAATGTCATCCGAGAAAACAGAGTCATCGAATATGCCAGATAAGGAAATTACCATCTTATTTTTCGGTGACATAGTGGGCAAACCGGGCCGCCAGGCCTTAGTCCAACTAGTGCCAAAGCTCAGGCAGGAATATAATCCTGACCTGGTTTTGGCCAATGCGGAAAACCTGGCGCACGGCACCGGCATCACCGGCAAGACCCTCAACCAAATGCTCGGTGCCGGTATTGACTTCTTCACTTCGGGTAACCATATTTGGAGCAAACCGGAAATCTACAAACTTTTTGAAGATCCTGATCTTCCTCTGATCAGACCGGCCAATTATCCCGATGAATCGCCGGGTCGGGGATATAAAGTGGTTAATGCCAACGGTTTTAACATTTTAGTAGCTAATCTCCACGGCCAAGTCTTTATCCAGGAAGAGTTAAGCTCGCCTTTTAAGAAATTCGATGAAATCATGGAACAAAACCGGGATGAAAAACTGCACGGCATCATCGTTGATTTCCATGCCGAGGCCACTTCTGAAAACGTGGCTTTTGGTTGGCACTGCGATGGCCGGGTATCCGCTGTACTTGGCACGCATACTCATATCCCCACCGCCGATAACAGAATATTACCGGGCGGAACCGCGTATCAAACAGATATAGGGATGGTGGGCCTGCGAGATTCGGTAATCGGCATAAATAGAGATGTGGTCCTGAATAATTTTATTGCTGAAAAGACAAAATCCCATGAAATTGACGAACATGGTGTGGTCACTGTCAACGCCACGCTGGTGAAAATTGACTCATCCACAAAAAAAGCGTTTTTTATAGATAGAATTAATCGTGAAATTGAAGTATAATATATCCACACATTAATCCACTAACACGAAAGGGGGTGACACGATGAATAAAGCAGAATTAATCAATAGAATTGCGGAGAAAGTCGGAGTTTCCAAAAAGCAATCTGAAGATATGCTGGAATCAATGCTGGAAATAATTACCAATTCTCTGAAAAACAAAGAAGAGGTGACTTTGACCGGATTTGGCACGTTTAGTGCCAAAGAAAGATCGGCCAGAGGCGGTGTCAACCCGCAGAACCCTTCCGAACGCATCCAGGTACCGGCCGTGACCGTACCCAAATTCAAAGCCGGCAAGTCTTTAAAAGACGCCTTGAAAGAAAAATCAGAATAATAATTCAATAACAACTCGACATACTAAAAAACTCCCATTTGGGGGTTTTTTATTTGCTATTATCCAATCAAAATTAAATAAACAGATACAAGAACGGTAAGCAATATCAAACATTAACCCCCTCAGTATACAAAAAAACACAACAACAAGTTGCGCATGGTGGGCATGGATGGACTTGTCAGCCAAAGGCTGATCCGCCTTTGGCGGAAACCATCGACAATTAAAATTCAAAATCAGCTTGAATTCTATCACAAACCAATCTTTTGGTGGGCATGGATGGACTTGAACCATCGACCCCCACTTTATAAGAGTGGTGCTCTAACCAACTGAGCTACATGCCCTAAAAATTCACTTTATAACAATATATGGATTTTGCAAGCCCTAACTGGTTAACTTCGCCACCAGCCTTTTCAATTTGCTCTCTGCCTTGTCACCGACCAAATCCAGGAATAATAAAGTCCAGGAAGAATACTGAAAAGACACAAAAGCGGATCCAATTACGGAGATAATCACAAACCACGCCAAGGCCCCCAAAATCACGGCTACACCCAAACCAGTGCTGGAACCAAAGAATAAGGCGGCGATGGCGATCAAGACGAACGGGACGGCGGCCAAACCCATGATTATGAGCATGCCGATACCGACTACCAAGCCCAGTAATAAAATCATCAAGCCCATCTCGATGCTGATCAGCCAATTATTTTTAAATAATTGCCAGGCTGATTTTACGGCATCCATTGCCTTGTGGCCCTTTAGAACAATATAAGCAATCGTGTATTTAATGATGAAGGAAACTATGATGGAAATCGGTATATAAATTAAAAACAAAAGCACCACGAAAAAAATGCCTCCCCAAACGTTTTCCCTGACCAAAAACCAACTAAGTAGCGGGGCGGCCACTACAACAAACAAAGCATAAAGCAATACTCTAAATGCAATATTTATCAAAAAAACCGGAACAAAATGTTGAGCACCAGCCCGGTACCCCTCAGCATAACCCGTTTTTTTGTTTCTGGATAACTTATAGCTGGAATCAAAAAGAGCTATCTGGGAAACGATGGCCAGCCAGTAGATGACGACAAATATTAATCCAATAATCAGGATTAGAAAAAATGCCTGCCATGGGTATTGCGAAAAGAAACTTTTCACATTATCAAATATCGTCCAGAGAACGCCGCCTTCATATAGCCCCTGCCAACTAAAAATACTGTCCGAAGTATTGGTGACGTTGGTATAGTCTTTGAAAACTGATTCAAATTCCCCGAATCCGCCAAAAGCGGCGGCAAAAAAACCGAAAAACCACAAAAATTTATTATTTTTTACCAATTCATAAGATTTTTTGAAAATTTCTCGGTAAAGGAACTTTGTATTTGCTTTGGCCATATATTTCCCCCTAATTAATTAATTTTTACTAAAATTATTTTTCTTTCTTTGTTTTTAAGCCCTTGAAAATCGCCTCAAACTCTTTTCTCTCCAATGTTTCTTTTTTCAATAAAGTTTCCGCTATTTCATCCAGGTATTTCTTGTGTTTTTTTAGGATGCCCTCTGCTTTATCATAACCATTTTGGACTAATTTGGAAACCTCCTCGTCAATCAGCTGGGCTGTCTTTTCACTGTAATCGCGACGCTCATGGATTTCCTTGCCTAAGAACACCATTTCTTCCCGCTGGCCGAATGTCCGCGGCCCCAGCGTCTCACTCATCCCGAACTGCGTCACTATTTGCTTGGCTAATTGGGTGGCCCGCTGCAGGTCACTGCTTGGGCCGGTCGATACATCCTTGAAAATGAAGCGTTCGGCTGCTTGCCCGCCCAACAGCACCGTAATTTCATCCAGAAAGTCTGATTTTGTATGCAGGCGCTTGTCCTGATCCGGAACTTTCAATGTATAGCCTCCGGCCATGCCTCGAGAAATAATTGAGACCTTATGCACGGGGTCAGCATTAGGCAGCATATGTGCCACCAAAGCATGCCCCCCTTCATGATAAGCAGTTACCTTCTTTTCCTTGTCAGAAATTATCCTGGATTTGCGTTCCGGTCCGAGCATCACCTTTTCAATGCTCTCCAGGCATTCGGTCTGGTTAATTTTTTTCTTGCCCCGTCGAGCTGCGAGTATGGCCGCCTCATTTAAAATATTTGACAAATCAGCGCCAGCCAAGCCCGGTGTCCTTTCCGCGATCTCCCTTAAATTAACGTCTTGTTCCATGGGTTTCTTGCGGGCGTGCACCCTGAGGATGTCTTCACGATCCTGGATATCTGGATCATCCAATACGATCCGGCGGTCGAAACGTCCGGGTCGCAGCAATGCCGGATCCAAAACATCAGGCCGGTTGGTCGCCGCCATCACAATGACATTGGTATCCGTATCAAATCCGTCCATCTCAACCAATATCTGATTTAGGGTTTGTTCTCTTTCATCATGTGACCCGCCCAAACCAGTACCACGCTGCCGGCCTACGGCATCTATCTCATCTACGAAAACTATGCAAGGAGCGGCTTTTTTGGCTTTTTTAAATAAATCCCTGACCCGGGAAGCGCCCACGCCCACGAACATTTCCACGAATTCAGAACCGGACAAATGAAAAAACGGCACATTGGCTTCTCCGGCCACGGCTTTGGCCAACAAAGTCTTGCCCGTGCCCGGTGAACCGACCAGCAGTACACCTTTGGGGATGCGTGCGCCTAATGACAGAAACTTGCCCGGACTCTTTAAAAAATCAATAACCTCTTTCAGCTCCTCCTTGGCCTCTTTCACTCCGGCCACGTCGTTGAATGTCACTTTGTTTTTTTTATCTACGATTTTCTGTTCGCGGGCATTGCTCTGACCGAATGACATGGCTTTGGAATTTGCCCCCTGAACATTGCGCATCATCAGCCAGAAGAATCCCACTATCAATATGAAGGGCAATAGGAATGGTAATAACGCGCCTACCCAGTAGCCAAATCCTGAATCTTCCTCGATATTTACTACCACATCCTTTAATTTATCAGTATCTACATCATAATCAGTCAGGATGGAACTTAATGAAGCTATTCCTTCTTTTCTTGACTCGGCTTGAGTATCATCCTCATAAGTGATAACCAACTTATTGCCGTTTACGTCTATCTGTTTAACTTCACCGGCGTCGATGCTTTCTACCACCTCACTGATGCCAATTATTTCAATCTCATCGAATGAACTGTTGACCAGGCTGAATGCACCCATGACAAAAATAAATACAATGAAAAAAATTAAAAAGTTCTTAAATAAATTTTTACCCATAACTTATAAATTCTGTCAGCATTTTATGTTAAAATTGCTTGTTTAATGATTAATGTGGCTTAAATTATACCCCAAAATCGGCTTTTTTACAAATTCGATCATTTCACAATACAAAAACGGATCTTTTCAGATACCGTTTTTGTTAAAAAATTATTTTTCAGTTTTGTCTGCTTCTTCAAATTTCTGTTCATCCTTTTTTATTTCGGGTTTGGCTGGCTTGTCCTCTTTTTTATCCAGCACAATCTCATCAGTCTCTTCAGCTCCTTTCTTTTTAGCCCGTGGCGCCTTTAAAGAAAGCCCCAGTCGATGATTGTCCGGCTCAATGGATAATATCCTGAATTCATATTCATTGCCGATCTTAACCACTTCGGTAGGATCACTGATGCGTTCATTAGACAACTCTGAAATATGGGCCAGACCGTGAATATCCTTGTCTAATTCGACAAAAGCGCCGAATGGATTTACTTTTAGTACCCGTCCGGTAACCTTGTCACCAACTTTATATTTGGCTGTGGCTTCCTGCCATGGATCCTGCATTAAAGATTTCATAGACAAGGAGATCCTGGTACCTTCGATGCTGATAATCTTGGCTTTAACCGTATCGCCAACTTTGATATAATCTCGGGGATTGTCTATTCTCTGCCAGGCTAGTTCGGAAATATGTACCAATCCTTCCAGATTATTGCCAAACTCTATGAATGCGCCGAAATCAACTACGCCCGTCACCCTACCTTCTATCTCATCACCAAGCTCATATTTTGAGATAACGTTTTTTTGCTTTTCTTCCCAAGCTGCTTTTTCTGAGACTATAAGTTTGCTGTCTGATTCGTCGACATCGATTACTTTGACGCTCAAATCTTGGCCTACAAACTTATTCAACAATTCCAAAATACGGCTCTTATCACCGCCTTCTACGCGCGGATAATGTTCCACGGTTAATTGCGAAACGGGTAAAAATCCTTCGATATTGCCCACTTTGATCATCAGACCGCCACGATTTGCTTCGGTGACTGGTGCGGCCACGACTTCGGATGAATTCATCAGCTCTTCCAGCTCATTCCAGGCTTTCTGGTGTCCGGCCTGCCTGAAAGAAAGTTCCATATGGCCTGATTCATTTTCAATCTCCAATACTGTGGCCTCAACTTCATCGCCCACATGCAAATCGCTGTAGGTACCGGATTCATCAATCAACTCTCGGCCGCGAACCACGCCAGTGGTCAGACCGTCAATGTCCACATGCACCTCATTGGTAGAAACATTGATAATGGTGCCGCCGACAACGTCACCAACTTTGGGGATGACTGGCTGGTCAGGGCTGGCCAGCAATTCATCCATTTTCGATTTATTTTCTTCTGACATATTTAAACAATAAAAAAAAGGGGTTAACCCATTCTCCGATTTTATCGAACAATGAGTCTTTTCTCTGCTAAAATTAGCGGGGAAAAGGCAAATTAATATAATATTATTAATGTATCTTTTATCCTACTATCATTTATGGGATTTGGCAAGCAATAATGCTATAATTAACCTATATGCCCAGTCAATTTCAAAGCAAAATAAAAGCAACCACGGCCAAGGATATTGCCAAGGGTATCCTGTCTGACAAGTCAGGACGTAAAATTAGCGATACCAAATTCAAACAAATTCTGAAACAGGATAAAAATTTGAGGAAATTTGCCTATACCGGCCAGGGATCTACCCTGTCTAAATTCAAGGCAAAAAAATTTTTCAATACTGTACTGGAATCAGCCCAAGGCAATGAAAAAATAAAAATAAATAAAATTGCGGCCAAAAAAATGGGTCTCAACATCAATCGTAAAGGCCAGGCCTCGCAAATTGGGCTGAATAAAGTGTATCAACAAGCAGCCCAGCAGGAAATTGACGCCCAAGACACAGGCCCTAGCCCGGCCGAAGTCAAACGTATGGAAAAACGGGAAAAGGCCAAAGAAAAACTGAGAAAACAAGAAAATATCAGTTACGCCAAGGAGCAGCAAGACAAGGCAAAACCAGGACAGGAAAAAAATGAAGACAACAAGGGCTCTTCGGGAGGTGGCGCCGCTCCTCCGGCCCGCCAATCTGGTGCCAGTGGCTCTGCCGCACTTGGCCAGACTGCCCCGGCACTTAATACCATGCAAATGACCAACGATGATGACCGAGTAAATAATAAAACTGCGTCAGAGCTGCCTAAATTGTTCATGCCACCCATCAACAATCTGTCGCCCACCCAGCCAAACGTCAACGTAATTGCCAAAAAAATTGACATTTCCATTAAACAAAAAATGAGAAATTTGCGTACGTTTGACATAATCGGCCAGGATAAAATCAACCAGGCATTGATGAACCTCAGGCTGGACAGTATTCCAGAACCCGCGGATGAAGAGATATTGAAAAAAATCGCCCTGGAAACAGGCGCCCAGCTGGTACTGGTCGGCAATATCCAAAAAAACCAAAATATCCTGAAAATAAATTTAAATATGGTCAATGCCGAAACCGGACAAAAAATGCCATTAGCCGACCTAGAACAATCAAGCTTGGATCTGTTTGACTTGGAGAATAAACTGGGCTGGCAAATCAATAATTCGCTCACCAAAGAAGATGGCGGCGCGGCTGGCCAAATGCCCTCGGCAGATCAAGCCATTGACTTGCCGATTTAAAGCCCAAACAGGGGCATATAGTCTTTACTATGCGAGTTGATTATGTTAAAATTATCCTACCTTAATTAAAAAAATATATGCAAATTACTTGGCTTGGACAAGCTTGTTTTAAAATTCAGGGTAAGGAGGCAATAATCGTGACCGATCCCTATGAGGGCAGCAAATACGGACTAAAACCCCTGCGCCTGAAAGCGGACATAGTGACCAGCAGCCATGACCATGATGATCATAACAATATAAAAGCAATTTCCGGACAACCATTCGTCATTAATACACCTGGTGAATTTGAAACAAAAGAAGTCTTCATCTGGGGCGTCCATTCCTGGCATGATAACAAAGAAGGCGCGGATCGAGGAGATAATGTCATCTTTATATTCCAAATAGAAGGAGTAAAAATTGCCCATTTGGGCGATTTGGGCACCTCCTTGTCAGACAAACAATTCGAAAAACTTGAAGGTGTGGACATTTTAATGGTGCCGGTTGGCGGAGTCTATACAATTGATGGCAAACAAGCTGCTGACCTGGTAAATAAAGTGGAACCTCGGATAGTCATTCCCATGCATTATAAAATTCCAGGACTTAAATTAAAGCTGGACGGTGTCGAAAAATTCTGCAACGAATTGGGCATAAAAGCTAACGGAGCAGAAGACAAACTGAGCATAAATAAAAAAGATTTACCGGTGGATGAAATGCAAGTCGTCCTCCTTAAACCTTGATACATATGACGCCAGTCGATGGAATAACGCCACCAAAAAATAAAAAAGCCAAGAAACCAGCCAAACAGACTGCTAAAGTAAACCCAGCAAAAGTAAATAGAAATCAAGCACCAAAAAAGGATAAAGCGCAAACCCAGGACCACGGAAATAAATTTACCAAAGACCTCCCCGGCCAAGCATTAGAAAAAAGTAAGCACCATTTGGTCTGGGGAATTTCTATCGCCATTGTCATCATTATCTTCATCGCCTGGGCATCGCTGGTACTGGGTGGTAAATTAACCATCAGCGATGACCAAACCAGCGGCTCAGAAATATTAGAAAATTTCACCGACGAACTGAACCAGGTCTGGAAAAATTTTAGTGAAGATTTCTTAAAAATAAAAAATTCAGCTGAAGAAGCCAGTACCGAAGAAGAGAGGATTAAACAATTAGAAGAATCCGTCTTCCCTGACTTCGACCAATATAAATAATAAATATGCCTAAAAAAAGTAAAAAAGCCGTAACCAAAGACAAGCCTAAAAAAACCGAGAAGGAAAATAATCCTATCGGTAGAATTGACGACCAGCCCATCATCGACGAAATGCAGGAATCTTATCTTGATTACGCCATGTCCGTTATCATTTCCCGGGCCTTGCCTGATGTCAGGGACGGCATGAAGCCTGTCCACCGCCGGATTTTATATGCCATGTGGAGCATCGGATTGCGCGCAAATGCCAAATACAGAAAATCAGCCACCGTGGTCGGTGAAGTGCTGGGTAAATACCATCCGCATGGTGATCAGGCAGTATATGATTCAATGGTCAGAATGGCCCAGCCTTTTTCCATGCGTTATACCCTAGTCAATGGTCAGGGTAATTTTGGTTCCATGGATGGTGACAGTGCCGCGGCCATGCGTTATACCGAAGCCAAACTGGGCAAAATTGCTGAAGAGCTACTTTATGATATTGAGAAAAATACGGTTGATTTCATACCCAACTACGACGGTTCCCACAATGAACCGGCCGTACTTCCGGCCAAACTCCCCAACCTGCTGCTTAACGGCACCATGGGTATTGCCGTGGGCATGGCCACATCCATACCACCTCACAATCTCACCGAAATCATCAATGGCATCATGCACCTGATTGATAATCCTAATGCCACCGCCAAAGACCTGATGGAATTCGTAAAAGGTCCGGACTTCCCGACCGGCGGCATCATCTACAATAAAAAGGATATTGAACAGGCATACGGCACGGGCAAGGGCTCCATCGTCATGCGTGGCAAAGCGGAAATAGAAGAACAGAAAAACGGCAGCTTCCGCATTGTTATCACGGAAATTCCATTTCAAGTCAACAAAGCATCGTTAGTGGAAAGTATTGCTGATCTGGTCCAGAATAAAAAGCTGGACGGCATCAAAGACCTGCGCGACGAATCAGACAAAGACGGTGTACGCATCGTCATCGAACTGAAAAAAGACGCCTATCCTAAAAAAGTATTAAACAGATTATATACCCTGACCTACCTGCAAACCTCCTTCCATGTCAATATGCTGGCCTTGGTGGACGGCATCCAGCCGCGAGTGCTCAATCTCAAGACCGTGCTGGAAGAATACATCAAACACCGCCAAGTGGTCATCAGGAGGAGAGCGCAGTACGATCTGGAACGTGCCGAGGAAAGGGCTCACATACTGCAAGGCCTGAAAAAAGCCGTTGATAAAATCAATGCAGTCATCCAGGTCATAAAAAAATCAAAAGACAAGGATCAGGCCAAAGTAAACCTGATGAAAACATTCAAATTCACCGAGAAACAATCCATCGCTATTTTGGAAATGAAATTATCCCAACTGGCCAATCTGGAAAGACTCAGGATCGAATCAGAACTGAAAGAAAAATTATCCCTGATCAAGGAATTAAAATCATTATTAGCTTCTAAAAAGAAAATTTTAGACGTGATCAAGAAAGAACTGGGTGAAATCAAGGATAAATACGGCGACGAAAGAAAAACCCAAGTCCAGGCCGGAGCCGTCGGGCAGTTCTCACAGGAAGACCTGATCCCCAATGAAGCTACAGTGGTGATGATGACCCGGGACGGTTACCTCAAAAGGGTAGCGCCGGAAACATTCAAGGCACAGAAAAGAGGAGGACGTGGCGTCATCGGACTGACTACCAAAGAAGAAGATACAGTAGAAAAACTGATCAGTACCACCACCCACTCCGATCTTCTCTTCTTCACCAGCAAAGGCCGGGTCTTCCAGATGAAAGCCTATGACGTGCCGGTGGCTTCCCGCCAAGCCAAAGGACAGGCCATCGTCAATTTCCTGCAACTGGGCACTAATGAAAAAATATCTTCCTTGATGTCATTAGATGAGCTGGATGATTGCAAATACCTGATGATGGTCACCAAAAAAGGCATCATCAAAAAAGTGGATATTGAAGATTTTCAATCAGTCAGGAAATCAGGCTTGATCGCGGTAAAGCTGAAAGGCGAGGACATGCTGGAATGGGTCAAACCTTCGACCGGCAAAGACGATGTAATCGTGGTCACCGCCAAAGGCCAAGCCATCAGGTTTAAAGAAAAACAAATACGGGCCATGGGAAGAACCGCTTCTGGCGTGAGGGCGATCAGATTGAAAGATGGCGATGAAGTCGAAGGCATGGACTTGATATCAGATGGAAAAGCCCAGCAAAATGAACAGCTGCTAGTCGTCATGACCAAAGGTTATGGCAAGCGATCACTGCTGTCACACTACCGGGTCCAGGGCCGTGGCGGCTCAGGCATCAAAGCGGCAAAAATCACACCGAAAACAGGCAATATTGTCTCCGCTTTTATCGTCAATGCCAAACTATCAGAAGAAGATTTGGTAGTCATCTCAGTTAAAGGCCAAGTAATCCGCATGACCCTGAAATCAGTACCGGTACTGGGCCGGGCCACTCAAGGAGTGCGCCTGATGAAATTCTCATCTGATGCTGATAAAGTCTCCTCCGTCACTTTCGTAAAATAATTAAAGTTTTTAAAACCCTAATAATTTTTTAGGGTTTTAAATTACCCGCTGCAAGGCAACATTTGCATTATTTCCATTGATCCTTTAAGATACTGTTAATCTATACTTTCTTGTCAATAAACCATTAATCACTTATAATACATATACAAAATAATTATGAGCACACAGGCCAAAAAAAGAACAAAACAACAGAAAAGAGAACGCGCTTCTCATTTCGCTCTCGATAAGAAGCAGCTTTCTGAGTGCCCAAAATGCAAAAAACCAATAATGCCCCACCGGGTCTGCAAATTCTGTGGCTATTACAAGGGACAGGATGTTTTAATGTTGGATACCAAGGCGGAACGCAAGAAAAAGAAAACCAAAAAGAAAGAAGACCGGGCTAAAAATAAATAAGTATTTATGTCCAATAGACATCTCTCCAGAACCATCGCTATGCAATCATTGTATGAATGGGATTTTAATAATCTTGATAAAAATGTTTTAGAAGATCTGGCTAGTAAAAACCTCAAGGAATTCGCACCCGAATTTGAAGACAACGGCTTTGTTAATCACACAATTAAGGGGGTAGCCACCCATCTGGACGAAATAAACGGACTCATCACCAAGTACGCACCTGAATGGCCGCTGGATCAAATAACGATCGTGGACCGCAATGTATTACGCATCGGCATTTATGAATTAAAATTTTCCAAAGGGGAGATCCCGCCCAAAGTTGCCATCAATGAAGCAATCGAACTGGCCAAAACTTTTGGCGGTGAATCTTCTGGCAAATTTATAAACGGAGTCTTAGGCACAATTTATAAAGACATGGTTAAAAATGGGGAAGCACCTATTGCCCAGCCAGAACACGATAAACTAGAAAAAAAAGATAACAATAAATAAAATCAGCTTTAATGAATACCGGCTAAATAAGCCTGTGCTCACTCAAGCGGATAAATAAGTATGAAAAACCTGGACCAACTTGAGTCAACCCTAAAAATAAAATTCAAAAATCAGGATTTACTAAAGCAAGCCATGGTGCACCGCTCCTACTTGAATGAGCACTCTGATTTTAATATGGGCCATAATGAACGGCTGGAATTTCTGGGCGATGCAGTTTTGGAATTAGTAGTCACCGAATATCTCTATCTCAACTATGACAACCCGGAAGGTGATCTGACCAACTGGCGGGCTAGCCTGGTGAATTCAAAAATGTTGGCTACCATCGCCAATGAATTAGAATTAGAACAATACCTCTACCTGTCCAAAGGGGAGTCCAAAGACACCAATAGCAAAGCCAGACAATATATTCTGGCCAACGCCATGGAAGCGTTGATCGGAGCCATCTACCTGGACCAGCACTGGGAAGTTTCTGCTGAATTCATTAAAAAAAATATCCTCAGTAAACTGAAAAATATCCTGGATAATAAACTATACCTGGATCCAAAAAGCCGTTTCCAGGAATCAAGCCAAGAAAGACAAGGAGTTACTCCAGCCTATAAGGTATTATCAGAAGAGGGTCCAGACCATGACAAGAAATTCGTCATGGGAGTTTATCTCGCTGACGAACTGGTGGCTAAAGGCGTGGGCACATCCAAGCAGGAGGCCCAGATGGATGCAGCAGAAAAAGCGCTGGAAGTAAAAGGCTGGTAAAAATAATTAAAAAAATATGTTTGTCGTTTGACAAACTTTTTTTATATTGCTAATTTCAAGCCAGTTCCTATACATGGAGGTGACTAATGAAAGATGACTACAGTCATCATGAATGCCATTGTGACTGTCATACTATTCCGGGAGCTAAACTTTGTCTAGCTTGCTGTCAAAAATGTCCACATTGCGGCAAAAACATCAAAATAGAATGCATCAGCACCCACAAAAAAATTTGTGGACCGGCCGTGGCCGACAGCAAAGTGGGAGACTATCCTCCTCCCGCCCGGGTATTCGAGGTTGATGACGCCGACCTGGCCCCTTAACTACATAATCCCACCATTTGGTGGGATTTTTATTGACAAATAATTTTATTGATATTAACATGGCTAAATAATAAATGCTCATTAATTTGGGAGGTATTGTGAAATTCAATCACGAAGTTCAAGATGGCGTAGTCATAATGACTATCGAAGGCCTAATTACAGGTGGCCCCCAAACCACATTATTCCACGGACGGATACATAAATATCTTGAGCAAAATAAAAGAAATTTTATTTTTGACTGTAAAAAGGTGACCTGGATTGATTCCGTGGGCTTGGGAATGTTTATTTCAGCGCTGACAACCATTAAAAATGCTGACGGCAGATTAGTGCTATGTAACATCGAGAAGATTGAAAGTGCCCTTATTATCACTAGACTGATTTCCGTCTTTGAACACCACGATTCCCAAAAAGAAGCGCTACTTGCATTCTGAATTTTCCCTTAAAATGCTTTTGAAAAGAAAGCATTTTTTTATTTGACTAAAAAAAATAAAAATGATAAGTTATTTTAAAATATATTTATAACCATATAACATAGGAGGTTCTTTAATAATGACAAATGAAAAATTTTTTGAAAAATTTTTTCAGTTTTTTAACTTCCACCACGCGCTCTTCGCAATTGGTTTGGCAATTTTTATTACATCCATACTGCCTGAAGGGTCTTTACTGACTACTATTCAATTAATCTTGGCAATCCCGATTATCGCCCTGGGTATTTTGTTTGGCCTGGCATTCATCGTCATACTATTTGATAGATCTTTCATAGGTAAAAGATGGAATGAGATGAAAAATTTTATCGATTTATTTTTGGAATTAATCACCAGATTATATCCACTGATGATCGGTAATATTATCATGTACTGTCTGACCCATTACGCAACTGGCATGGAAAAAAGTGGTTACTGGCTACTTATATCACTCACCCTAATTTTCCTACACTACGCACCTTGGGCCTACCATCAATTCGACAAGGAAGACGGACTTAATGCCGAGTTCACCTGATGTATTATACCGAGCTAAGTATAACTAGCTCGGTTTTTTTATTGACTAATAACATTACACATGTTAAATTATTCTAAATCAAATAAAGAAAAAAAATGCAACATTAACAATTTTATGGAGGTTTTAAATGACTTTATTCGAGAAACTAAACCTAATCCAGGCCGATCAAAACAGCCTGGTTTGCGTGGGAATTGATCCCGATCGTGGCGACGAAAGCCAGAAAAAAAAGATACCTTCATTTCTCTGGGAAAAGTTTGGTGAAGGCAACATTTTCGGTGTGGTCACTAAATTTTGCATCGATGTGATCGATGCCACGGCTCCGCACTGCTGTGCGTTCAAGCCTAACCTGGCCTTTTTTGAGGCTTTCGGCATACCGGGTTGGCAAGCACTTTATAAAGTACTGGACCACATCAAACAGAATTATCGGAATCATGTGCTGGTAGTCGACGGTAAACGCAATGACATTGGCAATACGGCCGGCAAATATGCCATCTCCCTGAAGAACATGGGAGCGGACGTGATCACCACCAATCCGTATATGGGTTGCGACACCATGGAAGAGTATCTGAAGGTAGGCTTGGGCATCTTCGTCTTGTGCCTCACCTCCAACGCAGGTGTTACCGATTTCCAGAAACTCCGCTTCCATCACGAAGTGGCTTCCGACGGTAGTATCATGGACCTGTACGCAAAAGTAGCGGTAACCGTTAAACAACGTTTCGGGCAAACCGGCGATGCCGGCCTGGTCGTGGGGGCAACACATCCGGATGAACTGAAGAAAGTCCGCGCCCTGGTCGGTGATGATATGCCTTTCCTGATCCCCGGACTTGGTGCTCAGGGAGGCGAAGCAGAAGCAACAATTCTGGCCAATGGCAAAGGCCTGGCCATTATCAACACTTCCCGCAGCGTATTGTATGCTTCGGATGGGGAGGATTATGCTGAGGCCGCCGGCAGCGAAGCGGAAAGAACGAAAAACGAAATTAACAAATACCAGGCCAAAATGGCAAAGGAGTAACGTAATCATGCTATTAACGCAGAAACTGATTAATGCGGAAGAAGACTTCCTACAGTTTGATGTCCGGCAGGTGCTCAATGAGATCGCCGAGGGCAACCTTATCCCGCAGGAAGAATTTATCCGCTGGCTGAACCTGGTCGGTGCCTACTGGTACTTCGACAAAGAGGGAGATCTCTCCCGGCCGCATGCCCTGTTGACTTCGGGCAAACATTCCGACGGATTCGTGGACTGCTTGCAGCTCCTCAAATACCCCAAAGTCATGCAAGTGGTGGCCGCCCAGCTCATCAAAAAGATGATGCAGCATGAACAGATGGACGCTCATAACATGTCCATCGTTAGCTGGGTCTTCGGCTCTCCCATGGCCGGCATCTCTCTGGCCTACGAAATGGCCAGACAGCTTGATGCCCGACATGGCTTTACCGAAAAGGACGCTGACGGCACAAAAGTGCAGAAAAGGTTCGTCATCGAACCGCACCACGTTGTCTTGCTGGCCGAAGAGCTGATTTCCACCCTGAGTACGGCCAGACAGCAAAGGGCTGAAATCAAGAACATCAAAGGCGAACCAGCCAATTTCATCCCGGCGCTGGGCGTCTTCTTCAATCGGGCCGACATCATTTCCTTCGACAGCTGGCCGATCATCAGCCTGGTCTATCATCCGATCTCCAACTGGGAACCGGAAGAATGCCCGCTCTGCAAAGACGGGTCCGAAGCCATCCGGCCCAAATCCAAAGAGAACTGGGCCATGCTCACCGGGAAATCCCGTGACTAATCATCGATCTTTACAACGGAACTCAATAGAGTTCCGTTTTTATTTTGCCCGATTTGACCAAAAAATCCATAAAAACTATAATAAAAACAGTTCATTTTACACTTAAGTTTTTATACTTAAGCCAGGACTCATATCCCGCTTTGCGGGATCTGGAAACTGAGGCCTGGCTTAGTTCCAGGTCAATCTAACTCAATGAGTTGAGCACCGCTTGAATGTGTGATAGAGAAAGCGGGATATAGAGTTAGCGCAAAGTGGGTACGGGTGTAAGTTACGAGACCTGGGGCCTACGCGGAGTATGAAAAAGTAACGATATTTGTTTTATGCCTCTACTGGGGTAATGATGCGTAAGCATCACCATCCGGGAGGATTTCCATAACACAAGCCTGTCTATTGGCAGGTTCGACCGAGACATAAGGTTGAGTATTATTTATAAAACTTCAGACGTCCAAATATACCGGACGTCTTTTTTCTTGACAAAATATTATTTGGAGACTAATATATCAAAATATTGCACCATAATATCAAGGAGGAAAAATGAAAGTAAAAATGAAGGTTAAGCAGTTAACGCCCGAGAAACTGGATGAAATTGCTGATATGTACCCCTATCTCAATCTACGAAATGGTTCGCCGGTTTGGGATCACTCTTTTAGAAGCCTTAGTACAAAGAAGCTTAAGTTGGTTGATGGCTTTAGCCAACAGAAATACTGCCATATACAAATAAATGGCACCAATCATTCTTTTGGTGAAGGCACCGAAATCATCTTTACTTAGATAAAATTACCCACTTTTAGTGGGTTTTTATTTGCCCTTGACGCAATATTTTTCCTATGTTACCTTGTTAATAATTTGGCAACATTGCCAATGTTGCCAACCCTGAGCGCAGCGAAGGGTCCCGTAAATAACGGGAAAAATTATAGCAAAAATCAAAACTAAAAACAGACGTTTAACATACAAACCACCCCACAGGAGGGGTAGGAGGATTTATTGTGCATATTTTGAGCATGAAAGATTTCAAAGATTTCGACAAGGTCATGCAGATCTTGACGACAGCCAAAGGAATGCTTGCAGACGCGAGACATAACAGTGCGCCGATCCAGCTACCACAGTACAAAGCATCGTTGGCCTTCCTGGAACCAAGTACCCGGACACACTTCAGCTTCCAACAAGCAGCCTACAACCTGGGTATGCGGGTAACAGATATTGAAGGAGAAGACAATACTTCGCGAAGCAAAGGGGAAAGCATTGCCGATACCTTCCGGTCTTTTACCGGACAAGGAGCGCGTGTTCTTGTTCTAAGGACTAAAATTGAAGGTGCCCCACGGCATATCGCAAAAAAACTTCAAACTTACGTTGATGAAACTTCCATTATCAACCCCGGTCCATTAACAGTGATAAATGGCGGGGACGGTCGTAATCAACACCCAACCCAGACATTTCTGGATCTACTGACTATTTGGCAGACTCTTGGCCGATTAAACAATTTTACAATCGGTATCACTAATGACCTGCTACATGGTCGCACAGGTCATTCATTAGCCGAGTTCTTGAGCATCTGTGAAGGTGTAAAGGTAGTTCTGGTCTCACCTAAGGGATTGGAAATGCCGGAACGCTATAAGAAAGGTTTGGATATCGTATCTGAAAGCGATGACATAGGTGACCTAGCTGACTGCGATATAGTCTATGTGACACGCTTTCAAGATGAACGTATTGACAACCCCGAACTGAAGCGTCAGATTGAAATCGACCGTCAAAGATTCATCATTAACAAGAGGATCCTGGATTCCTGGAATCCAAATACCAGGATTATGCATCCACTTCCGAAAATATGGGAAATACATCCCGAACTTTCGGAAGACAAGCGTGTCATTGCCTATGTGCAAGCAGAATATGGCATTTTGGCCAGAATGACATTGCTCTCTATGTCCTGCGATGCCAATCTGTATGTACCACTGCCTCTTGAATATCCTGCAGTGGAACTCATAAACAAGACCGAAGAAAAAGAAGCTAATGCCAAAACTCCAAAGCACTTCCATCCGGTAGAAAAAGGTACTACTATTGACCATATTCCGGAAGGTAAGGTAGAAACGGTCATTGACATTCTTCGCACTTTCAATGCCATCCAAAAAGGACAGACCTGGCTTTCTGTCAACTGCGTGGATTCCAATAAATACGGACGTAAAAAGGACATCCTGCTGTTACACAACATCGAATTGCCAACGAAAGTATGCGCCATTATCCAGGGAATTTTTCCCCAAATCACTTTCAATTTCCTGCCGGGTGATAAAACCTTGATCAAAAGATCTTTCAATGCACCCAGCCATGTAGATGGGATCAGATGTCCGAATAAAGACTGTATTACGAATATCGACCTTGAAGCAAAGCCCAATTTTGTCTTCAATGGCGATAACAAAGTCTCCCGGGAACTGATCTGCGAATACTGTGAAAAACCACTTTGGTGCTAATGCATCAAAAAAATACACCGCCGAATGGAATAATTCGGCGGTTTTTTTATCCATTACCAACTGATTTTGAAGAAATTAGTGATAAATTAATTTGCGAAAATGCATAAAATGTGTTATTATTCGATATCAAGAGGGATAAAAATACCTCTTATAATTTTTTAAAACAAAATGTATCTCCAAAAACTTGTAATTCAGGGCTTCAAGTCTTTCGCCAATAAAACCACTCTTGAATTCACACCCGGCATCACGGCTATTGTCGGGCCAAACGGATCAGGAAAATCAAACGCCGCAGATGCAGTGCGCTGGGTTTTAGGTGAGCAGAGTTTGAAAACCCTGCGCGGTAAAAAATCTGGTGATGTCATCTTCGCCGGATCGGACAAAAAAACCAGGCTCGGCTACTGCCAGGTGGATTTACATTTGGACAACGAAGACCGCAAAGCGCCCATTGATTACGATGAAATTATCATCACCCGGCGCGTTTATCGTGACGGCAATGGTGAATATTATATCAATAAAAACAAAGTGCGGCTTCAGGATATACTGATGCTTCTGGCTAAATCCAACTTCGGACAGAGAAGCTATAGCATTATTAGCCAGGGCACGGTTGACCTTTTTTTATCGGCCACGCCCACGCAGCGCAAGGAATTTTTCGATGAAGCGGCCGGCGTCAGGCAGTTCCAGATAAAAAAGGAGCAGGCGGAGAACAAGCTTAGGCAAACCAAGGAAAACCTGATGCAGGCGGAAATGCTAATGCAGGAAATCGAACCCCGACTGCGATCTCTGACTAGGCAGGTCCATAAATTAGAAAGGCGCGAAGAAGTGACTAAAGAATTAAAGGCGATACAGCATAAATATTACTCCGGACTCTGGCATGATCTGAAAAAAAATCGCCTGACCGAAGAAGAAAAATTCAAAAAAATTGACACGGAAAAAAATGCCGCCGAACAGGAAATGGAGCAATTACAAACCGCCATGCAGAAATTGGCTCTAGGATCGTCACGTGAAGATGATTTTAAAAAATTGCAGGATGAATATGACGACCTGTCCGAACAAAAAAGCAAACTACTGAACCAACAGGCCGTGATTAAAGGCAGGATTGACGCGGATCGACAGCAATCGGGAGATTTCGACTTGGTCTGGCTGGAAAAGAAAAATGAAGAATTAAATAACAAACTCAAAAAAGTAGAATCAGAAAAAAAATCATTGGAAGAAAAAATTTCTATCAACTCCCAACAGCATTCTGAACATGAAAATAAACTTTCAGAATTGGACGACATTATCAGAAAAATTGAAAGCCAATTGGCCAATGCCAAAGACCGGCTAAAAAGCGGCTCAACTATCACCATCCCGGAAATAGCCCAAAGCGTCTTGGCAATCTACAACAGGCAAAAAAAAATTATAGAAAAAATTGAAACGGCAAATTCCTTAGAAGACTTTAATTTATTGAAGGCAGAGGCTAAGACTGTCACCAGCGAATTAGCCCAACTTAACCATAAACTCGGAGATGCCGCGACCAGCGACCCGCTGGAAATCATCTCGTTGCAGGATAAAATTAATACATCATTATCGGAAAAAGGCGCCATCGCTGAAAAAATTAACCAAACCAAAATTGAATTACAGATAAATAAAGAAAAGCTGAAATTAAAAGTTGAAGAATTTGATGAATTAACAGAAGAGATGGCCACTATCAAAAGTGAGTTGGCAATCAGCGATGATAGCAAATCTCCGGAGGAAATAAAGAAGTATTTCAATGATGAAAGCAAACAAATAGCCGAAAAAATTGAAAAAATTGATGAAAAAATTAAAGCCATAAACCACAAACTGGAAAATTTCAACCAATCAGAGCAGAAAAAGAAAGAAGAGGTTTTTTCCCTGCAAAATAAATTCTCGGAAAAACAAGAAAAACTAAACAACATCATCAACCAGCTCAACCAGGTAAAAATTGAAATCGCCAAATTAGAAACCAGGCAGGAGGACCTGGAAAAAGAAATGGTCGATGAACTCAAAGACGAAGAAAGATCAAAAATATTCAAAATTCAAAATCCACCGGCTGCCGATAAAAGCCTTTTTTCTGAAATACAAAAATTAAAAAGGCAACTTGAACTGATTGGTGGCATAGACCCTCAAGTCAGCCAGGAATACAAGGACACCAAAGAAAGATTTGATTTTCTGACCAACCAAACAACTGATCTTAATAAAGCCATTATTGATTTGGAAAAAGTTATTGAAAATTTGGAAGAAACCATAAAAAAACAATTCAACCAGGCCTTCGAAGAAATAAATAAGCACTTCATCCAATATTTTAAAATATTATTTAATGGCGGTAACGCCAGCCTTAACCTCATCAAGGAGGAAAAAAAGGTTGAAAATGAAGATGATGACGAGGACGAGGACGAAGACGGTGATGATGACGAGGACGAGGACGAAATCAAGGAAGAAACAAACAAAAACACCAGAGGTGAAAAAGTTATAACCGGCATCGATATCAAGGCCACTCCGCCCGGCAAAAAACTAAAAGGCATCAGCATGCTTTCCGGCGGTGAAAGAGCCCTGACCTCCATCGCCTTGATCTGCGCTATCATCCATAATAATCCGTCACCATTCGTAATTTTAGATGAAGTTGATGCCGCCCTGGACGAATCAAACTCCATCAGATTTGCCAGCATCGTAGATAGATTGTCCAAAAAATCACAATTTATCGTCATAACCCATAACCGCGCCACCATGGAACAGGCCCATACCCTATACGGTGTAACCATGGGGGACGACGGCGTATCCAAATTACTATCAATTAATATGGAAGATGCTGAAAGGGTTATCAATGAGCGTTAATGTTGACAATATATAAACAATAATTTAAGATACAGAATACTATGTTAACTATAAGATTATCGCGTGTCGGCAAGAAAAAGCATCCTATCTACAGACTAATTGTCAATGAAAAACTCAAAGACACTGTAGGAGATTACTTGGAATTGCTGGGACATTACGATCCACACACCAATACAGCCGAACTAAAAGCTGACAGAATCAAACACTGGCTAGATAAAGGAGCGCAGACTTCGGGTACGGTTCATAATCTTTTGGTTGAGAATAAAATCATCGAAGGTGAAAAAATCAAAGTTGCTAACATCAAGAAAAAGAAGGATGATGGCAAAGAGGGCGAATCTCAACCTGCGCCAGCCGAAAAACCAGCCGAAGATAAAACCGCTGAGACGGCAAAACCAGAAGAAAAAAAAGAAGAAACTCCCGCAGAAAAACCAGCTGAAGAGAAAAAGGAATAAAAACCTTTCAATAAAAAATAAAATAAAAAATCCCTTGATAACTAAGTATTTTTTAGGAGGGTAATTTTTAATATTAATAATAAAACTATGGGAAAACAAATTACCGCACTAACATTGATCGTTTGTTTCGGTCTATTTTTCAATGGCGGACAACTTATCGCACAGACTTTGCCAATGGAAAAAGAATTGCCACTGACAGACACGTTATCAAATAAAAACCCGGATTGTGTCACGCCAACCCCAGGCATGACTATTACCGAGGATACTACCTTGTGCCCAGGCGAATATCTTTTCCCACATCCGGTTACCAGTAATTTCATAACCATAGCCAATGATAACGTCACTCTTGATTGTGATAATGCCACATTGACCACTAATAGCACCAGCACTATATATCCAGCCGTTATCGCGGAAAATTACGATAACCTTGAAATCACAAACTGTAATATTAACAATTTTCATGAACCCATCAGTATCACAGAATCAGACGGTAGTATTATATCCAACAGCACTTTTAATAAAGGGTCTGTAAGGCTGGAAATTTTTACC